>ENA-OSET01002014-OSET01002014.1-sediment-metagenome-genome-assembly--contig:-NODE-2014-length-20216-cov-4.488555_pt1 | contig 20216 bp, 15 predicted proteins | sample MGYA00237882_ERZ534229 | MGnify/ENA primary metagenome ERZ534229 (study PRJEB26408, sample SAMN06266212) | sediment metagenome | isolation source: Hudson Canyon methane seep mesocosm | place... | reverse complement strand
GCTCTTCTTTCTATGTCTGGTTGTGATACAGCAATTAATGAATCGTCTTTAGCTAATATGTTGCTTCATAATTTGAGGCATATTCCTGATCCGTATACAGTGTATAAAGGTGTCATGAGGCTTCGAGCTGGGCATGCCATGATAATTAAAGAAGGTAAAATTGAGAAAGTTTGGAAATATTGGAGCCCAAAACCTAATAGTTTAGCAAGTGATCCAGACTATTTGCGTAGCTTGTTGGAGGAGTCTGTTCAACTCCGTATGGTTGCTGATGTTCCTGTTGGAGCTTTATTATCAGGAGGTGTCGATAGCACAGCAGTTGTGCATCTCATGAAACAAAATAAAAAAGAGCCTGTGAGAACCTACGCATTTGGGGCAGATGAATACGATGAAGATATTCAACGGGCTCGACTCGTATCAAGAAAGCTTGGAACGCAACATAAAGAATTTTATTTCAACCCTGTTAGTCAATTTGAAATATTTAAATCGATGCTTGCTATTCATGGTGAACCGATTATGTTACTTCCATTAATTCATGCCTATCAGTTATCTGATGCTATTCATAAAGATGGTATTAAGGTTGTGCTCAATGGGAATGGTGCAGATGAATTGTTTTATGGTTACACAGGACATTTAAATACAGCAAAAATAACAAAAGTGATTAACATGTTTGGATGGTTGCGACATATAACGCCTAAAACTGATCATTCATTGCTGTCTGTTTTTTTAGCGAAACCTGGTCAGCGTAAAGCTGAGTTTTACCGCCGAAAAAGCGAAAGTTTGTGGCCAAATATTTTTCGTCCTGAATTAGTGGCTTCACTTGAGAATCTTGTAGCTGAAGAAATGGAAATGTGGGGCGGTATAGTACCGAACTCGGATTTTATTGATGAGTCTAATTACTTATCTTTATTAGTTGAAAATACGCACTCAGTTACAATAGCTTCTGATCTTCCGGGTATGATGGCATCGGTTGAGATGAGAGCTCCTTTTCTTGACCAAGAAATTATAAATGCTGCAATGGGGATTCATTTTACTAAGAAAGTAAAGGGGCCAAAAGACGGTAGTCAGTTAAAAAATATCCTAAGAAAGGCCGTGATGGATCTTGTTCCTCCAGAGGTTATGCATGCACCAAAAAGAGGTTTTGGTATGGGGGTGCAGGAGCGGGATGTTTTGTTAGGCCCGTGGCAGAGAAAAGCAGACAAAATTTTATTAGATTTTCCCTTACCAGAGCTTTTTAATTCTAGCGCTATAAGAGCTATGTGGTTGGAAGCAAAAAATACTAAACGTGGGCAATGGGATCTGTTGGCAAAATTATTTGCAATTGGTTTATGGAAAAGAGAGATTTAACAATGGTAGTTAATGAATTGGTTTATACCGAAGTTGGGTTGGAAAGAATCCAGGAGCCTTTCCAAATTATTGAAAATTTAGCTAGTGGAAAAAATGTACTAAATATTGGTGCAGCTGGTGGAATTTTTGGATATCTGCCGGATAAAAAAGATGTTTGGTTGCATCAACGATTAATGAGTTTGGCAAATAAGGTTGTTGGTGTTGATATAGATGCTGAAGGCATCGAATATGGTATTAGCCATGGCTATACTATTTTAAATGAAAACTGCGAAACAATGAACTTAGGTGAACGTTTTGATCTTATAGTTATGTCAGACGTTATTGAACATGTGAATGCGCCAGTAACAGCAATAAATAATTTAATGGAACATCTTAACGATAATGGAGTGTTGGTGATTACAACTCCGAATGGTACGCCAGCAAATGTATTTGTCAGAAGTCTGTTAAGAAAACAAATTAATGTATTTTATGATCATGTGGCAGTTTATTATCCAGAGCATTTCCAAGTAATCTGTAACCGATTAGGTTTCAAGCTTGATGCGGTTTATTTATTTGATCATATTAGCAAGGGAAGTTTTGGGCTTAGATTTAAATCATTTTTATTTCAAATCTTTACTTTAATAGCGCCTCGATTAGCGAGTTCTATGATGGTTATCATAAGGAAAAATGATGGGAACAAATAATTTATCAGAGAGTTCGATAGCTGTTTGGAAAAAGTGGATTGATGTTACACGCTCACGTTGTCATCTACATTTTATTCTTAATGGAGGTGAAATAGCTTCTCATGTTGATTGTTGTAGCAAGAGTGCTGGTGAAACTATAAAACGGGTGGTTCTAGATCTTCCTGATGATTTTAAACCTAAAAGAGTGTTGGAGGTTGGAGCATCTGTTGGTTTTAATTGTTTGGCATTAGCAGCTCATTATAAAGAAGCTGAAGTATATAGTGTTGAGCCAGATGAGGATGCAGTTGAAGTGGCTAAATCTATGGCTCAAGATTATGAACTAAATTATATTCCGACAGTTGGTGTTGGTGAGGTTATGGGTTATCCAGATGGTTTTTTTGACTTAATTGTTTGTCATACGGTGATAGAGCATGTAAAAAATGTGGAGTCTACTGTAAAAGAAATGACTCGTGTCCTTTCAACTAATGGTTTTGTTCATCTTGAGGCACCAAACTATTTATGGCCTTATGAACCTCACCTGGATGTTTGGTGCGTCCCTCTTCTGGGCAAAAAAAGCGTACGCCTCTTGTCCTTTTTACAAGGTAAACATAAAGATAATTGGTACGTCGAACACCTTCGTTTTGTTACACCAGGGAAGTTAGAGAAACTGTTCTCTGTCAATGAGTTAGCATGGGAAAACCGCTCAGAGGCAAAGTTACGTAATGCTGCCAATGGTACTGCAGATATAAAAATGTATGGCTTTGCTTCTAGTGTTATTGCCTTTTTTGGGCGATTTGGTATTTCTAAAATTCTAGTCTCAGTTATTGGTAAGCTACGTTTATACCCTAGCGTTTTATATACCTTACGTAAGTAATTAGAAAATGGATGACTCTATTGATTAGTTCGGTACGGAATCGTGATAATGCAATGAAAAATGTTAGTTTAGGTTACCTATCGGCATTATCAAGCGGTTATGTCTTGATGGGGGCTAATCTGCTGATCCAGTTTGCTTTAACCCCATTCTATTTAGATTACCTTGGTGAGCAAAGCTTTGGTATGTTGATGATGTTGCTAAATTTAATTAATTTCGCAGCGATTGGCATCACTTGGATGTCTGGTGGTCTAGTCCGGGTTATGGGGGAAAGTTGGGCAAGATCTGATTTCACAAACTTTCGTAATGTGTTTGCTGTAGGCAAATACGTGTTTACTCTATATGCAATATTAGCTGTATCTCTAGGTTATTTTATTTGGTTTATTTGGGGGGACGATGGCAGTGATGAGTCTGTATCTGCAGCAGTAATTCTTGCCGGTATCTATTTGGTGCTGAATTATGAAGCTTTAACTGAAAGGCAAGCTTTTGTAGGAAGTAATAAACAGGACATTGGTAACTATATTGAACTAAGTCGTGTTTTGTTTTTTGCTGGGTTAACTTATTTTTTATTGCCTAAGTTGCAAAACATGACTGCTGTTTGGATCTCTCTGATGTCTGGAGTACTACTACAAAGAGTTATTACAGGTTTATATTGGAGAAAGTGTTTAGGAAATACAGGTTGGAAAAGGTTTACGCCAGTAATGAAACCTATTTTAGAGCGTTTGGCTGGAAAGCAGGGCGCTGGTTATGTGGGATATGGGGCATTACTATTACTACTACAGGCCGATACCATGATTATGGGATTTATTGGTGGTGCAGAAGTGGCTGGTCAGTTTGTGTTGCTTTGGAAAATTCCGGAGGCAATCGGACTTCTTTTATGGCGGATACCATCTACGATAGAGCCAAAAGTCATTCATTTAGATGCATCTGGCCAACATGAGGCGTTAAGATCAATATTTACTAGAGGGCGTCGATGGTATTTTCTGCTACTACTAACTGCTTCTTTAGTTTATATGATTGTAGGTCAATGGTTAGCAACGTTATGGGTTGGAGAACATGCTCCTGTAGAATCTTGGATGTATATAGCTTCGGGAGTAGCTTTGTTTTTTAATTCATTTGCGCGTTGGCCGATTTCTTTCTCTTATGCGTTAATAAAACTAAGCCCTTTAATTAAAATAGCTTTAGTTGAAGTTGTGAGCAAAATTGTTTTAATAATAATCTTATTTCCTTATACCGGTATTGCATCACCTATTGTCGCATTAATTATTACGCATGCCTGTTATGTTGCATGGGCGTACCAAAAAACTATGAGTTATGGAGTTCGAACAATATGAAAGTTTTATCAATTCACCCAGGTCACAACTCCACAATAGCATTGGCTGAAAGTGGCATGATCTTAGGTATTTTAAGTCAAGAGAAATGTGACAATGTAAAAAACTCTGCAGCGTTTCCTTTGGATGCAATCAACTATCTTTTAAAGGAGTTTAGTTGGCAGATTTCGGATATTGATGAGGTTGTCATTGCCGGGCATGAAGTTTATCCAGCAAGAGCTTACGATTATCTTTATGATGCAAAAAATAAAATTGAAAATAGTTCCAATGTTGTCGGTGCGATTAAAAAAATAAGAGATGGAAATTTGGGACGTTTGTTCCCAAAAGCCTTTGGTATGTTACAAAAATATAGAGCTGATGAGTTAATTAAAGAAGGCTCAGTTGAGTTAAAAGAACAACTTAAAAATATAGGCTTAGCTAACAAAAAAATAACCCATGTAGAGCATCATGAATGTCATGCATATTCTGCTTATTATTCATTTGTAGCATCAGACTCAAATGAACCCGCACTTATATTTACCATGGACGGTTCTGGAGATGAGCTTTGTGCAACTGTTTCGATAGTTAACGAAAATGGAAAAATAGAGAGATTAGCTACGACACCTGCAACCGCTTCTTTAGGTGGTATTTATTCAAATACTACACGTTTTCTAGGTATGAAGATCCTAGAGCACGAATACAAAGTAATGGGACTTGCTGCTTATGCTAAAGATCAATATATGTTGGATACTTATGAACGTATCTTCAAATCAACAATATGGTTAAGTGAAAAGGACCCTTTGGTGTTTGAGTCAAAAATTGAGTCATCAAAATTTTATGATTACTTAGCTGGTTGTGCTGTAGGTGAGCGCTTCGATAATATGGCTGGGGCGCTTCAATACTTGACTGAAGAGCTGGTTGTTCAATGGATAAAAAATGCAATTCAAAAAACATGGATTAATAGAGTATTCACCGGTGGCGGTGTCTTTATGAATGTGAAGCTTAATCGCAGAATTCAGGAAATGGAAGAAGTAAAGCAGGCGTTTTTTATGCCGTCATGTGGTGATGAGTCGAACCCAATAGGTGCGATTTATTCTCATGCGGTTTCAAATAATTTCCCCACCAAGCCATTAGATAATTTATATTTAGGGGTTAGCTATACAGATGATGATATTGAGAAATTCTTAATTGATAACAAAATTGCTGAGACCTATGTAGTCACTAAATATGAAGATATTGATGATAAAGTTTCGGAATTGCTCTCTGAGCAGCAAATAGTTGCACGATTTGCAAAGCGCTGTGAATGGGGGGCACGTTCTTTAGGAAATCGAGCCATTCTTGCTCATCCAAGTCATATGGAGAGTTTTTATACAGTTAATGACTATATTAAATGTCGTGACTTTTGGATGCCTTTTGCTCCTTCTATGCTAGATACAGCTGCGCCAAAATACCTGAAAGGTTATCAGCCGGAAAAATGTAAGGCTCCACATATGATCACAGCTTATGCAGCATCAGAGTTGGCTGTTCAACAATTGAGAGCTGCATTACACCAAGGTGATCATACATTACGTCCCCAAGTTGTTGAGCAGAAAGCAAACCCTGATTATTATCGATTAATTCAACTGTTTGAAGCTAAAACAGGTGTGGGTTCTGTATTGAATACTAGCTTTAACTTGCATGGTTACCCATTAGTAGCTACCCCAGAGCAAGCAATCATGACACTAGAAAATTCAGGCTTGAAATATTTAGCATTGGGTTCTTTCTTAATTACTAAGAAATAATGGAATATTCATACACTGATGTATAGAGTTAAATTTTCGTTCATTTTCCGCGCCATATTGCTAGTTATTGCATTTGTTTGTGTTTTAGAGCTGAGTTTGCGTATATCAAGCTATCCGGCTTCATATACGGACTTGTTTAAGTTTGATAACGAGCTTGGTTATCGGTTGGCTCCAGGTGAACATTCTTTTTTTACTGGCGATCGTGAATATTCAGTTTTTATAAATGATCAAGGGGTTCTGGATCAAGCAGGAGAGGGGAAATCACAGGTTATTATTTTAGGTGATGGAGTAGTTTCAGGTTTGGAACTTCCCCCTGAAGATAGGCTTGGGTTTTTAGTGGCAAAGAATACAGGATATAACACGGTTAATCTTTCAGTACCAGGGTATGGAACTGTTCAGCAGTTGATAGCATTGAGATTGTGGTTGCAGAAAAATGAAGCACCTAAGCATGTTTATATCATTTATAATTTTTCAAATGATTATTATGATAATGTTCAGGCTTGGGAAGGTGTAAGGGTTCCAAGTATTATGGGGAATAAAGCTGGTACGAAAATTGTGCTGCCTGAAAATCCATCAATTTTAGGTAAGTTAGTACGTTATGTTGTTTGGAATAGCCGTATTTACTCATTCTACAGCCAAGCTACTATTTCAACAGAGAATCACCAACAATTTCCTTTACAGCAAAGATGGTTGTTCTCTCATGAACCACCAGATGAATCAAAGTTAGGTGATGAAGCCACATTACTTTCTTCTGTTGAAATTGGACGCTTAGCTAAGCAATATGGTTTTACTTTAACTTGGATTGGCTGGAGAGATCTGCCTTTGGAGCAAATGGAAGAACTTTCTGGTGACAAGGCAATAAACAAAATAATAACGTTTGTAGGTGAAAATGGAATATGGAAAAAAGACCTTCATAATATAACTCTGGAAAACAAAGATATTTTAAAATGGGAAAATCAGTGGTTACACCCACAGACTCGACATGCAAGTGCTGCTGCTGTTGATTTGATAGCTCAGGAAATATCACTGACACTGAAAAGCTCTAAATGTGCTGCTTGCATTAGGGCTAGTAGAAAGCAATGACTAATTTGTGGTTTTGTGTTGTTTCTGCTTGTTTTTGGGTTTTACTGGCAGGTTTTACTGGCAAATTTAAAAGAGACTACTTACACCCTGTTGTAATGTTTTCGATACTTTTTTCTATATCTTACCCGCTTAAACTTATTATGTCGTTTTATGGTTTTCATACTTTGGATAGTATGTCTGTTGATGATGAAGTAATTTTACTTTCTATTTTTGTTTTTAATTTGGCCGGCATCGCATTTGTTGTCCCGTTATTAGTTGGTAAGCCAATAATTACAGACTCAAATATATTTAGAATCAAAGCCTTCCCTATTTATATGACTGCGTTGTTAATTGTTCTGTTTTTAATTATATCTTATGGGTCAGAAGCTTTAGGTGCAATATTTTCTACTGATGGTCTTCGAGCCCGGATAGATGAGCGGGGAGGTGAGCGTGTTGGTTCTGGCTTGTCGGCACTTTTTCGTCAAGCAGGCTCTTTCTTAATAATTATTTTTGCTATGCAATTTATTCATACGAAAAATAAAAAAATAGTTTTATTTTTCGTATTTATTTTATTTTACTCTTGGTTAGCATTGTCTCTTTCTGGATCTAAGTATGAAGCTTTTTATATGGTAGTAGTTTCTTTCATTACATATTATTACTACAAAAGAGCTAAAGGAATTGAAATCTTAAACTTCACTAGGATGATCTTGGGCTTTACAGGCGCTTTAATTTTTGTTGGGCTTATTGGCTATGCTAGAGGGTACGGTGCTTGGGAAGGTGAATCTAAACATCCATTTTTATTACAAACTTTGTATCAACTGATAAATGCTTTTGATGCGCCAGATAATTTAATTGTTCTGCTTGATAGAGGAGAATCTTGGTTAACTGGTTCTATTGGCATGACTCTAGCGCGTGACTATTTGATCCTACCCTTCATTCCAAGAGCTATTTGGTCGGGAAAACCTTTAGTTCAGGGAAATCAGTTGGTAATGGAAAGCTATTTTCCTGAAAGATTTTCAGGTTATACCGGAGAAGTGATAAGCCCAAGTTTTCCTGGTGAAATGATACTCACAGGTGGGATCATTTACATGGTTATTTGGTCGCTTTTTTTAGGCTTCATGTATAAATGGTTGTATCAAAAGTCACAAAAACAGGGTGGGATTTTTTTCGTGGCTTATATCTGGTGTTGCTTAAATATTTTTAATTTTCTACGAAGTGGAACTGGTGTAGTTGGCGCTCTTGTAACTTTCATGATAGTAGTCATATTTCTTCAATATATTATTAAAATGTTATATTTTATTGTAAACAATGACCAGAGAATGAAACACGAACCATGATTTACTTTTATCCTCATTTTAATTTACGTGACCGACAGTTAGATACAATAAGAAGATGGCCTGCTAACGAAGTTGTCAACCCAGAAGTAGCGGAATATCGCACTGGTACTCAGGTTAGTTCATCTTATGCTAAAGCCTCAAATATGAAGTTCTCTTGGAAGTCTAGACTTCCATTAGTCAACATCAAATTAAGGCCTAGTGATGCACCTAAAGATAGTGTGATATATGTATGGGGGTCACTAATTGTTAAAGGGCCGTTTATTGTTGATATCGATAATCCATGGTCGTTAGTTGGATATAACCTAAGAGCCATGCCGATTTATCGTTATTTTATTAAGCGAATTTTACTTTCGAGACGTTGTCGCGAAATACGTTGTATGAGTAAGGCTTGTCGCGAAAGTTTGAGGGAGTTGTTTGGGGTTAAGGTTTATAATAAGGCAAGAGTCCACTATCCCTATATGGCCCCTCTGGTGACTTCAATCTCGCACTCTTCTCAGGAAAATTGTCGTTTTTTATTTATTGGGACTCAATTTGAGATTAAGGGAGGGGAAGCATTATTAAAAGCATTTAGTCGAGTTTTTTCGAAAACAGGTAATTGTCAGCTAGATGTAATCACACACCTTCCTGAAGAGTTTAATAGACTTGCTGCTGAGTGTGATGGAATTAAAGTTCATAAGGCGCAGTTTTCTCGAGAAGAGATTCACACTCAGTTTATGAAAAATTGTGACGTGTTAATTCTACCAACTTATGTAGATTCATTCGGAATGGTTGCTTTGGAGGCTCTAGCACATGGTTTAGCATTAATTACTACTGATGTTTATGCACTGTGTGAAATGACCGAAGATGGGAAGAATGGCAATTGCCTAAGCCCTCCAGTATCTATTTGGGATGGAGTAATGCCTTCAGCAGCATATTATGACTTAGAAAATATCAAACAACGAATTCATTCAACAGACGTAAGTACGTTTGAGTTGGAACTTGAGAAGGCAATGAGTAGGTTTTCGGTTAATTATGAGTGGCGGATGGAAGCTAGACGCGCCAGTATTAATATATTAAAGGAGAATTTTTCGTGCTAATTTCATATGTGATCCCCGCTTTCAACGCAGCATCAACAATAAGGCAGACTTTAGATTCAGTATTTCAATATGACTTGCCTAATAGTTGGCAGGTAGAAGCAATAGTTGTAGATGATGGAAGCGATGACGGATATGAATTAGCAGCTGTTGTCGCCCAATTCCCTGATGCTCAATTGGTTGTTCATGAAAAAAATAAAGGGATGTGTGCTGGACGAAATACTGGTATTGCCGCTTCACATGGAGATATCGTCACAATTTTAGATTCGGATGATGAATTGGTGGGTGAGTGGCCATTAGTATTAGAAGAAATCGTTAAGGAATGGCCTACAGATACAAATCTTTGTTATGCCGCATGCGAGAACCTTAAAGGAGAGATCACTGCAGAAGACCCAGATTATCAGGGTTACTTAACTTTGAATGATATTTTAAACGAACGTCATTCTGGTGAATATATTCCTTTATTTCGAGGTGAATATGTCAGGAATAAACCTTATATTGACATAGGTACACGTAAGTCGGGTGGAGTTGTTAGCTATGTCAATTATGCTTTAGATTCATCAATTTGGGTAACAAGTCGTGTCCTGAGAATTTATCATGATGCGCGTGTTGGTTCTGTAAGTCATGGGTGGATGAGCCCTAATAAGGCTGCTGAAACTGTGATTTGTTATAAAGTACTGTTTGAAAAGTACGGTTCTCTTTATCAGAATGAGGCTCCGAGAATTTATAAAACAAAATTATTGAGGTATGCAGTGTATCTCAAGTTAGCAGGTACTTCTGGATCATGGAGTACATGGAAAAAGGGCGCTTCTTTATCAGTTATAAAAGACTCGGTGGGAGCTGCATTAATATTGATTTTTGGTGCCTCGTTTGGTGCATCAATTGTTGAAATAGCAAAAAAAATAGGGGCTGTAAGGCGATATGGATAAGGTAAATTTTCAAGACGGTGACTTCTACGAGAAATTTTGGGAGGACTCCCAATATCAACGATCATATGCTTTTGATTCAGCGGTAAGAGATAGGTTTCCTGCTATAAAAAACGTCTGGGGAGACTTAAAAAAACCAAAATTAGTACTCGACTTTGGTTGTGGAAATGGTGTTTTAACTTATTGGCTTAAATCAAATGGATTTGGTGAGCAGGTTGTAGGTGTGGACGTAAGTAAAACAGGTGTTGAAAATGCTCGTAAAGAATTTGGTAGTGACAGTTTAAGGTATGAATTAGTAGATTATGTTGACCAATTAGAAACTGGTGCTTTTGATGCAGTTGTTTCCTCTCACGTATTAGAACATATCGAACAACCTGAAGGCATGTTAAAAAAAATTCGTAGTAAAGCAGAATGGATGGTTATAGAGGTGCCTTTGGAAAAATGTCTTTGGCCCGATTTAAGTAGCTTTTTACGTGGGAAGGATAGAAAAGATAATTCATTAGGCCACGTTAATTTCTGGAATAAAAAAACGTTTAATCGTTTTATAGAAAAGGAAGGTTTACTTGTAGTGAATGACTACCAGTATGCTTCTGCACCATTTTCACCTTTTAACCACTGGGCAAAATGTTTAGTTGAACGAGTTATGTTGTCAATTCTAGGGCTGGGATTTTATAGTAAAATTATGGCCACGCATTATATTGTTTTGGCGCGGCGGGTTGATTCTTCAGCAGTAAACTCTTGATGCAAGTCTTATTAGTATTTTCAAGTAGTCAATTAGGTGGTGCAGAACGTAGTCTTTCCCGAATGGCTTTTTCTTCCAAAGAGGTTGACTATCAATTAGCAACTTTAGATGGTGAAGGGCCGTGGCCTGACTGGGTTAATAGTCAAGGGTGCAAACCCCTTATATTTGGGGAGGGGGCTTTTGGAATTTTTGGAGCAACTTGGCGTTTGATTTGTTATGTTCGGAGTAATCCAGTAGACATAATTTATGTTTGCGGGGCACGGGCGGCATTTTTTTTACGTTTTTTGCGACTTTTAACACCTAAGACTAAGTTAGTGCATGGTGTTCGTTGGAACCCTAATTCGGGGAGCCATTTAGATCGATTTTTTCGGGTGATGGAACGCTTTACACATTCTTTGGTCGATGCTTGGATAACTAATTCCAATACCGCTAAGCAAACTCTTGTTTTGGATTGTGGAATCCCCTCTGAAAAGATATTCCTGATTTATAATGGTTTGGAAGCGTTGCCTTTAAATATTTTATCGCTTGAAGACAGGCCATTAGAGGTTTTGACTGTTGCAAATTTGAATCTCCGCAAAGGTCACAGTGAATACCTTCAGATTATTCATGAAGTGGTGAAAGTGAAGCCTGATGCTAAGTTTGTTTTTGTGGGGCGCGATGACATGGGGGGGGCAGTGCAACGTGCTATTGAAGAGGCAGGGCTGTCTGGAAATGTTTTTTGTGAAGGCTTTCAGGCAGATGTTTCAGCGTATTATCAAAAAGCGAGATTGTTTGTCTTACCTTCTTTGTGGGGGGAAGGGTGTCCGACATCAATTCTGGAAGCTTTTGCTCATAAAATTCCTGTCGTTGCTTATGGGATCGATGGTATTCCTGAACTAGTTACTGATAAACAAGATGGAGTCCTTATTAATCTTGATTCTTCTTGTTCTCAAAAGTTTGGAAGCGTTATTGTGGGGTTATTGAATAATATTGAAGTTGCCAAATCAATGGGAAACTTTGGACGACTTAAAGTTGAGAATGATTTTACAGTGACTAAATGTGCTGACCTTCATGAGACATGTTTTGCAAGTTTGGTTGGAGAGCAAGTGGAAGGAGAGTATAACTGATGTGTGGGATTATTGGTTGGTTTGGGCAAGGATATGACCAAGGTTTAGCTTCAAGTATGTGTCTTTCTCTGAAGCATCGTGGGCCTGATAGCTGGGGGGAGTGGCATGAAAATGATGTTTGGCTGGCTCACAGACGTTTAGCTATTTTGGACTTATCTCCTCAAGGGGCTCAGCCAATGCACTCACCTTGTGGTCGTTATGTGTTGTCATTTAACGGGGAAATATATAACTACAAGGATTTACGATACGAATTAGAATCTCAAGGTTATCAATTTCGAGGGAATTCAGATTCTGAAGTCATGCTGGCAGCATGTGTTGTTTGGGGAGTCAAACCATCTGTTAAAAGATTCGAGGGCATGTTTGCTTTTGCTATTTATGATAGAGATGAACGCTCATTGTATGTAGCTCGTGACCCTATGGGGATTAAACCCTTATACTATGCACAGCTAGGAAAGCAATTTGCATTTTCTTCTGAATTGACGCCACTTCTGTCCTTGTCCTGGGTGGATAAATCTATTGACCAAGATGCTTTAAGTTCATATTTTCGCTATTTATGTGTACCTTCACCTGCATCTATAATAAATGGAGTAAAGAAATTGCAACCAGGGTCGTTACTCTGGTTTAAAAATGGTGAGCTTAAGAATGAGTCGTATTGGAATATTGATATGCATTCAAGAGTTGCAAGTGAGGACGTAAGTCGCATGAGTTTACATGAGGCGGCTGACGAATTGGAAGTCAGGTTAAAGCGATCAATCAAGCAACATATGCAGTCTGATGTTCCTTATGGGGCATTCTTATCAGGAGGTGTTGACTCTTCAGCCGTGGTTGCGTTAATGCAATCTGAGTCTTCCCGAGCAGTTAAAACATTTTCAATAGGCTTTTCTGAAAAATCCCATGATGAATCTATTCATGCTCGTGCTATAGCTAAACACCTGGGTACTGATCATCATGAGCTTATAATGAAGTCTGATGATCTACCAGGCTTGGTGCCGAAGGTTGCAGGTTTTTTTGATGAACCATTCGCCGATAATAGTGCTATTCCAACCTATTTAGTTTCTCAGTTTGCACGGAAGTCGGTAAAGGTTTGCCTTTCAGGAGACGGAGGAGATGAGTTGTTTGGTGGTTATCCTCGTTATTTCTGGGCTCAACGTATAGAAAAGCTAAGGCAAAGGCTAAGTCCTAGGGGATCAAAAGTTGTTTCTCAACTATTACGAGCTATACCAAGGCCGTTTTGGGATAAGATTGTTAACCCAGCTTTTAAGTATAAGTTCTCTGGTTCAGAAGGTCTTGCTCACAGGGTTGACCGTTTTGCACGATATCTCGGGTGTGATCGTACCCAAGCTTATGCTGAGACAATGTCAATTTGGTCAAATCCAGAATATTTACTCAACTACACACCTAAAATTGTACTTGGTGCAGATGCATTAAATTACCCACAATTATCTTGGGCAGATGAAATGATGCTTATTGACCAGAGTACCTATTTACAGAATGATATTTTAACTAAAGTGGATCGTGCCAGTATGGCTGTGTCACTAGAAGCTAGGGTGCCATTATTAACCCATTCTCTGGTTGAGTGGGCTTGGCAGCTAGAGGACAGCTTGAAATTGTCAAAAACAGGGGATCATGGGAAGTTAATACTGAGAGAAGTTTTGTACCGGTATGTCCCCAAAAAGTTAATTGAACGACCTAAACAAGGGTTTGGAATGCCTGTGGGCAAGTGGCTAAGAGGGCCGCTTCGTGATTGGGCTGAAAGTCTTCTAAATGAAAAGGATTTAGAAGATTCTGGATTAGATTTTGATCTTGTTAAGAAAGTATGGGATCAGCATCAATCTGGTGAGGACCACCAAGCTAAAATCTGGACCATTTTAATGTATCGTCAATGGCAGAAGAATGTATTGGTGCTCTAAAAGAGCCTTTGATTATATTTACGTTTAACATATTACTTTTTACAATTGGAAAAAAAATGTGTGGTTTTGCCGGTTTTTACTCACTATCAAGTACTAATGAACTTTCACCCAAAAAGCTACTTAAAAAAATGGGAGATACGATAACTCATCGTGGACCAGATGATTCTGGTGAATGGTTTGATTCACAGTGCAATCTTGGTTTTTCCCATCGTCGCTTGTCAATTGTCGATTTATCTCCGGCTGGCCATCAACCAATGAAGTCAGCATCTGGCCGTTTCGTTACTGCTTTTAATGGTGAAATTTATAATCATTTAGATATTCGAAAACAACTAGTTGACGACGGCTTTCAGATTAGTTGGCGCGGCCACTCTGATACAGAAACTTTGTTGGCGGGTTTTGAAGCTTGGGGTATTCGTAAAACGATACAAAAAACTACAGGTATGTTTGCGCTAGCTATATGGGACTCTGAAAGAAAAAAACTCAGTTTAGTCCGAGATAGAATGGGTGAAAAGCCTCTGTATTATGGTTGGCACAATGATGTTTTGCTATTTGGATCAGAGCTGAAAGCACTCAAGTCCCACCCAGAGTTTATTAAAGAGGTGAATAGGGATGCGCTCTCTATATATGTTAGGCATAATTATATCCCCGCGCCTCATTGTATTTGGCAAGAGATATTTAAATTACTTCCAGGCCATATTTTAACCTTAGATATAGGGACTAAAGAGTTTGTATCTGATAGCTATTGGTCGGGTAAACAAGTTGTTGAGAGTGGCGAGGTTGACCGTTTTAAAGGAAGCGCTAACGAGGCCGTTAATGAAGTAGAATCTGTGCTAAGTAAAGCTATTAGTCAACAGATGATGGCAGATGTCCCGCTCGGTGCCTTTCTTTCTGGTGGGGTAGATTCCTCAACTGTTGTAGCGCTAATGCAGGCACAGAGTTCGAGGCCTGTAAAGACGTTTTCAATTGGCCTTCATGAACAGCAATACAATGAAGCTGAATATGCCAAAGCTGTTGCGAAGCATCTTGGTACAGACCATACAGAACTATATGTTACTCCTCAGCAGGCTCTTGACGTGGTGCCTAAGATTGCTGAGTTATACGACGAACCCTTTGCTGACTCATCGCAAATACCAACTTTCTTGGTGAGTGAAATTGCTAAAGCTCATGTGACTGTAGCACTTACAGGTGATGCAGCGGATGAATTGTTTTGTGGTTACAATCGATATGTAATGACTGACTCTTTATGGAATAAAATAAAATTATTACCTCTCCCTGTAAGGGCGGGAGTCGCAAAATTTATTACTTCATTTCCGCCTGAAACCTTAAATTTTGTATTAGCGCCTTTTAAAAAGCTTCTGTTTAATGGTCCATCTGTAAATATTGGTGATAAGGCGCACAAAGGAGCGGGGGTCTTAACTTCTAGGAATGTTGATGAATTGTATAAACGCTTAGTTTCTAGGTGGAATGACCCGAGCAAAATAGTATTAAAAGGAAGTGAGCCCTCAAGTGTCTTAACTGACCCAGGTAGAAAACCGAATTGTGAAAATGCGATTGAACGTATGATGGCTATGGATATGCTGAGTTATATGGTTGATGATATTCTTGTTAAGGTAGATCGAGCTGCAATGGGGATCTCTTTAGAAACGAGGGTGCCTTTTCTTGATCATAATGTAGTTGAGTTAGCTTGGAAGCTACCGCTTCAGTATAAGCTCCGAAATGGTACTAGCAAATGGGCACTGAGAGAAATATTGTACAAATATGTACCTAAAGATTTGATCGAACGACCAAAAATGGGGTTCGGTGTTCCATTAAATGAATGGCTAAGAGGCCCGCTTAAGAAGTGGGCTTCAGAATTATTGGATGTTGGGAGAGTTTCTCGTGAAGGTTTTTTTGACCCTATCGTCGTTTCTACTTTGTGGGCAGAGCACCTTGACGGATCAAGGAATTGGGGAGAGCATTTGTGGACTATTTTAATGTTTCAATTGTGGCATCAAGAAAATTTAAATCAATAAACTAGTTATTCTGTTTCATGAGGCTCAAAAGTTTAATCCTCATATTTTACTATAAAAACTGGGTTTATAAATCTATATCAGAAGTTTCTTTGAGTTGGGGGTGTTTTTAAGTGACTACTACAAATCAGTATAATAGAAGAGCTTTATTAAAAGTTGGTTGTACCACTAGTTTTTTGACTGCTTGTGGTTTAGATACTAATCATGCTGAGTCAGACATTTTAACCAATTCAGCTGAAATTGATTTCAGAAAATCAATGAACTCTTATTTGCAAGAATCTTGCTCGGTATTTCCTATTACCGAGTATGGGGCTGTTTCTGGTGGTGTGTTTGATAACACTGCAATAATACAGGCTGCAATTTATGATGCGGCTAAGAGCCGGGGTGTTGTTGTGATACCTAGTGGTGTATGGGGGGTGGGCTTTGATACCGTCACTTCTATTAAAATTCCTTCAGGTGTATCTATAATAGGAACCGGAAATGGTTCTGTACTTAAAGTACTGACTCAAACTTTACATCGTACTCATGTGTTTACTAATTCAGATTGGGAGGCAGGTAATAAGGATATTACAATATCTAGTCTTCATATTGATTGTAGTGGTTTTGGAACTCAAGACTCTGGAGACCATAGGATTAACGGTATTACTTTCTGGCGAGTAAGTAATGGTAAAGCGATTGATGTTAGTGTTGTCGATGGCTTTGGTTATGGAATTTGGTGTTTTGAATCTGAGCGATGCCTTGTAGAAAAATGTTATATACGGAATTTTAATGACGGTATTGAATTTTCGAATTCAACTATTTACTGTAAATGTATTAATAACCTTGTCGAGTCCACAGGGGAATATCATTGGGTATCTTCAGGTATTTTATTATATGCGGGGGCGAGGTATAACCTAATTTCAGGAAATAGTGTTATTGGGGGTTTTGGACAAGGTATTTCAACATCTTCAGGTTATGGCGCAGGTGAAAATAATATTATTTCTAATAACATTATCGATACGAATAATGCACCTGGAATACTAATCGATGGTGTTGGTAATAGTATTATTGGAAATAATATTAAAACTTTTCAGCAGCCAGGGCTATTATTTGAGAGTCGTTGGGGTCATCCAGTTAAAGGTACTCAAGTTTGCAACAATAGATTTGAATGTGATAATAAACAAGCTGTGTTTGGTAGAGACTTTGCTATTGCGATGCAGGAAAATTCACACGATGTAGTCATTTCAAATAATATTATATTGGCTGACTCTACACTAGCTATACGGCTATCTGGTCAGAATGTTATCGTGACAAATAATCAAATCAATATGGTTGATAGTTCCTATCAGATAGCTATGCATATAATCAATGCTAGTAATGTTGTTATATCTCACAATATCATAGAAGCATACGATGGCATCATTGATGAGTCAGAAAGTAATGGAATTAATATATCTAATAATATTTCAGTTGCATAGCCGGTGGTTATATGAACTTTGTTCTATTTATAAAGTAGCCTTTTGTATTTACAGTCAGTTTAATTGGGAAACCACAATATGGAGAAAGAAAAATGTATTTTAGTAGCAAATTCAGCATTCACTCTCTTAAACTTTAGGCGCGAACTGATTGAAAAGCTTAAAAGTCGCTATGAGGTAGTGGCTATTTGTCCAAAGGCATGTTCACTGCTTGGGAGTAGTGATGTAAGTGTGAGATTCAATGAAATTGGAGTTAAGTATATATCTATTGAGTTTTCTAGAAGTGGAATAAATCCTATATCTGATTTTCGGTTACTGATTAATCTGTATAAAATTTACGCTAGTGAAAAACCAAGTTTAGTCTTGAACTATACGATTAAGCCTACAATATATAGTTCGATCGCAGCAGGGTTTTCTGGAATTAATACTGTCTCTTCAAATATAACAGGCTTAGGGTATGTTTTTACTGATGTTGGCATTAAAGCTAAATTACTGCGTTTAGTTGTTTTATTTCAATATAAAATTGCCCTAAAGTTTAATCATATTGTTTTCTTTCAAAATATCGATGATAGAAACCTTTTTCAAAAAATGAAACTTCTAAATAAAGTAAATACGAAAATTATAAGTGGCTCAGGGATTGATTTAGATTTCTATAACCCCCTTGCATACCCCCAACAAAAGGCAGCTAACACCTTTATTTTTGTTGGTCGAATGCTTAAAGATAAAGGAATTTATGAGCTTATTGCATCAGCAAAAAGAATAAAACAGCAATACCCAGAAACAACTTTTCGCCTTATAGGAGGAGTGGATGATAATCCTAACTGCATTCCTATTGAGAAAATATATCAAGCAGTGAATGAAGGAATTATTGAATATATAGGTACAACAAGAGATGTGAGAAGTTATTTGGCAAGCTCAGAGGTATTTGTATTGCCTTCATATAGAGAAGGGACTCCAAGAGCTGTTCTTGAGGCTATGGCTATGGCAATGCCAATTATTACAACTGATGTGCCGGGGTGTAGGGAAACAGTTGAGGATGGGGTGAATGGTTTTTTAGTTGAATCTAAAAACGTAGATAGTTTATTTAAAGCAATGGAGATGTTTATATTAGATAGATCATTAGTTACTAATATGTCTATTGAAAGCTTAAAGGTGGCATCAGAAAAATATGATGTACATAAAGTCAATCAATCAATTATTGCCGAATTAGATAACTTGATTAATTCTCGTTTTACGCAAAACACTTGTGTAGCTTATCAGAGAGAGCAGGAAAAATAATATTGTGGCAAAACGTCTTTTCGATATAGTGCTGGCATTGATCTCTATGCTAGTTTTAATTATACCTATAATTTTGGTAGCAATTGCAGTTAAGTTAAGTTCAAAGGGGCCAACATTATATTGGTCTGACAGAGTTGGTATACATAATGTTTTTTTTAAAATGCCAAAATTTAGAAGCATGAAAATAGATACTCCTGCAGTAGCTACGCATTTATTGTCAGACCCTAAAAGTGTATTGACCCCAATTGGTAATTTTATAAGGAAAACTAGTTTAGATGAATTTCCTCAATTGTGGTGCATTTTAAAAGGAGATATGAGCTTTGTGGGACCTCGGCCAGCTTTATTTAATCAAGATGATTTAATTACTTTGCGGACTAGTAAAGGGGTTCATCAATTAGTGCCAGGTTTAACAGGCTGGGCGCAGGTTAATGGGCGTGATGAATTGCCTATTTCAACGAAGGTTGATTTGGATATTGTTTATATGCAGAGGCAATCCTTTGTTTTTGATATAAGGATTATCTGCTTAACCTTTTTACGGGTGATTAAGTTACATGGAGTTAGTCATTAGTCTAGTTTTTTTGATTGTTTCATTTCGATAGTTAAAACTATGCACTTTTAGTGCAAGCATAGCTGTACCATTCGACCAGGCAAAAAAACATAGGTGAAGTAGTCATGCTTTACAGCCTATTTGTTTTGAGTAAAAAAGTATATGTACTTCGTATTGGTTGGGGTATTCAGAAACGCTGCCGAAAGTTATTAATTCAAATTTGTGGTGATGTACAAATTTTGAAAGGAGTTGTGAATAAATGCTTTATTCACATGCATATTAAATATCTTCACAAAATATCGGCTGCTATTTTGTGAAGTATCTGAATGATCGAACTAAAGAGAGTACATTATGTTGAAAAACGCTATCTTATAAGCCATTTTTGGTTGATAGCTTATGGTGTTTGCCAAAAGGCTTATTAAGTTAGATATTTTATTTTGTCGAAAGCTTAGATTTCTTTGGGGTAAATTTTAAGACAGTGAACTGGGGTATGATAATATATTATCACTCATGTAAGTAAGATAAAAAACTATGGGTTGACCATTAGAAAGCTTTAATTCAGCCTGCAACTGTAATTCCACTTTTTAGTTTTCTATAGCTACACAAGGTATCCCCATTAAAATATCGAGAGTGTACCATGACTTGGTTACGGTATATCCCCTCTGTAGACCAAACTTATTATCCCTGGAAAGTAAACCCTTCATGAAACAAAGGACTCAATATGCATAAAAAACTGACCTGCTTCAAAGCCTATGATATTCGCGGACAACTAGGCACTCAGCTTGATGAAGAGGTTGTTTATAA
>ENA-OSET01002013-OSET01002013.1-sediment-metagenome-genome-assembly--contig:-NODE-2013-length-20216-cov-5.720195_pt1 | contig 20216 bp, 22 predicted proteins | sample MGYA00237882_ERZ534229 | MGnify/ENA primary metagenome ERZ534229 (study PRJEB26408, sample SAMN06266212) | sediment metagenome | isolation source: Hudson Canyon methane seep mesocosm | place... | reverse complement strand
GGAAATTGAATATACTGTGCTAGACACTGTTAATATTGTAGAAATTGGTAATTATCAACCTGGAGATTTTTCATATGGTAATCCCCCCGAAAAATAATCGAAGTCAAAAGTAGAATTTTCTCGTATGCTTAACCGCAGGAGATCATTCATGAAAAAAGCACATTTTAGTGACAGTCAAATTTTAGCCATTTTAAAGCAAGCCGAAAATGGCGTACCTATCCCCGAACTATGTCGTGAACACGGCATGAGTAATTCTTCATTCTATAAATGGCGCTCTAAATATGGCGGTATGGACGCCTCACTTATGGCAAGAATGAAAGAGCTAGAAGATGAAAATCGGCGCTTAAAAAAGATGTATGCCGAAGAGCGTTTAAAAGCTGAAATAATTCAGGAGGCCATGGCAAAAAAGTGGTAAGAGCTTCTGAGCGTAAAGTGATGGCTAAAGAAGCGATGATAAATCATGATGTCAGTATAAGCCTGATATGTCGTACGTTCACGATTAGTGAAACCTGTTACAGGTACCAGCCTAAGCTAAGTGATGATAATGAGCTTATTGCAGATTTACTGTTAGGGTTAACTCAAAATCAGCGTAACTGGGGTTTTGGTTTATGCTTTTTATATTTAAGAAACGTAAAGGGCTATCACTGGAATCATAAGCGCGTTTATCGTATCTATCGTGAACTCGAACTGAATATGCGAATAAAGCCTAATAAACGACTGAAACGTGAAGTTCCAGAGCCATTAGCTGTGCCTGAAGCGATGAATGAATGTTGGTCGATGGATTTTATGCATGACCAATTATCGGATGGAAGAAGTTGTCGTTTATTTAATGTGATTGATGACTTTAACCGAGAAGGGTTAGCAATAGATGCTGATATATCCTTACCCGCAGAGCGTGTGATCCAATCACTTGATAGAATTATCGAATGGCGTGGTAAACCTAAGCGTATTCGCTCTGATAATGGACCTGAATATATTAGCCATAAACTCGCGGCTTGGGCAAAAATGAACGAAATTGAATTATGTTTTATTCAGCCAGGTAACCCACAACAAAATGCTTATATTGAGCGGTTTAATCGAACGGTAAGGTATGACTGGCTAAGCCAGTATATTTATAAAGATATTGAAGAATTACAGAGCAGAGCTACACAATGGTTGTGGACTTACAATAACGAACGACCTAATATGGGAATTGGTGGTATTACACCTATTCAGAAATTGAAATTAACACAGAGAAAATGGTCTACTATTGATCTCCATTAATAATGGGGGGATTACCCTGGCACTAAACACAAAAGACTGACTTATAAAGAATTAATAGCGTAATAATGGAACGATAATGAAAATAACAAAGCCATACATTGATGAACTTATTAAACTCCTTGGGTTTACACCTAAAGACGGAGTGATGGGAGTTTATTTCAAGTATTACTCTAACGCCAATAACTATGCTATTGAAGTTGATATCACAAACAAAACTTTTAACTATGGCGAGTTAATTACTTCGGATAACAAAAGCACTCAAAACTTTTCTCAAGCCGAGAATTGGGTAGTTTTTGAATGTATAGATCGTCTTCTTACAAAAGGCTATCAGCCTCAAAACATAACACTTGAAAAGACATGGCCAACAGGTCACGGTACAAGTGGTCGCCTTGATATTTTTGTAACTAATAATAATGACAAGCCTTTTCTAATGATTGAGTGTAAAACGGCAGGCGATGAATACACAAAGGAATACAAGAAAACACTTAAAGATGGTGGGCAACTTTTCACCTATTATCAATTGGACACGGGTACTGATTTTTTGATGTTGTATGCCTCAAAAGTAAGTAATGCCTCTGTAATTTATCAAAACCAAATCATCAAAATTGAAGACGATTATCGCCAAACATCTAATGTTAAAGAGTTCTATGAAATATGGAATAAACAGCCAAAAGATAATGGCATTTTTGAAGAGTGGGCTACACCTTATCACTTTCTTAGCAAAGCCCTAACTCCTGAATCGCTAGTTGAAATCACACAGGAAGATAGCGGGAAAATTTTCAATCGTTTCCTTGAGATTCTTCGCCATAATGTAGTTTCTGACAAACCTAATGCTTTTAATAAGATATTTACATTATTTCTTTGTAAAATATTTGATGAAAAATCTACACGGCCTAGCGAAGAGTTAAAGTTCCAGTGGCTTGAAGGGATGGACGATGACATTTCATTCCAGAAGCGCCTAACTGATCTTTATGGTAAAGGGATGAGTGAATTCTTGTCTAAAAAAGTTACTGATTTTTCTGACTCTGATTTTGATGATGAGTTTGGGAATGATTTTGACGAAATACTGAGAGAAAAACTGTTAAATGAGTTTACCCGTATTCGTCTTATGAAAAATAATGAATTTGCTATTAAAGAAGTTTTTGATAGAGATTCGTTTGACGATAATGGAAAAGTTGTAAAAGAGGTAGTTGAGCTACTTCAAGGCTTCAAAATTCGTTACACAAAAAAACAACAGTACCTCAGTGATTTCTTTGAACTGCTTCTTACCACAGGACTTAAACAAGAATCTGGGCAATTCTTTACACCTGTTCCTATCGCTCAGTTTATTATTCGCAGTCTTCCTATTAATGGAATCATAAACGAGAAACTCGAAAAGGGGGAAGCTGACAGCCTGTTACCAACAGTGATTGATTATGCAGCGGGAAGTGGTCACTTCCTTACTGAGTCAATGCATGTCATGCAAGATATAATTAATAGTAAAAAAGACAATAATTATATTGATAGTACAGCACGAAAAATTAGAACTTGGCAGAATGACCATTTTGATTGGGCTGATCAGTATGTATATGGCGTCGAAAAAGATTATCGGCTAGTGAAGGTGGGGAAAGTAGGTTGCTATCTTCATGGTGACGGTATTGCTAATGTAGTTCATAGCGATGGCTTAGGGAGCTTTGCCTCTACTCAAGAGTATACGGGCAGACTTAAGCACAGTGATACATCTAATGCTCAGGACAACCGCCAATTTGATATAGTCATTTCTAATCCGCCTTATTCTGTTTCTGCATTTAGAAATAATGCTCATAAATACTATAACGGAAAAGACTTCGAACTTTACGATTCACTTACTGATCAAAGCAGTGAGATTGAGTGTCTTTTTATTGAGAGAACAAAACAATTACTCAAAGATGGTGGCGTCGCAGGCATTATTTTACCTAGCTCTATTCTCACTAACGGTGGAATTTACACTAAAACACGTGAAATAATTTTTCGTTACTTTGAAGTGATCGGTATTACTGAGCTTGGTTCAAATACGTTTATGGCTACGGGAACAAATACCGTAACTTTATTTCTTCGTCGTAGAAAAAACCGTTTTGCTCTGGATATAGAAAATAGTGTAAATACTTTTATCACTAATCTTCAAGATGTAACTGTTAATGGCATTGAATTGCCAGTGACTAAGTACGTAACTCATGTTTGGGAAGGTCTTAGTTTTGATGATTACCGAACTATCATTCAAAAAATGCCAAATGACGCTGCTAAAAGCCATGAAATTTATAAAGAGTATTCCAAAAAGATTAATGTAAAAAATGATGATGAGTTGGTCTCCGAAATCGTCAATCGTGAACAGAATAAGTTGATTTATTTTATACTCGCTTACCCTCAGCAGGTGGTGTTGGTTAAGTCAGGCGAAAAGAAAGCAGAGAAAGCTTTTCTTGGATATGAGTTTAGTAACCGCCGTGGTAGTGAGGGTATTCACCCTACCCAACGAGGAAAGTCTATAGATGAGTGTACTAAACTTTATGATTCAGATCAGTTTGAAAATAAAGAAAGAGCAAGTACATATATTTATGACGCATTTAACAATGATGTGTCGCGAGAAATTGATGAAAGTTTAAAAGGTAATGTCAGTCGCATAGACCTGATTGATATGATGACTTTTGGACGATTTGAGTTTGATAAATCAGTTTCATTAGCAGCTAAAAAAAAAGCAAAGATAGATACCCGATGGAAGTTGCAAGCAATTGAATCTATTGCCGTAACTATTACTAGTGGTTCACGACCTGTTGGTGGTGTAGGCAATAATAAATCAGGTGCATTCAGCCTTGGCGGCGAGCATATACATAACAAGAATGGAACTCTATTATTAGATACGCCTAAATATGTGCCACTTAGTTTTTTTAAAAGCGCTAATTCAGGCGAAATCCGTTCTGATGACATCTTACTTTGTAAAGATGGCGCGTTAACGGGAAAAGTTGCTTTAGTCCGTAATGAATTAATGAACTTATCAGCAATGGTGAATGAGCACCTGTTTATCGTTCGTTGTGCTAAGAGTTATACTCAAATTTACTTATTTCACTTTTTATTCTCTGCTCAAGGGCAAGAACTCTTAAAGTTAAATATTACTGGTGCTGCACAAGGCGGACTTAACGCTAAAAACTTAAAAAACATTAAAATACCGCTTCCACCTCAAGATATTCAGAAATGCATTGTAAAGGAAATGTCTGAACTTGATGTTAAAGTGAATAAAGCTTTAAAAGGAATTGAAAAGGAGAAAAAGACAATCCATGATTTAATTAGTAGTTTCACTTCAAAAGAAGCAACTTTAGGGAATGTTGCTACTTTTAAAAACGGTTTAAATTATTCAAGGAAAAGTAACGGAGATCTAGTTACTATTGTTGGCGTTAAGAACTTTAAAGAATATTTTTCGCCTAAGTTGGATGAACTTGAATGTATTCAAGTAGATGGTAGCTTTAGCTCAGATTATGAATTATTACCCAATGATATTCTCGTTGTTAGGTCTAATGGCTCTGCAAACTTAGTGGGGCGATTTTTATTTATAAAAGAGATTAGTGAGCAAACTTCTTTCTCAGGTTTCACCATAAGAATTCGCACCAACTCAAAAGACATCGACGCTAAGTTTCTTTGTCACTATTTAAGAACAGATATAGTTAGAGAGCGAATGACAAGAGACAGCAAAGGTTCAAATATAAAAAGCCTGAATCAAGGGTTACTGTCATCAATAAAGGTTCCTGATTTATCTCTCGTAGAGCAGCAAAGGATAGTAAAAAAAATAGAGCGAGTTGAAATAAAAATCAATAAATTAGAAGAGCAAATCGCCTTGATACCTCAACAAAAAGAAGCGGTTTTAAAGAAATTTTTAGAATGAGTCGAAAAAACATAATTTCAAGCTATTTGAGTTGAATTGTAATGATTAAAAAACTAGATAAACCATTACGTAAAATATTGAATTACAAGCCTGATTCAGCGCCTAAGAAGCCATCGAAACAACCTAGCAAGGCTGAGCTAGAGAAAGTGTATAAGTTCGATGGTAAGCGTATTATTGAAGTGAAATAATCTAGGGGCAATAGGTATATAATTCCCAAAAATTAATTAGGGTTGAAGTAAAAAAAACCGCCAAAGCAAGCTGCTTTAGATGCGATTCAGAATCTATACTGACTGGTATGCCTAGTTCATGAATCTAGCTAAAAGATAGGAGTGCCGTGAAAATAAGCATATACAAGCAGATCTAAGAGTACATGCGTATCAAAACTTGCCTGCCATGCTATTTGTTAATTTCGCAGCCGCACTAGGCACTGCTGTTGTTTTTTCTGCTTACGGTTCAGCTGTTGCATGGCGTTTTTTAGTGCAGCCCTTTTGCTGACGTTGATTCGCTTCATTAAACTAAACCAGCTTCAATCCAAAGTTGTATATTTAAAACAAGCTAGTGTAGATAAAATTGCATATTGCTATCGTAGTTATGAGATATTGCTCTGTCTTTCTGCTGCTGTCGGGGCAAGGATTGGCTGTTTGCAATTCTTTTTGCCTCACATGAAATTGAATACTTAATCATAATAATCATATACGCGTTAGCAGGCGGCGCCACCGAAGCCGCGGTGACTACGCTAATAAAACATATGGTTTAGCTCTATATCACCTTGCATTTATTACCTACAAGTATTGTATTCATTTTTATTGGATCAATAAACCATTACATTCTAGCCAGTCTCAACCTTGTATTTCTAATAGTAATGCTAATAACACAAGATAAGAATTAGACTGTTATTAGATAAAGTTATTCTTTACGGATCAATAATAAATCGTTGGTAAACAATTTACAAGATAGCAAGTACAGCCAAGAAATTACTCTTGAAAACCGGACACAAGAATTAAAAGACCTTGCACTGACTGATCGTTTTACAGGTTTTCAAACCGTCGGGGCTTAATGGTATGGGATGAACTTATATTTAACTGCTTCAGTGACTGAGAGTGCAGTAATATTATTTTTAGAACTTGATCATTTTAAAGCCATTAGTTGCCTAAAAGGCCACGAAATAAGCCAAAAAACCCTTAAAAAGAGTAACTTTAAGGCATAAAGAATATTGTGACGAAGAGTTTGTAATGGTGAAATCGGGTGGCGATGAGTTTGCTACCGTTATTACTAAGCAAAATGCTTCAAGTGATAAAACGGCAAGAGAACGTGCAACTAAGCTAATAGATGCGACTGTCCCACTATTCAATATTAATGGTGAGGAGTTAGGGCTTTATTGACTCTGCCTTCTATAATCATAGTAAGCCCCTCTTCTTTTAGGTGCGTTAAAATAATTTTTTGCTGCGTTAGATGGTTCAATGAGCAGAATGGATAAATCAGCTAAATTCATAGTTATCTAAGTGGTGAGTTATTTATTGTGTTGAGCCAACTAAGCTTGCTTCAACTGCATTACGAGTGTGTGAATCTTTAAGGTATTCAACGATACTCAAGGCAAAGTCTAGAGCGGTACCTGGTCCTTTTGATGTAATAACTCGGCCATCAATAACGACGGACTCCGTTGATAACGTTATGTTGGGCCACTCTGCTCGCATTAACACTGAAGGAAAGCAAGTGGCTACTTTTCCATCTAGTAGCCCTGCATGTGCAAGCACCATAGGTGCAGCACAAATAGCAGCGACAGCTTTTCCAGATTGGTAAAGACGTTTTAGTAAAGCATGAATATGAGGGTCCTGATTAAGAGTATCCGTTCCAGGCTGACCACCGGGCAAGATAATTATGTCAAAATCATCATAAATGACTGTTTCAAGAGAGGTGTCCGCTACCAAACGTACACCGTGTCTCGCTGTTACTAGGGTATTATCGGATAGGCTTGCGGTAACAACTGTAATATTAGCGCGCCGAAGAATATCGATTAACGTGACAGCTTCTAGCTCTTCAAACCCTTTCGCCAATGGAATTAATACTGTCGGCATAGGTAATACCTTATTTTTTTGCAGATAGGATATGCAAGCCCTTTAATAAGTTGAGCGCTTGAGATAATGCATAGTCTTTTACTGCTAATGGTGTTTGAACAATTTTATCAGAAGTCTTGTCTTCTTGGGTAGTGGTTTCTACTTCTTTTGAATCTGTCTGCTCAAGATGTTTTGTCAAATCTTGTTCTCTTACTGCTGTAATGCTTGCAGCTTCTCTAGATGTGATTTTGATAGCTTCTAGCTCAATATCGGGTACGATTCCTTCAGCTTGAATTGATCGGCCAGATGGAGTGAAATAACGAGCGGTCGTCATTTTGACAGCTGTGTCATTGGTTAACGGCATTACTGTTTGTACTGAACCTTTACCAAAGGTTTTTGTACCAATGATGACAGCACGATCATGGTCTTGTAACGCACCTGCAACAATTTCAGAGGCTGAAGCTGAACCGCCATTTACTAAGACTACAAGTGGCGCACCTTTGAGCAGATCGTGTGGCTTGGCATTAAATTTTTGGTTGGAATTTTTAACTCGACCTTCTGTATAAACGATCAAACCTTTAGTGATAAAGGCATCAGATACTTCAACGGCAGCATCCAGTAATCCACCTGGATTATTACGTAAATCAAGAACAAGACCTGCTAAGGAACCATCATTTTCAACTTTGAGCGCATTAATAGCTTCTTTGAGGCCGGCACCGGTACGAGATGCAAATGTACTTATTCTTACATAGCCATAACCAGGCTCTAATATTCTTTTTTTAACACTTTTAACTTTAATAATGGCGCGTGTTAATTCTATTCTAAGAGGTTTATCTTCTCCATCCCTAATTATTGTAAGTAAAAGCTTACTATCAGGTTTGCCTCTCATTATCTCTACAGCCTCACTTAGGTCTAGGCCTTTAACAGGACTGTCATCAAGACGAATAATTAGATCACCAGCAAGCACACCAGCTTTAGCAGCAGGCGTATCGTCAATAGGGGAGACAACTTTGACAAAGCCATCTTCCATAGTAACTTCGATACCAAGGCCACCGAATTCACCGGTTGTGCCTTCACGGAGTTCTTTGAAATCTTTAAGGTCGAGATAAGTTGAGTGAGGATCTAAGCCTGACAACATACCTCGAATAGCATTTTGTAATAATTCTTTATCTTCAACGGGTTCAACATAATTATTCTTTATGCGGCCAAATATTTCAGAAAAAGCGCGAAGCTCTTCTAATGGCAAGTCCGGTTTATCGGCAAAGACCATTTGGCCAAAGGCCAGTGTAATACCAAGAGTTGCACCTGTAGTAAGTAAAACCAAATCACGTTTTCTAAAGCTCATACCGTTATCCTAAAATTATTTGTCGCTAAGTTTTTTTCCTCAACCATCTCAATGGATTGGTTGGACTTCCTTTATGCCGAATTTCAAAATATAAGCCAGCGTGTTGTCGTACACCTTTGTCACCACTTTGGGCAATAAGTTCACCCATAGAGACAATATCTCCGACTTGCTTTAACAATGTTTCATTGTTGCCATATAATGACATATATTGATTGCCGTGGTCGATGATAACCATTAGGCCAAAGCCGCGAAGCCAATCTGCAAAAATAATTTGGCCTGTCGCCGCCGCAACTATATTCTCTCCTGCAGGAGAAGAGATCAAAATTCCCTGCCATGTGAGTTTACCAATATTTTGAGAGCTACCATAGTGCGCAACGACTTTTCCCTTCAAAGGCCAAGCTAATGTACCAGCTCTTTTTGCGAATGAACCGTCTTTTATTTGGCTGATTGAGGAGACTTGAGTCTTAGGTTTATTTAATGAGGCGAGTAATTTTTTTAATGATTGTTCTTGCACATACAATGCACTTAATTGAGAGCCTTGATCATTGATCTTGCCTTCTAGTTGTTTTAGTGTCGCTTGACGCAGCTGTGTCTTGGAGTGTAATTGTTTTTGTTTTAATTTTTGTTGATCATAGAGTTGAAGCTGTTTTTTCTGGGCAGTATAAAGCCGCCTCTGATCTTCTGATAAGTTATCTAAAGTAGCGCTAATTTGCTTTAACTGCTGTTGCCTTGCTTGATGATAGTAGTGGAAATAGCGAGTGCTTCTTGCCAAGGTTGTTGGGCTTTGTTGGTTTAAAAGTACCTTAATAACGCTTGGTTTGCCATTAATAAAAGCCCTATGTATTTGTGAATTAAGTGCATTTAGTTGTTGTGTGTGTGACTGATCCTGCTTAGCGACTTGCTGTTCAATCTTTGCTAACTCTCTCTTATGGCCGTTTACTTTTAGCTTAATAGATAAGAGCTCTTTATTTAAGCTTGAAACTGCTAGGCTGTGTTTTTTTAACTGAGCATAGAGTGTTGATTTTGAGTGTTTATTTTTTATCAGATCTTGATTAAGTGCATTAATTTCTGTTTTGACGGAATCCAATTGTTGTTCAGTTTCTTTACTTCCGGCCCAGATGTTCGAACTGATAACAGCTGAGACTATAAGTAGTAAAAACGGAATGTAAGTCATAGAGTGAGGTGCTATTTTAATGACACAAGTAAATGAGTACTCATCTCTGCTGGAATAGGCTGATCCATCAATGAGAGAATGGTGGGTGCAATATCAGATAAGGTTCCTTGATCAGCGCACTCGCCTTCTCGGCCAGCATAAATTAATGGCACTAGATTACTGGTATGGGCAGTATGAGCTTGGCCCGTTTTTTCATCTAACATTAGTTCAGCATTACCATGATCGGCAGTGACAATCATTTCGCCACCCGATTCTTTTAACGCCGACCAAACGCGACCCAAACAGTTATCCAGTGTTTCGATGGCTTTGATAGCAGCATCATAGTCACCAGTGTGGCCTACCATATCGGCATTAGCAAAGTTACATATGATGGCATCGTATTTATTACTGTGGATCGCTTTAACTAATTGATCGGCTACTTCTGGCGCATTCATGGCCGGTTGTTGATCATAGGTGGCTACTTTGGGTGAAGGTATTAGAATGCGATCTTCGCCTTCAAAGGGGTCATCTCGGCCTCCATTAAAAAAGAAAGTGACGTGCGCGTATTTCTCTGTTTCAGCAATACGAAGTTGATGAAGGCCAAGTGAGGATATATAAGCACCAAACACATTGTGCATTTGTTCTGATGGAAATGCGATTGGGGCTGTAAAGTCCTTTTTATATTCCGTTAAGGTGACAAAGTCAGCCAGCTTGATATGACGTTGGCGGTCAAAACTATCAAAGTCTGTGTCGATAAATGTCTTGGTTAGTTCTCTAGCGCGATCTGAACGAAAGTTCATAAAGATAATTGCATCACCATCGTTAACCTTGATGGTGTGCTCACCAATAGTTGTTGCTTTTACAAATTCGTCGGTTTCACCTCGATCATAGGCCATGGTAAGTGCAGATGAAGCATCATCTGCTTGAAAGGCAGCTTTACCATTAGCAATCAGTTGATAAGCTTGTTCGACGCGGTTCCAGCGCTGATCTCGGTCAAGAGCATAAAAACGGCCAATAAGTGAGGCAATTTGCCCCCCTCCTAGCTGTTTGAATTTTTCTTCCATAGCGTCAAGAGATGCTTGCGCACTTATGGGTGGCGTATCGCGACCATCAAGGAAGGCGTGTACATATACTTTTTTTACGCCACGCTTAATGGCTAACTCAACCATGGCTTGAATATGTTCTTCATGGCTATGTACGCCACCGGGCGATAATAAACCCAAAATATGGACGGCATTATCACTTTCTAAGACCTTGTCTACCGCGTCGGTAAGTGTTCGGTTGGTGAAGAATGAGCCGGTTTTAATGGCGCGACTAATACGTGTGAATGCTTGATAGACAACGCGACCAGCTCCCAAATTAAGATGGCCCACTTCTGAATTGCCCATTTGATTATTTGGTAGGCCGACACCTGCACCTGATGCGCTAATCAAGGTATGAGGATAGTTTTGCCAGAGTTGATCCCATACAGGCGTTTTTGCGGCATGAATAGCATTATGTTTTGGATCTTCACTGTATCCCCATCCATCTAAAATTATGAGTGCTAAAGGGCGGTGAGGGTGCTTCATTGAATCATCCTTCTAACGTAAGTTAAGTATTAATTATATTACTTGAATATGCGCTGTTTGACAGCAAGATCTACACAATACATGCAAATCATGGAAAATCGGGTGTATTATGTCAGCCTTTGTGGCTAATATTTAGTTATATTACCGTGTTGGTGACTGTTGTGTCAGAAGTTAGAGAGACTATTACTGCTCACGATAGCGATATTCAGCGTGCAGCATTAGCATTGAAGGCAATGTCGCATCCGATACGATTGAAGATATTGTGTGCAGTTGGTGAAGATGAATTATCTGTTCAAACTATTGTTGATTGTGTCGGCACAACTCAGAGTAATGTGTCTCAACATTTGGCAAGATTAAGAGATAAAGAAATAGTGGCTTCACGTCGCGATGCGAACCGTATTTTTTATCGAGTGAAGGATGAGCGGACATTACGATTAGTTGAAATGATGCGTGATGTTTTTTGCTCGAGCGAACAGTAATTTTAAGGTTGTAATATGGAACATTTAGGCGAATTTGTAATTAATCACTGGTTGTTAGTGTCGGCATTTGCTGTGCTAGCCTATCTCGTGTTATCAAACACTTTGCACCAGAAGTTAGCTGGCTTTTCAGCTATTGGAACAGCACAAGCTATCCAGATAGTGAATAAGCAAAAAGGGGTGTTTTTGGATATTAGAGAGCCAATGGAGTTTGCAAAAGAACATATTGCAGATTCGGTCAGTTTGCCGCTATCTGAAGTAGCAGATGATACGTCGTTAACAGATCAAACCCAGCCCATTATATTAGTTTGCGCAAGTGGTCAACGTTCTAGAACTGCTGCAAAACAACTTACAGCTAAAGGGTTTTCAGAAGTCTACGTTTTAACAGGCGGCTTAAATGCTTGGAAAGATGCCAAGTTGCCTTTATTTAATTAATCAGAGGATTATGGTCTTATGGCTAAAGTCGAAGTGTACTCAACTGGACAGTGCCCTTACTGTGTTATGGCGAAGAAGCTATTAGAACGTAAAGGTGTTACATATACTGAAATTCGTATTGATACTGACACTTCTAAACGCGAAGAAATGATGAAAAAAAGTCGGCAGCGAACGGTGCCGCAAATATTTATAAACAATAATGCTATTGGTGGCTATACCGATCTAGTAGCGCTTAATCAATCGAAACAACTGGATAGCTTGCTAGCCCAGTCGTAATTATAATTTTTAAGGAAGTCCGATGGCTGAAGAAAGTACACCAACAGAAGAGCAACAAGCACGCTTTGTAATTCAAAAAATTTACACTAAAGATATCTCTTTCGAAACACCGAATACACCTGAGATTTTCCGTGATGAATGGAAGCCGCAATTAGATCTTCAATTAGGTAACGAATACACTCGTATTGATGAAGATAATCATGAAATTATGCTAACAGTAACAGTAACAGCAAAAGTTGAAGATAAAGTGGCTTTTTTAGCTGAAGTTAAACAAGCTGGCATCTTTTCGCTAACAGGTTATTCAGATCAAGAGATGGGTCCATTAATTGGGAGTTACTGTCCTAATACATTATTCCCATTTGCACGCGAAGTTATTTCAGATATCGTATTAAAAGGTGGTTTCCCACAGTTAGTACTTGCGCCTGTTAACTTTGATGCTTTGTACATGAATCAAATTGAGCAAGCTAAAAAACAAGCTGCTCAAGCGAAACATTAAACACATTGGCTAACAAGCAATATAGCTCACTCTTTCCTACCCTAGTAATAGGTGCTGGAGCATGGGGAACGGCACTCGCCATTGCTATTGCAAGAAATGGCAATGAGGTTCTCCTGTGGGGAAGAGATGAAGCGCATATTGCTGAAATGAAAAAAACGGCAAGTAATGAGCGTTACTTGCCCAGTTTAGTATTTCCCGACACGCTTACCGTTGTTGCTGATTTAGAGTCTGCACTGCTAAAAGCGAACCATGTATTAGTGTCAGTGCCAAGCATTGCTTTTAGTAGCATGTTAAAGCTAATGAAGCCTTATATTGCGAAAGGTATGCCCGTGAGTTGGGCTACTAAAGGCTTAACGCCTGAAACTGGTCGGTTTTTATATGAAACCGCAGGTGATATTTTAGGTGAAACACATTCATTAGCAGTGATTTCTGGGCCTTCCTTTGCTGTTGAAGTGGCAAAAGATCTACCGACAGCAATTACCACAGCTTCTCCCGACAAGGCTTTTAATCAAGCCTTAGCCTCGTCAATGCATAGTTCAACATTACGAGTTTATACCTCGTCCGATATGCTAGGGGTTCAGATAGGTGGTACGGTTAAGAATGTCTTAGCAATAAGTGCAGGCATATCTGATGGGCTTGGTTATGGTGCGAATGCACGAGCGGCTTTGATTACTCGTGGTATGGCTGAAGTTTTACGCTTAGCTGCGAGTTTAGGAGCTAAGACCGATACAATGTTTGGCTTGTCTGGAATTGGTGATTTAATTTTAACCTGTACAGATGATCAAAGTCGTAATCGCCAACTTGGGCTAGCTATTGGCAACGGATTAAGTGTTGAAGATGCAGTAATTAAGGTTGGTAAAACAGTTGAAGGTATGCATGCAGCACGTGAAGTATTGCTGCGTGCTGAGCAAGCTGGTGTTGAAATGCCGATTGTTGAACAAGTTTGTAAAATACTATTTGAAGGGCGCGACCCACGAGAATCTGTGCACGCCTTACTTTGTAGGGAGCAAAAAGCAGAAGCGCTTAATCCTACGAAAGTAGCAAAAATTTAGAGAGGAAAAATTTATGCGTAAGATTGTTAAATTAGGCCGTGTAATTGTGATTAGCATGCTAATTACTAGTGGATTGACAGCATGTGGCGGAGGTTTATTTAAAGCTGATAAAGAACCAACAGAAGATGATATTTTATTGGGACAAAGTGGCCGTACTTTGTGGGAATCAGGCCTGCAGTATGTCAAAGTTGTTAATCGTGATGTAGTCGGCGGAGCCAATGAGCACCCTGAGTCATTAACGAGTGATCAAATGCGCACAGTATTAAGTTCTTTGTATGTCGTGGAAGAAAAGTTGTTTAAAACAAGGGAAGCGCCATTGTTTGCTCGTAGTGAACTACAAATACTAAGTACTGCGCTTTCTAGTGGTTTTGGTCAGGTGCAATCCAATGAGGATATTAACTTTGTTTCAATCGGTTCTCACTCTGGCTCAATAGCAAAAGAGAAAAAAACGACTACGGGTCGTGTTTTTATCAGTGATGGACGTTTAAATATTATCTTTGGCCTTGTTCATGAGATATACAGGAAAAAAGATATAGCTACTGGAGCAGAAATCGATCGTCGTCTTTACCCTTTATTACCGGGAAAACGTTCATTTGATTCCAATCCCGCTGTTCGTGTTGCTTTAGATAAAGGTCAATCGTATTACCTTGACCCTAAAACAGGTGAGGAACGTAGTAATTGGATCGTGATTGATATCGCGACAATATTGGCTACGGCAAAAGAACGTAAAGCTGTTAATACTGGCTCTGTAACGCCTGAATTATTAGAAGATGTTGCACGTAGTAAGCAAGATGCGGCAAATTTACGTCATGATGTAGGCAGTATGAAAGAAATTATTTTCGAAATGTCTGAAGAAATCGACAATTTGAAAAAACAACTTGAGACATTGAAAGAGTAAACATCTAATGATGTGAGATTAAAGAAAGGGAGCTTCGGCTCCCTTTTTTGTAATTATAAACTATGGCGTCGGTCAGCTAATTGGCATTTAGGCAATGGATGATTAAGGGCGCGAGTCAGGGTGAGTACTTTAAACGTTTCGCCCATTTCTGATGGTAGTGTTAGCCGTTTTATCTCCGTTGCTTGTTTAAATAAGCTCATCTCATCATTTTTCTCAGTTCTATTAGCGAGTTCAGTTATTCCTCCTGCCAATAAAAAATCAGCTTGAGACTGAAACCCATCCACATCTAAGCCATTATCAAATGCAACTTGGGCCAAGCCAGTAAAATCAACATGAGCAGTAATATCTTGTAGGCCTTGCAAGATAAGTGGGTTGCCATGGCCTTGATGTTGGTAGTAGCACATTAAGGTGCCGTCACGGCGCTGAGGATGATAATAATTTGCTTTGGGGTAGCCATAATCGATAATGAATATTGCGCCTTGCTGTAAGCAATCAGAGAGACTTGTTAGCCATGCTTGCGAGGCCACGCTAATTTCAGTGATGACCTCAATATCGCCAACCAGGGCTTGAATACTATTGGCATGACGGAGTAAATCTTCTTGGGATAGCTCATCCTCACACCACTGTAATTGGTCGTTTTCAACGCTAATATAACGTTCTTTAACTTCACCATCTTGAAAGTGTAGTCTGTGCACTGGCATAGCATCACAGACTTCATTGGCAATGATAACGCCAATAAAGTTTTCTGGTAATGCATTTAGCCATATTACCCTGTCACTTAGGTGCGCTAATTCTTCAGTCACTAATAGCTTTTGTCTTTGGCGTAAGTCAGCACTTGGCTCGATAATATAATAATGCTCAGGTAAGCATGATTGCCGCTCTAGTTCTTTTAGGATTTGTACTGCCATTTTTCCGCTACCAGCACCAAATTCAAGAATGTCTGACCGAATAAGTTGAGAAAAAACATCACGGATATGATGAGCAAATGTTTGAGAGAAAAGCGGTGATATTTCTGGTGCTGTGGTGAAGTCGCCCTGCCCGCCTAACTTATAACTACCAGCACTGTAGTAGCCTAATCCCGGTAGATAAAGGCAGTGCTGCATATATTCAGCAAAAGTGATTTTACCGCCCGCCTCGGTAATTTTTTGTTTAATAATGGTTAACAGGTGATCGCTATGCTGTTGCGCGATAGGGTCAGGTACAGGTAGTTTATTAGTCATAGAGTCGATGAAATATAAGGTGTCATTAAGTGTTAGAGAATGCAATTTTAGTTACTGGTGCAGGGCGCCGTATAGGCCATCATATTGCAATGCGCCTTCATCAAGCAGGTTACACCGTTATTGCTCATTATCGTACCCGTACCGATGAAATCCAAGTTTTGGAACAAATGGGCATCAAAACAGTCTGTGCCGAATTCAATAATAGTGCTGCAATATTGCAGTTTGTAGACGAGTTAAAACAGCATTGCACTAGCTTTAGAGGCTTGATTCATAATGCTTCATCTTTTTCAGCAACCTCAAGTGACTTGGTCGAAGCAGCTGCACAGTATGAACAGTTCTTTAATGTGCACATGATGGCGCCCTTTTTAATTAGCCAAGGCTTGCAAGAGTTACTTAAAGGACAAAATGACTGCCCGGCTGACATTATTCATATAACAGATATCAATGTGGAAAATCCAACACCACGCTTTGATATTTATGGCACAACGAAAGCGGGTTTACATAATATGATGTTAGTGCTTGCTAAAAAATTAGCGCCAAGTATTAAGGTAAATGCCGTTGCACCTGGGCCGGTACTCTTTACTAGCCAACATTCTGCTGAAGTGCAGCAGCAGATGTTAGATGAAACGCCGCTAGCAAAAGAAGGTGGGGTCGAACCGGTCTATTTGGCGGTTAAAAGCTTACTCGATAATCCCTTTATTACGGGTGTCAGCATTCCGGTTGATGGTGGTCGCCGATTGTCCAAACGTTAAGTTATTTATACTAAGAGTGATGCCTGGTTGAACGATATCAAATGGCTTGCCCATCAAATAGCCGAGAAGTTCATCCAATAAGGGATAAAGAAAATATTCATTAGTAATCGTATGCGCTGCGACAGCAGCGTCGAGAGGAAAATTAATCGTCGTCAGAATATCTAAATCAGCAGGCCGATCTTTTGTCTTGCTTTGAGGATCATTGCGGTTGCGACCGAGGTTGATTTCAATTGAGTTACAGATCTGCTTTAGATCCTGTTCAGTATCATTTGTTTCAATAAATGCCACTACATTGAGGAAATCTCTCGTACTATTCATCCCAATGGGGGGGATAGAAAGAACGCGACTTAATGTAATTTGAGGATAATACTCAAGTAATAAATTCATGATTTTCTTAATATTATCGTGAGGCTCAATATTACTGCCGATACCTAGCAGGTAGCCAGATTGGGACGTGGGCATTATTTTTGGCGCTCAATTACAATTCTAGCAATGTTCTGCCCATGTAAAGCAACGGGCTTGCTTAACGTGAGTTTAATCTTTGGAATGGGGAATGTATTCAGTAATAAAGCAGCAAGCTCTTCCGCTAATGTTTCAATCAGTTGATAGCGACTAGCTTCAACAAATTCAACGATGGTATTAGCGACGGATCCGTAATCTAATGTGTCGGTAATATTGTCACTTTTTGCTGCTTTACGAATATCCCAATCCATTTCTAAATCAAAACTGAGTGTTTGCAGTGTTTCGCGTTCCCAGTCATAAATGCCGATGATGGTGTCGATATGTAGATCGCTAAGAAATATTTTGTCCATAAGTCCCTGTGTAGAAAAAGTACAAATAGCCCTATAATACGGGCTCAATCAAATGAGGTGCATCATACCATGCTTGAAACACTTGCTTTACCGATAGCGGTAATTGTAGGCGCGTATTTAATTGGCTCTTTATCGAGTGCAATTGTGCTGTGTAAGTTAGCCGGACTGCCTGATCCACGTACGCAAGGATCTGGTAACCCAGGTGCCACTAATGTATTGCGTTTTGGCAGTAAAAAGTTGGCGGCTACGGTATTAATAATTGATGTCGTCAAGGGCGTGATCCCGGTTGTTATCGCAATATTACTAGGCTTAGAGCAATGTTGGCTTGCGGCAACAGCATTAGCTGCCTTTTTAGGTCACCTTTTCCCCGTTTTCTTTCAGTTTAAAGGCGGTAAAGGGGTTGCAACGGCCTTGGGTGGTTTTCTGGCGCTCTCCCCTACTATGGCTGGTGTAGCATTATTAACGTGGTTAGTTGTCTTTTTAGTTACACGTATTTCATCGCTGTCGGCGATTCTTGCATCCTCACTAGCGCCTGTTTATGGCCTCTGGTTCCTCGAGACTGTCACTGCACGCTGGATTGTATTGGTGATAGCTATTTTGCTGGTGGCAAGACATCATGCCAATATTAAACGCTTGTTGGCTGGTGAAGAAACCAAGTCTAAATAAATTATTTTGAGACAATGCAAAGAGTAAATTATGGCTGAATCATTACAAGATCAACTGCTTAAAATGGGTGTTGTTGATAAGAAAAAAGCAAAAAAGACGCAACATAATAAACGTCAGAATGTGAATAAAAACCGTAAAGCGGTGAAGTCTGGCAAAGAAGTCAAGCAAGGAGGTATTCAAAAAGATCTTGAAAAAGCAGCACATGAAAAGCAGCAACGTGATTTAGAACTAAATAGACGACGAGACGAAGCGCGGGCTAAAAAAGCATTGCATATAGAAGTGCAACAGATTATTGAGCAAAACACAGTTAAGATCCCCAAAGAAGCTGAGGTCGCTTATAACTTTACCTATGATGCAAAGATCAGAAAAATTTACATCACAGAAGACCAGCGTAAACAATTAACCTTGGGTCAACTTGCTATTGCAGTTGATGACAAAAAACACCGCCTAATTCCGGATAAAGTGGCAGAAAAGATTGAAAGTCGTTTACCTAGCGCAGTAGTGCGATTTGAATTTAGTTCAGAATCAAAACGGGACGAAAATGATCCTTACGCCGACTATGAAATTCCTGATGATTTAATGTGGTAAAGCTCTAATCGTTAAATCGCTGATGGCGGGCTAAGCTCATCTAAAGGCCAGCGCGGCCTCGCTGAAAATGTCAATGAATCGTGCTTTACCATTGCCGATTGGCGCATTGCACCTGCAAAAGCAATCATTGCGCCATTATCGCTACAAAATTCTTGGCGTGGATAATAGACCTTAATATGTGGCATAACATCTAAGCGGGCGCGCAAGGCTTTATTGGCACTGACACCCCCAGCAACCACCAAGGTCTTGCGACCAGCCTGTTTCAGCGCACGTTTACATTTTATTGCTAAGGTTTCAACGGCTGCAGTCTGAAAAGCTAAACAAATGTCTGCCTTATTTTGTTCCGTTTTCTCACTATCACGCCATGTATTCATCGCAAATGTTTTTAAACCGCTAAAACTAAAGTCCAAACCAGGCCGATTAGTCATTGGACGCGGGAATAGATATTTATCGGGTGTACCTTGCTCAGCAAGTGCTGCCAAAATTGGGCCGCCGGGGTAACTTAAACCCAGCATCTTTGCCGTTTTATCAAAGGCCTCCCCTACTGCATCATCAATGGATTCGCCTAATAATTGATATTCGCCAATACCTTGAACATCAATTAACAGAGTATGACCACCTGATACTAGTAGCGATACAAAGGGGAATTCTGGCGGCTTATCTTCTAGCAGCGGTGAAAGTAAATGCCCTTCCATATGATTGATGGCTAAGGCAGGTAGATCAAGTGCCCATGCGATGCTGCGACCAATTGCTGCGCCAACCAATAAAGCGCCTACTAAACCAGGGCCTGCTGTATAGGCCACGGCATCAATATCATTTCGCGTTAATTTCGCTTCTGATAACACCTCGTCAATTAGCGGCAAGGCTTTGCGAATATGATCACGTGACGCCAGTTCAGGCACTACGCCACCGTATTCGGCATGCATAGCAATTTGACTATAAAGTGCATGTGCTAACAAGCCTTTATCAGTATCATATATTGCAATGCCTGTTTCATCACAGGAAGATTCGATGCCTAATACGCGCATAATTTATGTGTCCGCTGCTTATAATTCATCGTCATATTATGCCTACTTTAGAAATTAGTTGATCTTTGTTATTGATCTTTCGTACAATTGTGGGCTTTTCCATATAAATTTTGTCAGGAAGTATTAATGCCTTCAGTACGCTTAAAAGAAAACGAACCATTTGACATCGCTTTACGTCGCTTCAAACGTGCTTGCGAAAAAGCAGGTACAGTGACAGAAGCTCGCGCTCGTCAACAATACGAAAA
>ENA-OSET01002010-OSET01002010.1-sediment-metagenome-genome-assembly--contig:-NODE-2010-length-20232-cov-3.587646_pt1 | contig 20232 bp, 13 predicted proteins | sample MGYA00237882_ERZ534229 | MGnify/ENA primary metagenome ERZ534229 (study PRJEB26408, sample SAMN06266212) | sediment metagenome | isolation source: Hudson Canyon methane seep mesocosm | place... | reverse complement strand
CAGGCATTGCATCGAGGGAAGAGTTTCAAAAAGCAAATGTGGAGCGTGTGTATTTTTTATCCGATCTACGTTTCAAGGTTGAGACTAATGAACAAGGTAAATTAGTTGTTATTTTAACCACTCATAAACCTGTGAGAGAACCTTTCCTTAATTTTCTTGTAGAAGTTATTTGGCCAAGCGGGCGTTTACTTCGTGAATATGCTCTATTAATAGATCCGCCTATATTTACCGAAGAGAAGCCAGTAGCTAACTTACCAAAGGTCCAGCAAACGACAAGCGGTGATACGTTAAATGTCCCGGTAGAAAAAAATGTAGTCAATTCCAGTACTCGGAATAGCGGTGTAGATGATTCACGGATTAATAACGGTGAATACGGCCCAACTAATTCAAAAGACACGCTTTGGGATATAGCCATTAAAGCACGGCCAAACCGTAGCGTTACTCCTCAGCAAGTTATGCTTGCAATACAATCACTTAATCCCAGTGCTTTTGTTAATCAAAATATTAATAAACTTAAAGCGGGTCAGGTTTTAAGAATGCCTACTTTAGATGAGATATCTCAGCGAAGCCGAGGAGAGGCTATCAATGAAGTGATTGCTCAGAATGAAGCGATTCATCCCCGTAGATCTAAATCGAAGTCTATCGTGGCTTCACAACCACCTTCTAATACGCCAGATACCCATGCAAATAATGTTGTAAGAACTGATGAACTGAAATTAGTCGTAGCATCTCAAGAAACTAATGCGTCGGATAGTGCTAACTCGGGTCAGTCTTCAGAAGCGGGTAATGGACGAGCTCAAACGGATCAGAATTTGGCTATAACCATTGAAAAATTAGATAAAGCGACTATTGAGAATACTGACCTTTCCGGACGAGTCGGTGACTTAGAAGAACAGCTTAAAACTCTACAGCGTTTGTTAACCCTTAAAAATGACCAGTTAGCAAATATTCAAGCCCAAGTCAGGTCGAATGAAGCGAAGCAACTTGAAACCGTCAGTCTTGAAAATTCAACTCAATTGCCCGAAGTCACAACTTCAACAATCGATACTGCTGAAGTGGAGGGTGTTAAAGAAGGTGTTGCCGAAGTCATACCGTCTCCAGTGCCTGATGAAGCTAAAATTGAGGATGAACCTGAAAACGTTGAGGAAAAACAAAAAGGCTTCGTTGAATCTATTATTACCAACCCTATTTATCTCACTCTTGTCATATTATTCGCATTAGTGCTTGTTGCAATTTCATGGCTGTTGTCTAGAAAAAATGCTGAAAGAGAACAGGAATACCAGTCTCAGAATTATGATGAAAGTGAAAGTGAAGGCGACTTTGAAAATGAAGAACAGGATGATAGTCAAGGAGTAGAGTCAGCGTATGATGAAGTTCATGAAGAGGATGATCTTTCTGATATTGACCTTGATTTAGATGATGCTCAAGAAGAAGATCAATCATCTGACCTAGAGGAAGATGATGAGTCGGAAGATGTGATTGCAGAAGCTGATGTATATATCGCTTATGGACGATTGGACCAGGCAAGCTCGGTTCTAGAAACAGCTATATCTGCAGACCCGGTTCGAACTGATTATCGTCTTAAGCTATTATCTGTATATAAAGACGGTCAAGATGTTGAGGCCTTCAATAGACAATTTAGCGAACTTGAAGCAATACAAGATGCGGGTGCATTAGAAATAGCTACAGATATTCGTAGTGAGATGCTCGACGCTCAGTTAGCTGATATGCAACAAAAGAAAGATAGCTTGGACAATGGTCAAGGCCTTGATGAAGAGCTTTTATCAAAAGATGAAGTGGAAACTGAGGCGGCAGATGAAGAAGATGTCTTGGGTAGTGAGGAGCAGTCTTTTGATTTTGACAGTGTCGAGCTTGATGATGAAGATGAGCTTCTTGAGCTTGATACAGCCGAACTTAATGACGAAGTTGTAACACCTGATTTTGATGGTGATGAGACGGTTCTAGATCTTAAGCTTGACGATGTAGACGAGGCTTTGAGTGAGACTTTACCTGAAGAAGATGATTTTGATGATACTATTCTCGACGTAGATTTGGATGATATTGACTTAACGGGCGAGTTGGATCAGGAAGCAGAGATTAAATTACCTGAAGAGTTATCTAAACAGGATGCAGACTCAGATACTGTTATAGAGCCAGCTCGAACGATAGATTTAGATAGTGCGTCTGATGAGCCAATCAGTGATCAAATCCTAGAAGAAGCAACAGATGCTTTCAATAATGATGATAGCGAAGATGACCTAGGTGACACTGATGACTTTGATTTCCTTGAAGGTACGGATGAAGCCTCAACCAAGCTTGATTTAGCCAGGGCCTATATTGATATGGGTGATATTGACGGTGCTAAAGATATCTTGGAAGAAGTTACAAAAGAAGGGTCCTCAGAGCAAAAGGCCGAAGCGCAAGACCTATTGGCGTCTATAGATGACTAAATATCTTGGTTGTAAAGCGTATTGAATGATTCGCCCATAACGCTGGATGTTGAAGGTCAACCGAAGTTAAGTGTCAGAAGAGTCGTAATGTGCTTGTCTTATAATGGTTCAAGTTACCATGGTTGGCAGGCCCAGAAATGTGGATTGTCAACCATACAGCAGCATGTTGAAGCTGCTGTATCGAAAGTTGCAGACCAATTAGTAAAAGTGATTTGTGCAGGGAGAACAGATAAAGGCGTTCATTCGTCCTATCAAGTTATTCATTTTGACACGAGTGCTAAAAGGAACCCAAGATCTTGGGTTTTTGGAACCAATGCCAACCTTCCTCAAGGTATAAGTATTAGCTGGGCGGGTGCGGTTGGTGACTCATTTCACGCAAGGTTTTCAGCTAAAAGTCGTCGATATCAATATATTATCTTCAATCACCCCATAAGGCCTGCAAGTTTTGCCGGTGAGCTCACTTGGTGCCACGAGAAATTAAATGCAAAACTAATGCATGATGCCGCTCAAAGTTTGGTGGGAGAGCATGATTTTACTTCTTTCAGAGCTGTAGGCTGCCAAGCTAAGTCTCCGATCAGGACTTTGGAGCATCTTAAGGTAAAGCGTTACTCCGATGTGATTGTTTTGGATGTTAAAGGTAATGCCTTTTTACATCATATGATCAGAAATATTGCAGGCGTATTGATTGATATAGGCAGTGGTAAAATGGAGACTAGTTGGTGTGCTGAAGTATTGGCAGCAAAGGACAGAACGCAAGGTGGGGTAACTGCTTCACCCAAGGGTTTGTATTTGTCTGATGTAGAGTATTCTCCTGAATATCAAATTCCTGGCTCAATTGGTGTACCTTCTATCATTCAGGCAATGATTAATGCGGGTGATAACACTTTTGAACCTAGTGAGTCAATTTGGTCTGATCCAGATTTAAGTTAGTTTAAGTTATGCTATTTAAATATTATTCTCTTAATTAAGTTAATTTAAGCAGCTTGCCTACTTCTTGCTTTAGTGATGAGTCGGTATAATCCTCATATTGTTCAGATTATTAGGTGAGTATGGTGCGTGTTAGGGCTAAGGTTTGTGGAATTACACGAAAGGAAGATGCCATCAATGCGATAAATAGCGGTGCAGATGCTATTGGATTGGTATTTTATCAACCTAGTCCGAGGTCTGTCGATATTGAGGTAGCTAAAAAGATATGTGACATACTTAGCCCGTTCATTACAATTGTGGGCTTATTCGTCAATTCAGACAAAGAATATGTTCAAAGTGTTTGTCAGGAAGTACCCTTAACCCTTTTACAGTTTCATGGCGATGAATCGGAAGTGTTTTGTAATTCATTTTCTTTACCCTATATAAAAGCAATACGGGTTAAAGCTGCGCAAGATGTCGAATACGCATTTGATGAGTATCAAAGTGCAAGTGGAATATTAGTTGATGCGTATGTAAAAGGTGTGCCGGGAGGAACTGGAGAAAGTTTTGATTGGGCATTGTTGCCAGCTAAGTGCGCTAAGCCTTTAATTTTGGCGGGCGGTCTAACTCCTAGTAACGTGCATAAAGCAATATTAGATGTTCAGCCCTATGCTGTAGATGTCAGTGGCGGAGTTGAGCTTTCTAAAGGTATAAAAGATAACGAGAAAGTAACTCGTTTTATAAGTGAGGTGTCGCGTGCCAGCGAATATAAATATAACTGAAGAATTGTTAAAGAATATACCCGATGCAAACGGTCATTTTGGGCCTTATGGTGGGAAATTTGTTTCTGAAACACTAATGGCTGCTTTGCAAGAGCTTGAAACCAAATATAAGCAATTATGCAAAGACCCTGAATTCTGTAAAGAGTTCGATCGTGATTTAGCTGATTATGTAGGGCGTCCATCTCCCTTGTATTTTGCGGAGCGATTAACGCGAGAAGTCGGCGGTGCTCGAATATACTTAAAACGAGAAGACTTAAATCATACCGGAGCCCACAAAGTAAATAACACTATAGGCCAGGCATTATTAGCCAAACACCTTGGAAAACCTAGAGTGATAGCGGAAACCGGTGCTGGTCAACATGGCGTAGCGACAGCTACTGTTGCAACTCGTCTAAACCTTGAATGTAAGATCTTCATGGGAAGTGAAGATATTCAACGACAATCGCTTAATGTGTATCGCATGAAGTTGCTAGGTGCTAGCGTTGAGTCTGTCACGAGTGGAACCAAAACACTTAAAGATGCGATGAATGAGGCAATGCGCGACTGGGTGACTAATGTTGATGAAACATTCTATATCATCGGCACCGTTGCAGGGCCTCACCCTTATCCGTTATTAGTTAGAGATTTTCAATCGGTGATTGGCCGAGAAGCAAAAGCCCAGTGTTTGGAAAAAGAGGGGCGATTACCCGATGCGCTTGTAGCTTGTGTTGGTGGCGGCTCCAATGCTATTGGTCTTTTTCATCCCTTTATCTTAGATAGAGATGTCGAAATGTATGGCGTTGAGGCCGGAGGTCATGGAATTGATACTGGTCAACATGCCGCACCGCTTTGTGCAGGTAAACCCGGAGTTTTGCATGGTAATCGGACTTATTTGATGTCTGACGAAGCAGGGCAGATACAAGGGACGCATTCTATTTCTGCAGGATTGGATTACCCAGGAGTTGGGCCTGAGCATTCTTGGTTAAAAGATTCCAAGCGCGCTAGTTATGTTTCAATCACTGATGTTGAGGCCTTAGACGCCTTTAGGCGATTAACGCTTGTTGAAGGAATTATTCCGGCATTAGAATCAAGCCATGCAGTTGCTTATGGTATAAAAAAGGCCGCGACGATGTCATCAGATAAAATTCTAATCATAAATCTGTCTGGTCGAGGTGATAAAGATATGCATACTATTGCAGCTATTGACGGGATCGAGGTGTGATATGAGTCGTATATCTAAAGTACTTAAGGCATTAGAATCAAAAGGTAAAAAGGCACTTATTCCTTATATTACTGGAGGTGACCCTAAGCCGGAATGGACCGTTAGTATCATGCACTCTTTAGTGGATGCCGGCGCAGATATATTGGAAATTGGTGTGCCATTTTCTGACCCTATGGCCGATGGACCTGTTATACAGTTAGCATGTGAAAGAGCTTTAGAGCATAAGGTTTCACTCGATAATATTTTTGAAATGGTGAAAGATTTTCGGGAAACCGACTCCGAGACACCTGTCGTGTTAATGGGCTATTTGAACCCCATTGAGATTAAAGGTTATGAAATCTTTGCGTGTGAGGCAGCTGATGCTGGTGTAGATGGGGCGTTAATTGTAGATTTACCGCCTGAAGAGGCTGATAGTCTTGTGCCTTTTCTTAAAGAAAATGATTTGGATTCGGTTTTTCTTATCGCACCTACAACGACCAAAGAACGCATAAAACATATCTGCCAACATAGTAGTGGTTATGTTTATTATGTGTCGATAAAAGGCGTGACGGGTTCAGCGACCTTGAATTCAGCTGAAGTAGCTGAAAAAGTAGCCTTGATCAATTCTATTAGTGATATTCCTGTTGGTGTTGGTTTTGGGATTCGAGACGCTGAGTCTGCAGCTTCCATTTCGAAAGTGTCAAATGGCGTGATCGTAGGTAGTGTGATCGTAAATTTAATCAATGAAAATCAACAAGATTTGGATGCTATTAAAAAGAAGGTAAGTGCTTTGGTTTCCTCAATGAGGCAAGCTATGGATGCCTAGATATTTACGGTGTGAATAGACGTTTAAGGCATCATTCATCGGTGCCTTGGTTTTACGTTTAACAGAATAATAAACCGTAAGTGATTTAATTAGCTGAGGTTAGCTGGAAAATGTCTACAAGAAGCCTAGATGCTTGGCTTGAATATATTTCTCAAACACACCCAAATTCGATCGAATTAGGCTTGGATAGAATCTCAACTGTCATGAATTTGATGGGGGTAACAAAAAATTCAAAGGTGTGTGTCGTTGTCGCGGGTACCAATGGTAAAGGGTCAACCATAGCATTAATCGAAGCCGCTATGCTTGCATTAGGTTTCTCTGTTGGGTCTTATACATCCCCTCATATCTCTAATTATAATGAGCGTGTGAAGCTCGATGCAAAACCTGTTTCAGATAACTTGCTGATTAAATCATTTGAGTCTATTGAGCGTGTGCGAGGTGATATACCCTTAACCTATTTTGAATTTGGTACATTAGCTGCATTAGACATACTGTTTAGTCAGTCGTTAGATGCAGTGCTTCTAGAGGTAGGTTTAGGCGGTCGACTGGATGCCGTTAATGTTATTAACGGCGATGTTACTGTTATCACTTCAATTGCTTTGGATCATACTGAATGGTTGGGTGAAGACCTGGAGCTCATTGGTACTGAAAAAGCCGGAATTCTTAGGCAGAATACGACTTTTTTTGCGGGTGAAAACTTACCTCAAAGTGTCTATGTAATAGCAGCAGAATTAAATTGTAATACTAAAGTTTTTAACCAAGATTTTGGCCTGGTCGGCTCAAAGGGCTGCATCGAAAACGGCGAAAACGAAATCGGTGTAAAGGGAGGCAATGAAAACTATTTTGAGTTCGATCTCCGTGAAAATAGTATTAACCCTCAGCTTCTTCCTAATATTCAGTTGCCAAGTAATAATATTTGTCTCGCATTACAAGTAACTGCATACCTACACGGTTTTTTAAATTCAAATACTGTTATCGATTTCCCGTTCAGTTTGATTAAAAGTAGCATGGAAAGCGTGAGCATTCCTGGGCGGCTGGAAAAAATAAATCATTCCTCAGCTATTTACCTTGATGTCGGTCACAATCCTCATGCAGCACTTTATCTTAAGGGCTTTTTGTCGGATTTCGAGCCTAATAATGTTCAGGTTAACGTAGTCTATTCTGCACTAGCCGATAAAAATATCGCTGAGATTGTTGCGGTATTAAGCTCTGTTGTTGATACTTGGTTTGTTGCTTCAATGAAGGTTGATAGGGCAATTAGTTTAGATGAGTTAGAGTCAATAGTAGGGGGGAGGAGTAAAAATATGCTATCGTTTGCATCCGTCGACAAAGCTATTTGTGCCGCAGTGGACCAAAGTGAAAAGAGTCAATCAGAAGCGGTAGTGACACTAATATTCGGGTCATTTTTTATGGTCGAAGCAGCTAAAAAGTATTTTGAAGGTTTATGAGCGAAACAATTGATGGATTAAAGCAACGTTTGGTTGGGGCATTTGTTATTTTGTCTTTAGCTATAATATTTTTGCCAATGATTTTTGATGAGCCTCGTTTTCAAGGAGAGCATGAAATTGTACCTGTCCCCCCTAAGCCAGCTTATAAAACGGTTATTATAAAAGATCCACATCAGCCAGAGTTTGCAAGCCTTCAAATCGACCCTCTAGACAAAAAAGTCAAAAAGGGAGTGAGCACAAAAACAAAACCTACCCCAAAAGTGACTAAAGTTAAGCCTAAGGTTAAAGCTGCACAAAAAAGGACTGTCGTTGCAGTCACTAAAAAACAAACGAAGCCAGTGAGCGTAGTAAAGAAAAAATCTAGCCCTAAGGTTTCTCACTTACCGATTTTTAAAAAAGCATGGATGGTACAGTTAGGTACTTTTTCGAATGAAAAGAACGCCATTCGCTTAAGAGACAAATTACGTAAGGATGGGTTTGATGGCCATACAAAAGAAGTAAAGTTAAAGGATAAAACCGCTATTCGTGTCTTTACTGGACCCTTTGTTAATAAGCTGGAAGCTCAGAAAACTAAGCAGCGATTAGATAAAAAATATAAAGTTGATAGCAGGCTAATCTTTTTTAATGCCTAAATGCTGTTAACTTTGTTATCATGCGCGCCTCGCTAAGGGCTGAAGTAGACAAGCCCTATTTTATCGAAGGTTTCAAATGAAAAAGGTAACGATACGTTAAATGTCTGGCTTAAATTGGGCTGATTGGGCACTCATTGTTATTATTACGCTATCAAGCTTGATGAGCCTGAAGCGTGGCATCATTAAAGAGGCTTTATCGTTAGCTACCTGGGTGGTTGCATTTATTGTTGCCCGTTCATTTCATGCAAATTTTCAAACGTTATTAATTGATGCAATTGAAGAGCCCACTCTCAGAATAATTGCTGCTTTTTGTATCCTTTTTGTAGCAACGTTACTCATTGGGGCAGGGATTAATTTTTTGGTGGGTGCACTGATCAAACTCACCGGACTAACTGCTCTTGATAGGTTGTTAGGTGTTTTTTTTGGCTTGGCTCGCGGGCTGATTCTTACGATTGTAATAATCGCGATATTACGTTTAACGCCTTTATCACAAAGTGATTGGTGGATAAATTCGGTAATGATCGATAACTTGGCTATATTAGAACAGTGGTCAAGATCTGTTTTTGAAGATAGTACAAAAACTAAAGCTTAAATTAGAGGTAGGCGTATGTGTGGCATAGTTGGCATTGTGGGAAAGAGCAATGCAAACCAATCTTTGTATGATGCATTAACTGTTTTACAGCATCGCGGTCAAGACGCAGCTGGGATTGTAACGTGTCAGGATGACCGGTTCTTCTTAAGGAAGGATAACGGTTTGGTTCGGGATGTATTTAGAACGCGTCATATGAAGCGTCTTCAAGGGAATGCCGGAATTGGGCATGTTCGTTATCCTACTGCTGGCTCTTCTAGTTCTGCTGAAGCGCAGCCTTTTTATGTTAACTCACCTTATGGCATCACTTTGGCCCATAATGGTAATTTAACGAATACTGAAGAATTAGCTGACGGATTGTTAAAATCGGATTTACGTCATATAAATACTAATTCTGACTCTGAAATATTATTGAATGTGTTCGCGCATGAACTTCAGATACAAGGGAAGTTAGTACCAACACATGTAGAAATTTTTAACGCTGTAAAGGCTGTTCATAAGCGGTGTAAAGGTGCTTATGCCGTTATCGTGATGATAACCGGTTATGGTGTTTTAGCTTTTCGTGATCCCTTTGGTATTCGTCCGGTTTGTTATGGGAAGCGAGAAACGGAAAAAGGTACTGAGTATATGATTGCATCTGAAAGCGTTGCAATCAGTTCTGTGGGTTTCGATTTAGTACGAGATATTGAGCCTGGTGAAGCTGTCTACATAGAGAATAATGGTCAACTTTACACAGAGCAATGTGCCGAAAGTTCTAAATTAACGCCGTGTATATTTGAGCACGTTTACTTTGCTCGCCCTGATTCGATTATTGATAAAATATCTGTTTATAAAGCACGTTTAAGAATGGGTGAAACCTTAGCTCAAAAAGTTAAACGACTTAGACCTGTCAATGATATTGATGTAGTGATGCCGATACCCGATACCAGTCGCACTTCAGCGATGCAGATGGCTTATGAGTTGGGTGTGAAATTTAGAGAAGGCTTTATTAAGAATAGATATATTGGCAGAACCTTCATTATGCCAGGCCAAAGTCAGCGCAAGAAATCGGTTAGACAAAAGCTTAATCCGATTGAGCTTGAATTTAAAGGCAAAAATGTATTACTGGTAGATGACTCTATTGTACGGGGCACTACGTGCCGTGAGATAGTTCAAATGGCAAGAGATGCCGGCGCTAAGAAGGTGTATTTCGCATCAGCTGCACCTGAAGTAAGATATCCAAATGTTTATGGGATAGATATGCCGTCTGCAAGTGAGCTGATTGCACACGATCGGACTGTAGAAGAAATTCAGGAGTTGATAGGCGCTGATTGGTTGATTTACCAAGACTTGGAAGATTTGGTCCAGTGCGCAAAAGAAGGTAATGATCGGGTCGAGGATTTTGATTGCTCTGTTTTTAATGGCATCTACCCAACAGGGGATATTAGCTTAGAATACTTGGATCGCTTGGAACAAAAGCGGAATGACTCAAGTAAAAAAGAAGATGATGAAACTGATGTGAATATTGACCTGCACAACGATAATTAGGTTATAGAGATAGATGCCAAAAAGTATTAAGCCTGCTGGAAGTATACCGGTAGCAAATCTTGAGAATGCCTCAATTGAGACATTAGCAGTGCGAGCAGGCCAGGTTCGTAGCCACGAGTTAGAGCATAGTGAGGCGATGTTTCTTACATCGAGTTTCGTATATAACTCGGCTGAAGAAGCTGCAGCACGGTTTTCCGGTGAAGAATCGGGTAATATTTATGCGCGCTTTACAAATCCGACGGTTGCTATGTTTGAACAGCGAATCGCTGCAATGGAAGGCGGAGAGCGCGCTGTCGCTAGCGCGTCTGGTATGGCTGCAATTATGTCGACCTGTTATGCATTGTTAGAGCAGGGAGACCATATTATTTGTTCTCGCAGTGTGTTTGGTACCACAAATGTATTGTTAGAAAAGTTTGTAGTGAAGTTCGGTGTCACTGTTACCTTCGTGGATTTAACGGACTACGATCAGTGGAATGATGCCTTACAAGAGAATACCCGTTTTCTATTTCTGGAAACACCATCAAACCCTTTGTGTGAAATCGCGGATATACCTCGTATTGCAGAAATAGCGCATCGAGGCAAGCACCCTAAAAATACTCTGTTAATTGTTGATAACTGCTTTTGCACGCCGATTTTACAGAAACCGTTAAGTCTAGGTGCCGATCTTGTAGTGCACTCAGCTACGAAATACCTTGATGGTCAAGGCCGTTGCCTGGGTGGCGTTGTTATTGGTTCCAATGAAATTTTAGAAGATATCTATGGCTTTTTACGTTCAGGAGGACCAACAATGAGCGCGTTTAATGCTTGGGTATTTCTAAAAGGGCTAGAGACGCTGGATATTCGTATGAAGGCTCACTCTCAAAGTGCTTTAATTGTTGCGACTTGGCTAGAAGAACAAAAGGACGTTGAACAAGTGTTTTACTCAGGCTTGCCAAGTCATCCTCAGTATGAGCTAGCTAAAAGCCAGCAAGAAGCTGGAAGTGGCGTGCTGTCATTCAGGGTCAGAGGTGAAAAAGCAGCGGCATGGCGCTTCATCAATGCTACAGAGATCATCTCAATTACCGCTAATCTAGGCGATACAAAAAGTACTATTACCCACCCAGCTACTACGACTCATGGCCGACTATCTGAAGAGGGCAGGTTAAGGGTAGGTATAACAGATAATCTAATTCGGATTTCTGTTGGGCTGGAAAATGTAAATGACTTGATAGGTGATTTACAAAAAGGTTTGCGTGCTATCTAAGGCATATTTTGGCATATATACAGATAAGGCGATTTTAATAAAGGTTCTTATTTGAGCCATTTTATATTGCTATATCTCAAGCGCTTCATAGACCAATTCATTATATTTCAAATAATTAACGACAAAAGTTAAAACTTTTCTATACTGTAATCATATCTATAGTTTATGTATAGTTCCATGAACTCACTCAACAGAAGTAATTAAACCCAAATGAGTCAAGCGATCACTGCAAAAGCTGATAATCATCATTTTCAAGCATACCTATCACATGGTATGCGGGAAGGTGCATTAATTTTGACGGTCACGCTTTGTATTTTTTTGATTATGGCACTTATTTCTCACGCCCCTTCAGACCCAGGTTGGGCTAGCACTGGATCTAACTTAGTTGCACAGAACTATGTAGGAAAGGCGGGCGCTTGGTTTTCAGATATCCTGTTATATTTTTTTGGTTATGTCGCATATTTATTTCCGATACTAATTGGTTATCGGGCAACATTATTATTTAAAAATCGACGAGATAGAAAAGCCTTTCATTTGCCTATGTTCTCACTTCGTTTTGTCGGGTTTATATTAACCTTAATGGGGGCAACCGGATTATTGGCTATCTATTCAATAGCTGGATTAGATAACGTCTCTGGCGGGATCGTTGGCTTAGAGCTTTCCAAGAAAATGTTTGAAGTCCTCAATTTATCTGGAAGTACCTTATCTCTTGTAGCCATGCTGTTATTTGGTTTAACGGTATTTACGGGTATTTCCTGGTTGGGAGTAATGGATAAAACTGGGGCAGTGACTTTATTTACCTACTCAAAAGTTAACAAACTAACACGTAATATCTGGCACACTATTCAGGAAAAGAGAGATCGACGTTTAGATCGTCTAGCCGAAATTGCAGCTATAGTTGAAAAAGACCGACCAAAAATCGAGGTTATACCTAAGGCCAGTCAAAAGAAAGCTAAAGTCGAAATAGCTGTTAAAGAGTTACCAGTTATTTCTTTGACTTCAATCGAAAAAGCTAAGTCGGTTATCTCAAGTATCAAAGAGAAAGTTTCGCTGACTAAACCTGAAGCCAGTGGTGTGGATGTTGAACGCACAGACCCTTCAATTCAAGCGCCAACCAAAATAAATGCGGGCGCACAAAAAGTAAACAAAGAGCTCGATGAAGCAGCTAAATCAAACATTAAAATCTCACCCTTTGTGAAAAAAAGCAAAACCAGTAAGCGTGCCAAAGATGAAAAACAAGGCAGTTTATTTATTGCTTCTGAAGGAGATCTTCCCTCTTTATCACTACTCGATCCAGTGGTAAAGCAAGAAGGTAAAGGCTTTTCTAAAGAATTGCTTGAGCATATGTCCCGGCTTCTTGAAGAAAAACTCGGCGATTTTGGTGTAATTGCAGAAGTAGTTGAGGTCAATCCAGGGCCTGTAATAACACGTTTTGAAATCCAGCCTGCGCCTGGCGTAAAAGTGAGCAAAATATCAAATTTAGCTAAGGATCTAGCCCGTTCACTTGCGGTAATGAGTGTTAGGGTGGTTGAGGTTATTCCTGGAAAGTCTGTTGTCGGTATTGAAATTCCTAATGAGCATCGTGAAATTGTGCGTTTCAGTGAAGTGCTTCAATCAAAGGAATATGATGATGCCAAGTCAGCCGTTACCCTTGGTCTAGGGAATGACATTGCGGGTGATCCTGTTGTAGTGGATTTAGCCAAAATGCCACACTTATTGGTCGCTGGTACTACGGGCTCAGGTAAGTCCGTTGGTGTTAATAGCATGATTCTGAGCATCTTGTTTAAAGCTAAACCAGAAGAAGTACGCTTCATCATGGTTGACCCTAAAATGCTCGAACTTTCGATCTATGATGGTATTCCTCATCTCTTAACGCCTGTTGTAACCGATATGAAGGAAGCAGCTAATGCCTTGCGATGGTGTGTTGCTGAAATGGAGCGACGTTATAAGTTGATGGCTGCAATGGGGGTACGAAATGTTGCGGGTTACAACCGGAAGGTTAAAGATGCCATTGAAGAAGGTGTGCCGCTTACCGACCCGCTTTGGCAGCCTGATTTGCATGTGTTAGATGAAGAGCAGCATAGGCCGGAGTTAGAAACATTACCCTTTATCGTTGTCGTCATTGATGAATTTGCCGATATGATGATGATCGTCGGTAAAAAGGTAGAAGAGCTTATTGCCCGTATCGCGCAGAAAGCACGTGCTGCAGGTATACATCTAATTCTTGCTACCCAGCGACCTTCTGTTGATGTAATTACCGGATTAATAAAAGCGAACGTCCCCACGCGTATTTCGTTTCAGGTTTCGTCAAAGATTGATTCAAGAACGGTGCTTGATCAAGGTGGTGCTGAACAGCTGCTTGGGCATGGGGATATGTTATATATGCCGCCAGGTACAAGTGTGCCCATACGTGTTCATGGTGCGTTTGTTGATGACCATGAAGTGCATAAGGTTGTGGCTGCCTGGAAGGAACGAGGTCAACCTGACTATATTGAAGAAGTATTGTCGGGCGGAGATAGTTCTGACCCTGCTGTGGCAGCTTTTGCTGAAGAGGGTGATGGCAATGAGCAAGATGCTTTATTTGATGAAGCTATCGCTTTTGTTACAGAAACACGAAGGGTATCAATATCTTCGGTGCAACGGAAATTGAAGGTTGGTTATAATCGAGCAGCCAATTTGGTTGAAGCGATGGAGCAAGCCGGCGTTGTCAGTACGGCCGGTCATAATGGAGCTAGAGAGGTTTTGGCCCCCCCGCCACCTAAAGACTAACAAAGTATTATTTATTCCTTATCTGTATCTTATGGTAGAGTCTGATTCTAGTATTAATTAGGAATTGGTCTCTCTATGTTTCAATCGTTTCAATCATCTCGCTTCGTATATTGTTTAATTCTAACTGTTATTTTATCCTTTGTTGGCTATTCATCTGCATCAGAGAATACCAACCAAAAGACAGACGGTTTATCTAACCTCGTTTCAATTTTAAGCGATATTGATACTTTCTCAGGTGAATTTATCCAGTATTCCTTGGATCAAAGAGGTGTGAGGATTCAAGAGGCAAGGGGGCAGTTAAAAGCCGAACGTTCTGGTAATTTCCTCTGGCAAACAGAAGACCCTGTCGCGCAATTGGTTATTTCAAATGGCAGTGTCGTGACAATATATGATCCCGACCTAGAGCAAGCAACCGTTCAAAAAATGGATGTTAATACGCAAACTACTCCAGCTATTATTTTTAGCGGTGACCCTCAAAAAATAGGCGAGTTATTTTCAGTTGAGTTGCGTAAGTTTGATAGTACTATCTCCCAGTTTCTACTCACGCCTAAGGCTGAAGAAAGCTTATTTAATGTTCTCAGGGTGCGTTTTGAAGGTAAGCATCTAAAAGAACTAAGAATAACTGACTCTTTGGGACAGGAAAGCACCATGAGTTTTGTGCATTCTGAAATAAATTTGGAGTTCCCTAAGAGTACTTTTATTGCATCTTTACCGGAAGGAACCGATATTATCAGAGATGTTGCAGTTCTACCGTCAGTAGAAGACTAATATGTCACTATTTGAACAGCACCCAGCGTTTGTCCCTTTAGCATCTAGAGTTCGCCCCAATAATCTAGTTGAGTACGTTGGCCAGAAACATTTAGTGGGCGACGGTCGTCCTTTATCTAAATCGATAGAGAAGGGTGTGCTGCACTCGATGATTTTGTGGGGCCCGCCAGGGGTTGGGAAAACTACCTTTGCTAATCTACTGGCGCAACATTTTGACGTGCACTTCACACCTTTGTCTGCCGTATTAAGCGGGGTCAAAGATATCAGGGCGGCCATCGATGCAGCAAAAATGCGCAGAGATCAAAGTGGCCGGGATACCATTTTATTTGTTGATGAAGTGCATCGCTTTAATAAATCTCAGCAAGATGCATTTTTGCCCTTTGTCGAAGATGGTACGATAATTTTTGTTGGGGCAACTACAGAGAACCCCTCATTTGAATTAAATAATGCCTTGCTTTCACGTGCTAGAGTTTATGTATTAAAAAAATTAAGTCAGAGTGAAATACGTGAAGTTATTCAGCAGGCGTTGGTAAGCCCTCTAGGATTTCCGGACATTTCGGTTAACATTGCACCAGAACTAATTGATATTTTGTGTCAGGCTGCAGATGGAGACGCTAGAAAAAGCCTAAACTTTCTTGAGCTAGCTGTTGATTTAGCTGAGCAGCAAGAGGTTCAGGGTGAGTTGTGTAGTATGGTCACGCGCCATGAAATTCAAGAAGTACTACAAAGTTCATTAAAACGTTTTGATAAAGGCGGCGATATTTTTTATGAACAAATTTCGGCCTTACACAAGTCTGTTAGAGGTTCTGATCCAGATGCATCTCTTTACTGGTATCTTCGAATGATTGAGGGAGGCTGTGACCCGCTATATGTTGCAAGACGAGTGGTTAGGATGGCTAGTGAGGATGTAGGTAATGCTGACCCACGAGCCTTGCAACTTGCACTAAATGCTTGGGATGTTCTCGAACGCTTAGGTGCGGCTGAGGGTGAACTATCTTTAGCTCAAGCGATCATCTACTTGGCTGTCGCGCCTAAAAGTAATGCTGTTTATAAAGCATTTAATGACTGTCGAGGCCTAGTAAAAGAAGGTAGTGATGAGGATGTACCTAACCACTTACGCAATGCACCTACTTCGTTAATGAAGGGGCAGGGCATGGGGGATTCATACCGTTACGCTCATGATGAACCTGGCGCTTTTGCAGCTGGGGAGAGTTATTTTCCAGAGGCTTTAGATGGTTTAATGCTTTATCACCCAGTTGACAGAGGGCTAGAACTGAAAATTTCTGAGAAGTTAAGTAATCTAAGAAAAATGAATAATGTAGCGACAGACAAACGTTATGCTTGATAATCACCGGTTTTGTAAATTCTCGCACTGTAAATTAATTACATTTTTCTGCCTTATCTTTTTGCTAGCTGCTTGTGGATCAGAAACAACAGTAAAGACCAAAAGCAGTGAGACAGAGCAACAACAAAGCTATTCATTATCGGGTAGCATTATCATTGAGCCTGACACCGGTGTTGATGATGATGTGGAGCAACAATTTTCTGATTTTATCTCATTCAATGGCACACTTGATGACGCTCAAATCATTGCTAATCCAGTACGGTTAGGGGGCTATCTAAGTGGTCGCCAGGGAGAATACCTATCGGCCAACTCAGAAGGCATCAGCTATGCCCAAGATCTAAATGATTATTTTCGGGTATCATTGATCGAAGACCAGGCAGTCAATTTAAACCTATTTCATGCCGAAAATGACGTGGCTCATCAAGGCGTTATTAATGTGAGTCTAAGCCTCATGTTGGTAGATTTTCCAGAAGATGTAGTGGCGGCCTTAGTTGTTGAAAATACAGGTGAAATCGAGGTTGTAAGTCCTGAAACTGGTGAATACTATATTCAATTAAGTGCACTTGAAAATACGTCTGTCCCGTTACTTTATACCCTCTCTTTGTCCCATCCACTAGAAGGTAATGCCTTATACTCGGGAATATCGATTAATTCTAATTTCGTTGAAGATGAATTGATTGTGAAATTTAAAGAGCCGGTAGGTGTAGAGTCTTCCCTTCAAAATAATCGTTCATTCAGAAGTGTTCGACAAGCAAAAGTAAGCAATTTTGAACAAGCTAACCAGTTAAAACTAGATCGCAAGGTTGGTTTGGAGGCTTACGTGTTTAAAGTAGACGCAGAAGCAGAAGCAGAAGTAGAAGCAGAAAGTAAGGGGTTCTCATTTGAGCAAGAGTTTTCGCAACGAACTTTATCAATAAAACAACGTGCTAAATGGCGCTTATTGCAAGCAATAAGCGATATTGAGGCAGATAAAGACGTGTTATATGCAGAGCCAAATTATATTCGATATGCAACGTCAATACCGCCAAATGACCCAGAGTATCCACGACAATGGAGTCTTCCGATGATATCTCTTCCAGGAGCCTGGCAGGTAAGTACTGGCGAAAATGTCACTATTGCAGTGATAGACACAGGGATTAACCTAAATCATGAGGACCTAGTTCAGAATATTAGTGATCAAGGTTTTGATTTTATAAGCAATGTTGCCTCAGCCGGTGACGGTGATGGGGCGGATGCAGACCCAAGTGATTTAGGCTCATCATTTCATGGCTCGCATGTGGCCGGAATCATTGCTGCAAGAGGAAACAATAATCTAGGCATAAGCGGTATTGCTTATGAGGCTTCAATAATGCCTTTAAGAGTATTAGGTGTGAATGACCTAGGGGATGATTCCAATATTGCCAATGCGATCTTATATGCTGCTGGTCTTACCAATAGTAGCGGACAATTGCCTAGTGCACGCGCCGATATAATTAACCTGTCCTTAGGTGGTCCAGATATCTCCATTACATTAAGAAATGCAGTAGAGCAGGCCATCGAGCAAGGTGTAGTTGTAATTGCTGCAGCAGGAAATGAAAGTACTTCAGACGAATTCTATCCAGCAGCCTATGATGATGTCGTCGGAGTAAGTTCAGTTAATGAAGAGAAGCAACGATCTAGCTTTTCAAATTTTGGAGATTATGTCGATGTCACCGCTCCTGGCGGGACGGGGTTTAGCGGTGAACTCTTTGATGGTTTCCAAGATGGTATTCTGAGTACTCTTCAGGACAACGAATACGGTGAATTGAAAGGTACCTCCATGGCTGCGCCACATGTGGCAGGGGTTGCTGCACTAATGAAATCAGTCAATGGTTCGCTTGATCATACTTCTTTCTTGTTGGCACTAAATTCAGGCTTGTTAACAGATGAATTACCAGAGACAAGCTTAAATAACTTTTTTGGTAATGGTTTGATTAATGCGGCCAAGGCTGTATCTTGGGCTTATGATCCTGATGAAGAATCCATACCTACCACCTTAGTTTTTTATCCAAATAGTTTTTCGTTTCTTGGAGCTAATACTGACTCTTTATTGACAATTACCAATGCCGGTGCAGGGTCAATAGATGTGTCTAATCTTAGTGCGAGTGATGACTGGATTGATTTTAGGCCTGAAAACATAGATTCCTTTGGTTTAGGAACTTACCATGTTGGGATAGATAGCTCAGCTATCGTGTTTAATACGGTAAAAGTTGGCACAATATCTTTTGATTTTCAAGAAAATGATAATCCAGTTGAGACTCAAACGTTAAAAGTATTTGTATCCAAAACGTTGCCAGGAGACGACTCTGTTGGTTTGATACATATCTATCTAGAGAAGCCTGGAGGAGATGGTATATATACCTCTATTGGCGGCGTGTTAAATCAAGGTGTTTATAGCTATCAGTTTAACGATATACCCGAAGGGGAGTATTATATCAAAGCTAGTACCGATAATGATGGTGATGGAGAGGTGTCTGATAAGGGGGAGGCTGTGGGTCAATATCCTGTAATTGCTAACCCTAGACTTATTCAAGTAGAGGCCAATATGACCGGTCTTGATTTTGAAGTTGCCTACCCATCTAATTGAATATCTGCCGTTTGTGTTGGCAGACCTTTAAAAGTCCGTTAAGCTTGCCTGAATCTTAGGTATTAACCTCATTCACACGACTAAGAAATAGAAGTTTATGTCTGACAGTCTAACCAAAAATAAGCAATACAATGCTGATTCTATAGAAGTTTTAAGTGGCCTCGACCCGGTTAAAAAAAGACCGGGAATGTACACAGAAACAACTAGACCTAATCATCTTGCACAAGAAGTTATCGATAATAGTGTCGATGAAGCCTTGGCCGGACATGCTGATAAGATTGAAGTGGTGCTTTACGAAGATAATTCACTTTCAGTTACAGATAATGGTCGGGGAATGCCGGTTGATATTCATTCAGAAGAAGGTGTTTCTGGTGTTGAATTAATATTGACGCGGCTTCATGCGGGCGGTAAATTTTCAAACGATAATTATGCCTTCTCAGGTGGCTTACATGGCGTTGGCGTCTCAGTTGTTAATGCTTTAACGACAAGGCTTGAGATACTTATTCGTCGAGATAGTAAGCTTCATCGTATTGCATTTGCTAATGGTGATATCACTGAAGCGCTGAATGTAGTTGATACGGTAGGCAAACGAAACACAGGTACCGAACTTAGGTTTTGGCCTGACCCTCAATATTTTGAATTCGTGAATTTTTCTGTTAGTCGCCTTCGGCATGTGTTGCGGGCAAAAGCTGTTCTTTGTCCAGGCTTAACCGTCACATTCGTCAATAAGCAGACAAATGAAAAAGATGAGTGGCACTACGAAAAAGGCTTGAGTGATTACCTTATTTCTTCAACAGACGGCCTTGAAGCGTGCCCAAGCTCTCCTTTTGTTGGCTCTATGTCTGGTAATACAGAAACGGTTGACTGGGCAATTCAGTGGTTAATTGAAGGTGGAGACTTAACGCAAGAAAGCTACGTTAATCTGATCCCTACTGCTCAGGGTGGAACGCATGTCAATGGTTTCCGTACAGGTTGCCTTGAGGCTATGCGTGAGTTTTGCGAGTTTAGAAGTTTGATTCCTAGAGGGATTAAACTTAGCCCTGAAGATATTTGGGATAAAAGTTGTTTTGTTTTATCTGCGAAGTTACAAGACCCGCAATTTTCTGGGCAGACAAAAGAACGGCTATCATCACGTGAAGCCGCAGCGTTTATTTCTGGCGTC
>ENA-OSET01002007-OSET01002007.1-sediment-metagenome-genome-assembly--contig:-NODE-2007-length-20257-cov-3.963132_pt1 | contig 20257 bp, 17 predicted proteins | sample MGYA00237882_ERZ534229 | MGnify/ENA primary metagenome ERZ534229 (study PRJEB26408, sample SAMN06266212) | sediment metagenome | isolation source: Hudson Canyon methane seep mesocosm | place... | reverse complement strand
TATCTGGGTAACGACTTTTCCCATGCGCTTGAGTTCGCGTTTATTCTTGCTACCGAAAATTTTGGTCAAAGCTGATGAAAACATAATAATCTTCTATTTTTTCTTTAAGTAAGTGATATTAATGAGGGATTTAAAGGCCACAAGTCTACAGTGATTTAGAGTGTGGCTCAAAGTGTATAGTGGGTATAAGTGCAAGTTTTACAAGCTATGTTTGAAAAAACAGGCCTCATAATGTTTCAATTATGAGCACCAGCTCAAATTTTAGCGACTTGCGCGGTAAATATATTTTTTTGGATTGATGCCTTTACCATTTTTACGCACCTCATAGTGTACATGAGGGCCGGTAGATCGACCGGTACTTCCCATTGCAGCAAGAACCTGTCCCTTCTCAACAATATCACCTACTTTCACAAATAACTCTTTGCAGTGAGCATAGCGTGTGGCGTAGCCACCACCATGATTAATTTCTACCAGATTACCGTAACCATAACGGTCTCCCGACCAAGTAACAACACCTGATGCAACAGCAATGATATCGCTATTTTCTTTACCTGCGAAATCAACGCCACCATGCCAAGCCCTTTTTCCTGTAAATGGGTCAGTCCGATAACCAAAAGCGGAAGACATCCACCCCCAAGTAATAGGGCGACCGGCGATAAAGAGCTCCTTCTGAATATTTCTGTTTACAAATAGGGAATCTATCACCTCAAGCTGCTGCTCCACATCTGTGATTTGCTGCTCTATACGTTTAATATTGTCGGCTAAGCCCGGCATGACGTAAGATTCACCAACACTAGCATCAATTGGACCACCTAATGCAGGCGACTGACTAAAATCGAACTCTCCATTTTTAAGCTTTGCTACTTCTGTCAAACGCTGCCCCAAGGCATCCAAACGCAGTAAACGTGCCTGCATATCACCCATTCTTAATGTAAGTGCATCCACTTTTTCATGCGCGCTGCGCTTTAGCTGATTTACTTCACTGCGTTGCTCTTTAACTTCGTTTTTCCAAGCTGTGATTATTTCAACATCCAGACTGGTATCAGCTCCATTAGCATCCACCAATAACGTTTTAAGTTGATATCCACCACTCACCAACGCGACTAAAACAAACAACAAGAACAAAGAAATTAATATCAGTTGCTTATTGCCCAGCTGCAGCGTCTTTGATTTGCCATGACTACGGCCAACAAAAATTATATTCATAAATCCAAAAACTCAACTCATTACATTTCATTCTAAAATTAATCATCAAGATAAGATTATTTCAGTCTATGCGAACAAACATCTTTGTAAACATCTATATTTTAGAGATTTGTAAAAAATACATACAAACTTCAAGCCATATTATTTCAATCTATATTTTTCAAATCAACAACAGCAAATTATAACAAAATTCGGAAATTAACAAAATCTACAATATTTCTGCTTAATATCCGGTAATATTCTCAACACAAAAACGAGAGATGACCACGAGACCAATATGCTGCGAAGACAACCTAAACATAAACAGCTTGCGCAGGCTTTAAATGCAAAAAGAATCACAGCTCGTTCATCCGAGTTAAATTCATTACTAAAACGTGCAAGCAGCTTACAATCGCTATCAGATGCGTTTAATGAATCCGTTCCAACCTTATTTAAAAACAAATTCCAGGTAAACGGCATTCAAGATAATATATTAATATTAACCTGCCAATCTGCCTCTTTAATGACGCGCCTACGCTTTAACAAAAACACGATCATAGCTCAGTTTAACAGCCAGATAAGACCTAACCTTATTACTGATCTGAAAGTAAAAATCAGACCCGGACAGTATAAAAAAACAGCGCCCAAAACACACAGAACAATAAGCAAAAAAAATGCCCAGATTCTTGCAGAAGAAGCTGAGCTTACAGAAGATAAAAAACTTAAAGCAATTTTAATTCAACTTGCAAAGCACGCGACATAGCATGCTGTATTTCATATTAGTCAAACCAAGCCCACCTAAGAATCTTCTCTAAAAAGTACGCTTAGGTCTAGTTTTACTGATTTATAGAATAACTAAGATGCTAACACCGGCTTCATATATGAAATAGGCGCTGTACTCGCATCTTCAAATGTTTTCACTTCCCAAGCATCCGTTGTTTGGATTAGTTTACGTAATAACTTATTATTCAAGTCATGGCCAGACTTATAGCCTTTAAACTCACCAATCAAACTGTTTCCTAATAAGTATAGATCCCCGATAGCATCTAGAATTTTATGCTTAACAAATTCATCATCATAACGCAGACCATCTTCATTCAAGACTTTGTAATCATCTACGACAATCGCATTATCAAAACTACCGCCTAGCGCCAGATTCATTGATCTGAGACGTTCAAAGTCACGCATAAAGCCGAAGGTTCTTGCACGACTCACTTCTTTTACAAAAGAGGTGCTGGAAAAATCAATTGACGCATCCTGACAACGACTGTGAAACACAGGGTGATCAAAATCAATCGAGAAACCAACCTTAAAGCCATCAAAAGGCAAGAATGTGGCTTTTTTGCCATCTTCTTCAACCGTTACTTCACGGGTAATCTGAATAAACTTCTTCGCCGCTTCTTGCTCTTCAATCCCAGCAGATTGAATCAAGAACACAAATGGCCCAGAACTGCCATCCATAATTGGCACTTCTTCAGCACTCAATTCGATACGACAGTTATCAATCCCCAAACCTGCCATTGCAGAAAGTAGGTGCTCAACTGTCGCAACCTTTATACCATCTTTCACAAGTGTTGTTGAAAGTAGTGTTTCGCCAACATTTTCAGCTCTGGCCTGTATTTCTACAGCGGGCTCCAAGTCAGTTCTACAAAATACAATCCCTGAGTCTATCGGTGCAGGTTTTAAGGTTAAATAAACCTTGTTACCAGAATGCAAACCCACTCCCGTGGCCCGAATCGTATTCTTTAAAGTGCGTTGTTTAATCATATTTTGAATATATCAACCTTCATAACAAGCAGAATTGGTTAAAAAACAGGCGCATATTACCAGAAACTTGCTGTTTACCCAACTAGAACTTGTCACTATTCATCAACTCGTAATATTTACATGCAATGCTATATGTCATACCACGACAAGCGAAGCCCCTAAATTAAGCTTTTGGGGCCCTATTGTCATGAGCCTTATATCGCATCTACCGCCTCAAAAAATGCTAAATTAATCTGCTTGTCGGCGTAAAAATGCTGGAATATCCAAGTAATCTACACTTGGCTGAGCACTTGTTTTAGTGTCAATCGCAGCACTACCCACACGATCAACCGATGGCCGGCGACGCATAACAGCAGGGCGATCCAATTGATTGTAGTCCGTAGTACCGTCAACAGCTTTAGCGGTATTATCAACAACTTTAACGGGTTTACTGGCAACATTAGAAAGCCCTGTTGCGACCACTGTTACCTTCAACTCATCAGTCATTTCAGGATCAATAACGGTACCTACTACAACAGTAGCCGAATCAGATGCGAACTCTTCAACAATACTACCGACTTCTGAAAATTCACCTAAGTTTAAATCCACACCTGCGGTAATATTTACCAAAATACCACGCGCACCTTGCAAGTTAACGTCTTCTAATAATGGGCTACGGATCGCTGCTTCTGCCGCTTCTTTTGCACGATTTTCACCACTTGCAGTACCTGTACCCATCATCGCCATACCCATCTCAGACATCACTGTTTTCACATCCGCAAAATCCACGTTAATCATACCTGGACGAATAATTAAATCAGCAATACCTTGTACGGCACCTTGTAAGACATCGTTAGCAGCACCGAAAGCATCTAATAAGGTTGTATTTTTACCTAATACAGAAAGTAGTTTTTCGTTTGGAATCGTAATTAATGAGTCGACATTCTCAGCTAATTCAGATAAACCTGCATCAGCTATTTTCATGCGCTTTCCACCTTCAAAAGGGAAAGGCTTTGTTACAACTGCAACGGTTAAAATGCCTAAGTCTCTCGCTACTTCCGCGACAATAGGTGCTCCACCGGTACCTGTACCACCACCCATACCAGCAGTGATGAAAACCATATCCGCACCTTTCAAGGTTTCAGCAATACGTTCTCTGTCTTCCAAAGCGGCTTGACGACCAATTTCAGGGTTAGCCCCAGCACCTAAACCTTTTGTTATGGTGCTTCCAAGCTGAATAACTGACTTTGTTTCTAAATCTTTCAACGCTTGTGAATCAGTGTTTGCACAAATGAAATCAACACCATCGACTTCACCTTTTAACATATGACGAACAGCATTACCGCCGCCACCGCCAACGCCTACAACTTTGATGACCGCGCTTTGTGAAACATTTTCTACGAGTTCAAACATCACTCTTCTCCTAATTATATTTTTAAATCTGCTAGTTGTTGCTAAGTTTTTATATGCTTTTTTAATTGTTTCTTATCGTTTTCTAAAAATTACCTGTAAACCATGTTTTTATTTTTTCCATTAAACTTTCACTTTCTTCTGCTCTTACTGCAGGCGCACCACCTGATTCTTGTTGGTTTAACCCATACATCAACAGACCCACGCCGGTTGAGTAAATGGGGTTATTTACAACATCAGCCAAACCTGAGACACCTTGCGGTGAAGCCAATCTAACAGGCATATGAAAAATCTCTTCTGCCAATTCAACGACCCCTTCCATGGTTGACGTTCCGCCTGTTAAAACAATTCCCGCCGCTACTACATCTTCAAAACCACTGCGTCGTAGTTCTGATTGAATTAAGGTAAATAGTTCTTCATAACGCGGCTCAACCACTTCCGCTAAAGCCTGTCGTGATAAGTCTCTTGGTGGCCTCTCCCCGACACTCGGCACTTTTATAGTTTCTTCTGCACCGGCTAATTGTGTTAAGGCGCAGGCATACTTTATTTTTATCTCTTCAGCATTTTGCGTTGGGGTACGTAAAGCCATAGCAATATCATTAGTAACCTGATCACCTGCAATCGGAATAACCGCAGTATGACGGATTGCACCACCAGTAAAGATTGCGATATCCGTTGTACCACCACCAATATCAACTACACACACACCTAATTCTTTTTCATCATCTGTCAGCACGGCATAACTGGAAGCAAGCTGTTCCAAAATAATGTCATCAACCTCTAAGCCACACTTCTGTACACATTTTTCAATATTTTGAGAGGCATTCACGGCACAAGTTACAAGGTGAACTTTTGCTTCCAGGCGCACACCTGACATCCCCAGAGGTTCTTTAATACCTTCCTGGCTATCAATCACATATTCCTGAGGCAGTATATGTAAGACTTTTTGATCAGCAGGAATAGCAACGGCTTGCGCCGCATCGATCACCCGGTCAATATCAGCCTGAATTACTTCGCGCTCTCTTACAGCAACAATGCCATGAGAGTTCATGCTACGAATATGGCTTCCAGCAATACCGGCATAAACAGAATGAATCTGACAACCTGCCATTAACTCAGCTTCTTCAATCGCACGCTGAATCGCATTGACAGTTGTTTCAATATTCACCACCACCCCACGTTTCAATCCTCTTGAGGCATGTGAGCCAATGCCGATGATATCAATCAGTCCTTCGTTTGTTTTCTTACCAACAATCGCGACAATTTTTGATGTCCCGATATCTAAACCTACTGTCAAATTCTGTTCTGCTGAACCAGTCATTCTGGTGTTCCCATTTACTTTTCGATTAATTCGTTATCACTATTCATTTAGTTCTATCGCGATCGACAATTTATTTCGTTCTACCACGACCAGCTATCATCGCTTGTTCTTTCCATTCCACCGCCACCCCATTTGGATAGCGCGCATCAATGCGCTTTACATTCGTAAAATCAATATCTGTTTTCTGAGTAAAAATAGCCCCTAAGCGATGTGCTTTTCCTTCTAATGGTTTTGACCCTAAAGAAACGGCAATACCATTGCTCAACATTAGGTCCCAAACCCCTCTTGGTTTTAACTCAAGTTCAGAAATTTCCAATTTATATTCGCTCAAAATTGTTTGTAGAAGCCCCAACACAGACAACATATCCAAACGCGTCGTAGCCCCTTCAGCCTTTGCACCAATTAAGGATGGCAAAGTTAAATTCATATCCAGCTTTTCAGGCACAAAGGCCAAACCTAAGGCATTTACAAAAGCATGCTTATTCCAGTAACTCACAGGTATTTGTTCTGTTACTGTCAGCGCAATACCTCCAGGCCAAATTCGACTCACGGTGGCATGATCCACCCAAGGAAGTGCCTCAACCTGCAATTTAATTCCATCCAGATCAGCGGTCAAAAAACTACTACCAATAAGCTCCGACAAAGCACTTTCAATCTGGGGCTGAGTTAAATTATGCAAGTCTCCTTCAATTTTTATTTGTGAGATTTCATGATCAACCACTTGTAATAACCACTGTTTTTGTGAAGTCAAAGTTAACGCAATAGCAAAAAAGGCTGCCACAAAAATCAATCGTTTAAATATTCCTACTAATGGAGCAAACTCTGCTGCTATAGCCTGATAGTCACGTTCAGATTCCATCACGACACTGGCACCACGCGTTGTTACCTTCAAGCTCGCCTCACTATTCATGCCTTGCTCCGTTTCAACTCAATTATTCTTATAAGTTATTGCGTAAAAGTTTGCTTTAAAATGGATACCACTAACTCTTCAAAACTTATCCCTGCCGCCTTAGCTGCCATGGGTACTAAACTATGATCTGTCATGCCTGGTATAGTATTAACTTCCAGCAACCAAAACCGTCCTTTACTATCCCGCATAACGTCAACACGCCCCCAACCTGTACATCCCAAGGCTGCAAATGCTCTTTCTGCCAGGTTGCCAACACTCTGCTCTTCTTCTTCGCTCAAACCGCTTGGTAATAAATATTGCGTATTATCTGATTCATATTTTGCTTGGTAATCATAAAAAACATGATCTGTTTTCAATCCGATAATTGGCAAAGGTTTACCATCTAAAATAGCGACCGTATACTCACTTCCTTCGACCCAATGCTCTAATAAAACCTGTTCATCCATTTTTAAAGCGCTGCCAATAGCCGCTTCTAGCTGAGTCTGGTTATTGACCTTAAACACACCAATTGACGAACCTTCCCGAGAAGGTTTTACAGCTAGAGGAAAACCAATCAATGAAACCAACTGCATGACAACTTCAGGTTTAGGCTCTTCCACATAAGCAAATTGTGGAGTGGGTAAATTCATCCCTTGCCACAGATACTTACTGCGAGTTTTATCCATCGCTAAAGCAGAACCCATCACACCACTTCCTGTGTAGGGAATCTCAAGCGTATCTAATAAACCTTGTATCGTTCCGTCTTCGCCACCTCGACCATGTAAAGCTAAAAATGCACGGTCAAATTTTTCACCAGTTATGATGGTACTAATAAATGATGTTGCATCTCCCTGGTAATCCAGTTCGAAAGCATCCACCCCAGCAGCTAATAAGCCTTTTAAAACTTCTTTACCACTATTTAACGACACGACTCTTTCTGCTGAATCACCTCCCATAATAACGGCGACTCGACCTAATTGTGCGACAAGTTCGGCAGAGGCCTGATAACTACTCATTTAAAACTCCAGCTCATTATTCAAACCCCAGTTTATTATTTGCTAAGCGTGTCGCCAGGTTACCGATATTCCCAGCCCCCTGTGTTAACAAAAAGTCGCCATCTTGAAGAACATTTTTCAAGACCTCTTCAATATTTTCACCGGACTCGACAAAAATAGGTTCTGATGCGCCACGCTGACGAATACTCCGACAAAGTGCTCGACTATCTGCGCCCGGAATAGGCTTCTCGCCTGCAGCATAGACATCCATTAATAATAAGACGTCAACTTCAGCTAGTATTTTTACAAAATCTTCATACAGGTCGCTGGTTCGGCTATAACGGTGAGGCTGAAAAATCATCACTAAGCGTTTCTCCGGCCAACCTTCACGAATCGCCTGTAAAGTCGCTTCTACTTCACTTGGGTGATGACCATAATCATCAACAAACATCACCTGACCATTTGGAATGGTGTAATCGCCATAAACCTGAAAGCGTCGACCAACACCCTGAAACGCTATTAGTGCATGCTGAATCGCTTGATCATCAACACCTTCATCACTGGCTACTGCCACTGCAGCTAGTGCATTCAAAACATTATGATGACCCGGCATACGTAATGAGATTTTTATATCCTTCTGCCCACCACAACGCTTCACCATAAAATGATTAATCAAACCATCCTGTTGGATATCAACCGCACGGTAATCTGCATCATCACTCACACCGTAGGTAATCACTGCCCTGGATATAGATGGAATAAGTTCTCTGATGACAGGGTCATCAACGCACATCACCGCTGCGCCATAAAAAGGCAGGTTATGTAAGAAGTCGACAAAGGTCTGCTTCAAGCGAGAGAAATCACCACCATAAGTATGCATGTGGTCCGCTTCAATATTAGTAACCACCGATATCATAGGTGTTAAGTGCAAGAACGATGCATCACTTTCATCTGCTTCAGCCACCAAATACCGAGAACTTCCCAGACTCGCGTTTCTACCAGCACTATTCAAACGCCCACCTATCACATAAGTAGGATCTAAATCTGCTTCTGCCAAAACTGAAGCAATCAAACTTGTTGTAGTGGTTTTACCGTGTGTACCTGCAATTGCAATGCCGTGGCGATAACGCATAATTTCTGCTAGCATTTCTGCTCGTGGTACCACTGGAATACGTTGCTGCCTTGCTTGTGCGACCTCTGGGTTTGACTCGTCAATTGCCGTTGAAACAACCACCACACTTGCCTGCTCAACATTCTGGGCATCGTGTGAAAAATAGACTTTGGCCCCTAAGCTTTTCAAGCGATCCGTAGTAGCAGATTTATTCATATCTGAACCCGATACTTTATAACCCTGGTTCATCAAAACTTCTGCAATACCACACATACCCGCTCCACCAATACCGACAAAGTGAATCAGACTAATACGACGCATTTCAGGTACGTCACTCATCATACTACCGGCATGTTTCAATACCGGCGTATTCTGTTTTATTCTCGGGGAATCAGGCATAACATACGCTCCTACATTCTGCGACAACCTTTTGTGTTGCGTCAGGTTGTCCTAGTTTGTGGGCAGCCTCTGATAAAATAGAAATACGCTCACGTTTAGATAGTAATGGTTTCAAAATTTCGGCTAAGGTTTCAGGACTCAGGTCCCGCTGGGGCAAAATCCATGCAGCACCTGATTTCACCATAGACGATGCATTCTTGGTTTGGTGGTCATCGACTGCATAAGGGTAAGGCACCAAAATCGCCCCTAAGCCTGCGATACAAAGCTCTGAGATTGTTAAGGCGCCCGCTCGGCAGATCACAAAGTCAGCCCATTGATAGGCTTCAGCCATATCACCAATATAAGCTGATATTTTTGCCTCAACACCATGCGTTTGGTAAGCAGCCTTTGTTTCTTCGGCTTTGTTTTTACCCGTTTGATGCCAGATTTCTGGCTGTAGGCTAGGCTCTATTTTGCCAAGTGCCGCTGGAACGCCTAAGTTTAAGCCCATTGCACCCAAGCTACCGCCAAGCACTAATAATTTGATACGTCGCTCTTTCTCAATAGCAATTTGTGGCTGATAGTAAATATCGATAATCTGTTCACGCAGAGGATTACCAGTCTGTTTCACCGGCACTTCTTCCGGAAAAGCCCCCGGAAATGCGGTCATCACTTTAGTCGAAAATTTTGCAAGGATGCGGTTAGTCATGCCAGCCACTGCATTTTGTTCATGTATTAATAAAGGCTTGCCTAATATTTTTGCTGCAAAGCCACCAGGACCAGAAGCAAAGCCCCCCATACCTAACACAGCATCTGGCTTAACCACAGTAACAACTTTAAGCGCTTGTAAAATTGCCCAAGCAATACGTATTGGTGACAAAAGCTTACTCAGAATGCCTTTTCCACGAACACCTTTGACTGAAATGCCATAGAAAGGAATGCCTGCATTTTTAACAACGCTCTCTTCCATCCCCCCTACTGAACCTAACCACACAACCTTATCGTTTTCTTGTATAAGTTTTGTTGCCGTGGCCAGCGCAGGATATACGTGACCACCGGTACCACCCGCCATAATCAGAAATGTTTTATCACGCGCTGATTGCTCAAGTCCTTTTCTATCAATCTCTTTCTTATTAAACATCGCCACTCCCTCTTTCATCTTGCTCTGAAGTAGTGAGTTTACTTGTTTCACTGTAAATTCTTGCCAATACGCCAATACACATACAACTGACAATCAAGCTACTGCCCCCATAACTAACCAAAGGTAGGGTTAAACCTTTAGTCGGTAGCAAGCCCATATTCACACCAATATTAATAAAAGCCTGAACCCCCAGTAATATGCCAATACCATAAGCAAAATAAGCACTAAAAAGCTGTTTGCTTTTTTCAGCAGCATTGCCAATTCTCAACGCGCGATAAACAAGCACTGAAAATAACACCACAACGGTAATAGTTCCGATTAAGCCAAATTCCTCGGCTAATATGGCAAATACAAAGTCGGTATGCGCCTCAGGCAAATAGAACTGTTTTTGTATACTGTTTCCTAAACCAACACCCGCCCAATCTCCGCGACCAAAAGCAATTAAAGACTGCGTGAGCTGATAACCCGAACCAAATTGGTCCGCCCAAGGATCGGTATACCCAGTCAAACGCTGCAAGCGATAAGGAGATGATTGAATCAAAGCCCATGCTGCAGCCAAACAGCCGCTTATCAACAATATAAATTGGCCAAGCTTCGCACCACTCAAAAAAATCATGCCCAAAAATGCTGAGGCAATCACTACTGTCGCGCCAAAATCTGGTTCAAGCAAAAGCAAAACAGCAATCACCACCAACACTAGCATCGGCTTTGCAAACCCCCACCAGGAAGTCATTACTTCATCTCGACGCCGTACAAGATAACCCGCTAGATATGACACTAATAATAATTTCGTTAGCTCTGAAGGCTGAATATTTAATGTTCCCAAACCAATCCAACGCGTACTACCATTTACCTCTTTACCGATAATGAGTACGGTAATCAGCATCACTAATGATGCACTTAATGCAAGCCAACCTGTTTTTTGCCACCAGCTTGGAGGTAATTGATACACAATTAAGCCGGCTATTACCCCCATCACCACAAATGAGCCATGACGAATCACATAATGAAAGGGGTTGCCGTTTCTAACATCAGCTACATCAATAGAAGCCGATGCAATCATAATCAAGCCAATCATCATTAATGTAGATGCTGAAAATAGCAATGCGGCATCATAGCTTTTAGAACTCGAATGGTAAGCTTTCAGTTCGGTGCTTGTACCAGAAGCATTCAGGGCGGTGGCATTCAGCGTGATGCTCATAAAGCAGCTACCTCACGTTTAAAGACTTCACCACGATGCTCATAACTATCAAACATATCAAAGCTTGCGCAGGCTGGTGACAGCAATACCACATCACCACTGCTCGCATGTTGGTGTGCATAATGCGTTGCCTGCTCAAGAGTATCTGCATAATGAATGTTAACAACAGAATCTAACGCGAATTCAATTTTATTAGCATCAGCACCTATCAAAATAGCCAGCTTTCCAAACTTTTCCATTGGCGCTTTTAAAGCACTTAAGTCCGCGTCTTTGCTGTCTCCGCCTGCTATCAAGATAAGCTTACCTAAGCTTTCATAGCCAAGACTGTTAATTGCAGTGACAGTTGCACCTGCATTAGTTCCTTTTGAATCATTGATATAATCAATATCATCCAAGGTCCTCAAATATTCACAACGATGCGCCAAGCCCTTATAAACTCGAAGTGTTTCAAGCATGGCATTCATCGGTAAGCCAACAGCTTTGCCGATTGTTAATGCAGCTAGTGCATTACTTAAATTATGCTGACCTTTTAATTTCACATCTTTTACGGCGAGTAGATCATCAAAGCCACAAGATAGAAAACGCTCTCCATGTCGCTCACTGACCGAAAACTTATGCAAATCTGGGCTTGATAAACCAAAGTGATGCAATTTCATATCAACCGTTGCTAAAGGTTGACTAAGTACTTCATCATCATTAATAACCACATGTTTTGCGCCACGAAATATTCGCTGCTTCGCTTGTAGATAAGCAAGTTTGCTTGTGTAGCGATCCATGTGATCTTCGGTCACATTTAACAGTACAACACATTCGGCATTGAGTGACTCGGTTGTTTCCAACTGAAAGCTGGAAAGTTCCAAAATATAAAGTTCTTTATCATCGCTCAATAGTTCAAGTGCGGGCGTACCTAAATTCCCACCCACACCAACATTAATACCCGCTTCTGTAGCCATGTCGCCTAGCAGTGTGGTGACCGTACTTTTACCATTTGAACCCGTTATTGCCACAACCGGGGCTTTTGCCGCTTGTGTAAATAAATCAATATCTCCCCGAACACGCACGCCTTCGGCCAACGCAGCCTGAATCGCATCATTAGCCAAGGCGACTCCGGGGCTCAGAATTATTTCATCCGCCCGGCATAAAATATCTTGGTCAAAACAACCAAAAACGGTGCTTACCTGAGGGAAGTCACTTTCTAATTCAGCTTGACTAGGAGGTGTTGTACGCGAATCCATCACGGTAATTTGGCAGCCAGATTGACTCAGATAACGTACACAGGAAAGCCCGGTCTTACCTAGACCGACAATCACTACTTGTTTATCTGTGACAATAGGTTTCACGTTTCTAACTACCTTACCTTGAGCGTTGCTAAACCAATCAATACCAATACCACGGTAATAATCCAGAAGCGGACAATAACACGAGGCTCGGGCCAACCTTTCAATTCAAAATGATGATGTAAAGGGGCCATTCTAAAAATCCGTCGCCCGGTTAATTTAAAAGAGGCAACCTGTAAAATAACCGAGACAGTTTCCATCACAAACACACCGCCCATGATAAATAACACAATTTCCTGTCGAACAATCACCGCAACCACACCTAAACCAGCCCCAAGCGCTAGCGCACCTACATCCCCCATAAATACTTGCGCGGGGTAGGTGTTAAACCAAAGAAAACCTAAACCTGCACCCAGCACTGCACCACAAAATACAATTAATTCCCCCGTACCCGGCAAATAAGGAATATGCAGATAATGCGCAAATACACTATTACCAGAGGTGTAAGCAAAAATTCCTAGCGCACCAGCAACCAAAACTGTTGGCATAATCGCCAAACCATCTAAGCCATCTGTTAAATTGACCGCATTACTAGTACCGACAATCACAAAGTACGTTAAGACGATAAACATCGGCCCCATTTCGATAATGACGTCTTTAAACACGGGCACAATCAAGTTGGTTTCCTGAGGCAGTGTCGCACTAAAATAAAGCGCTAAAGCTGCCGCTAATCCACACACAGACTGCCAGAAGTATTTTGACTTTGCCGGTAAGCCTTTTGAGTTTTTCTCAACCACTTTTCTGTAATCATCCACCCAACCAATCGCACCAAATGAAAGTGTGACGAATAAGGTAATCCAAACATAGCGGTTACCAAGGTCGCCCCAAAGCAATGTGCTTATACCAATCGCGACAATAATCAAAGCCCCCCCCATTGTAGGTGTACCCGCTTTACTCAAGTGAGATTTAGGCCCATCATCCCGAACAGACTGGCCTATTTGGTAATGGCTCAATTTACGTATCATATGCGGGCCAACCCATAAAGCGATCAGCAATGCTGTTAACACGCCTAAGATGCCACGCAATGTCAGGTACTGGAATACCGACAAAAACCCAACCGATTCTGAAAGTGATGTGGCTAACCAATACAACATTTATTGAACCCTTCTTTTCATCATTTCAACTACATCATCCATCGCTGTAAATCTTGATCCTTTCACTAAAATTGTTTCTCCACTCACAAGTTCATTGCCAAGCTGCTCTGCAAGCAAAACCTTAGTATTAAATGCTTTGGCCCGCTCTCCAATACATTGCTTCATTTTGTCTGCGTGAGGGCCAATCAAATAGAACTTATCAATATTGCTGGCTGCGCAAAATTCAGCTATTTCCAAATGCAAACTTTCAGATAAATCACCTAGTTCACCCATTTCACCTAATACGGCGGCTTTATATCCTTCGCTAAGTGACAGCACATTTAGCGCTGCCTTCATAGAATCAGGGTTGGCGTTATAGGCGTCATTAATTATTGACACATTCCCAGATAGCTTTACCAACTCTAGCCGCCCAGCATTGTTTTCAAATAAAGCCAAGCCCCGCGCAATATCTTTTAAAGAAATACCCACTGCAATTGCGGCAGCAGCTGCGGCCAGACTATTCGCCACATTATGCATACCAGGTGTTGGTAACAATACTTTTTGGCCTTGCTCTTCATAACGTAAAATATAACTGCTTAGAGCAGCCTGGCAGTCAATGTTTTCTGCCCATACACAATTTTTAAATACTCGGTTTTCAGATAGACTACTAAGCTCTGCATTCCCTTCAAGCTCAGGCTGCTTTTCAGGTTGTTTCAAAGAAAAGCTATATATTTTCTTGCCTCCTAAAAGGTCTGCCCATATTTTTGCCGCAGGATCATCAGCATTAATCACGCCGATCCCTTGCTCCCCTAGGGCTGAAAATATTTCGCCTTTGGTCGCAACAATATTTTCATAGCTACCAAAAATGTCGATATGAGCAATGCCGGCATTCAATAAAATTGCGACATTCGGTTTCACGAACTGGCCTAGGTAAGCAATATCACCCTGTGTCCTTGCTCCCATTTCAACAACGGCAAACTTATGCTGATCTTCGAGCTTTAATAATGTCAGCGGCACACCAATTTCATTATTAAAGTTACCCACCGTTGAACACGTTGGAGCCTGAAGATTCAGAATGGCTGCCAACATATTTTTGGTCGTTGTTTTCCCTGAGCTTCCCGTTAAACCGAATACAGTTCCTTTAAAAGCTGCGCGATTAAGCCCTGCAATTGAACCAAGTGCGTGAGTCGTGTTTTTAATTTGTAAATGAGGCTTATCACTCCTAATTTTCGCTTCTGCTACAATGGCGCAACAACCTGCACTCTCTGCTCGCGCTATGTAGTCATGACCATCAAAGGCTTCACCCCGAATCGCAATAAATAAGTCACCCGTTTCAAGCGTACGTGTATCAATTGACACAGAATCAAATGACGCATCCCCTCCTGATAAGATTCCTTTTTCAATTATTGCTAGTTCAGCTAAAGAGTTTGAGTTAATCACTGCTGCTCCCCTTCAAGCTTTTTTTGGGCACGAAGCTCCATCATTTCAATACATCGCTTCACTTCTTTCATATCACTAAAAACAATTCGCTCGCCTTTTACTTCCTGCCAGGTTTCATGGCCTTTACCTGCTATAAGAATAAGGTCATGCTTATCTGCATCATTTAGTGCATATGCAATCGCATCTGCTCGCTCATGAATTACCGTCACTTTATTCAAAGACTTAAAGCCTGCCAAAATATCATCAATGATTTCCTTAGGGTCTTCGAAGCGTGGGTTATCATCCGTTACGACAATCTTGTCTGCTATATTTTCAGCAATCACGGCCATCTCGGGACGCTTACCAGCATCCCTATCACCACCACAACCAAACACCACAAACATCCGCCCAGTACAATGAACCCGTAAAGCCTCCAAAGCGTTTTTTAGAGCATCAGGCGTATGAGCATAATCAACCACAACCCTAGCTTGATTCTTTACTTTCACTTGCTCCATACGCCCGACGACGGAAACAACATTCTGAATTTCTTTCAAACACCCCATAGTGTGCCCTTTCGCAACAGCCACACCTATCACAGCCAAGAGATTGCTTAAATTGAAACGCCCAATCAAGTCCGATTCAAACGACAAATGACCTAAGGGTGTCTTTACATCTGCATTTAAACCACCACTTATACCAGAGCCAAACTGACAAGACTCAGCCTTAATATTAGAAAGGCTTTCAATACCATAACCAATCAGATTTAGCACTTTTGGAGCATCAACAAGCATATCTTTTGCATAAGGGTCATCATTATTAACCACAGCAAAACGTAGACCGTCACTTCTAAATAAAGCACGCTTTGCTTCTGCATAGCTTTTCATCGTTCCGTGATAATCTAGATGCTCCCGACTTAAATTAGTAAAGACAGCACCTTCAAAAACAACACCATCAACCCGTCCCTGACTCAAGCCGTGTGATGAAACTTCAATCGCCACTAGCTTGACTTGCTGATCTCTTAATTCAGCAAGGTAGCGATGAACATCTACCACACTAGGCGTGGTGTGATCAGTGCTATAGATTTTCTCATCAGACAAGCCATAACCCAATGTTCCAATAAATCCTGACTTTATATTGTTTAATGAAAAATACTGAGCTAGATAACTAGTCACTGACGTCTTACCATTCGTGCCCGTAACACCAATCACACTCAAGTCTTTACTCGGCGATTGAAAAAAACGATCTGCAATTTTTCCAGCCTGTAGTTTTAAATCATCAACAAACAATTCAACTGCATCACCATCTTCAAACACGCGACCTTTGAATAACTTCCCCTCTCCAACAACCGCGTTCGCGCCACGCTCAATTGCCTCCACAATATGGTCTGTTGATGCAGTATGACAACCCGATAATGCTAAAAATAAATCACCTTTTTTGACTTTTCTACTATCGACCTGTATGCCATGAATAACGGTATTTAATGCAGATGGAACTAGGCAAATCCCCGCCAAGAGATGAACCAGGTCAGTGGTATACGTTCTATGTTCTGCTTTAAAACCGGCTTTAGCCTTTACTGTCATAGCTAGCTCTTACTTTTCAACTGTCGTGGCTGACCAAACGCTTGCTGAGTTTTACTGCTATTCGTCTCTGCAAGACCTTTATCGGGCTTAACACTCAATAAGCGCATCGCACCGTTTACAACTCTGGAAAATACGGGTGCCGCTACCTCTCCACCGTAATACTCTTCTCCTGCTGGAGAATCGATCACAACAACCATTGCAATTTCTGGCTTTTTAATAGGTGCAACACCTGCAAATAAAGCTTTATATTCACTCTTCTCGTAGCCTGATTTACCGACTCGGTGTACCGTACCGGTTTTGCCACCCACTTTATAAAGAGGGACAGATGCTCGTGTACCTGTTCCACCTTTTGAAACTACAGCTTCCATTACTTCACGTAGAGAGTTTGATACATGCTCAGGGATCACCTGCTCTCCCATTTCAGTTTCTTCACGATGAATCAAACCTAAAGAGTGCTTGATACCTCCATTCCCCAAAATCATATAAGCTTGCGCTAACTGTAATGCCGTCGCACTCAAACCATAACCATAAGACATTGTTGCTACCTGCAGCTGTTTCCAACGAGTCGCACTTGGTAAATGCCCAAAGCTCTCACCAGGAAAGCCAATACCGGTCCCCTGACCAAAGCCCAAGCGATAAAACATATCCCAAACCACATCACCACTTAGATCCAGCGCAATTTTACTAGTGCCGACATTACTCGACTTAGCAACAATATTTAAAACACTCAACTCACCGTAATTTCGATGATCTCTTATCGCCTTACGACCTAAACGCAAATATCCCGGAGATGTATCCAGGATCGTTGATAATTTATATTTTTTTGATTCAAGAGCAGCTGAAATAGTTGCCACTTTCATCGTTGACCCAGGCTCAAACACATCCGTTATGGCTCGATTCCTCAAATGGGAAACATTAATATTTTGTCTATTATTTGGGTTATAAGATGGCTGGTTAACCATCGCTAGCACATCCCCAGTATTAATATCCAATACAACTATCGAACCAGCTCTTGCTTTGTGCGTACTAACAGCTGCTTTTAATTCTCGATAAGCGAGATATTGAATACGCATATCAAGCGACAAGCGAATATCTTTACCTGGCTCTGCTACTTTTACAGGCCCAAAATCTTTAATCACGCGCGCTTTTCTATCTTTTAATACGCGTTTTTTACCCAGCGTTCCGCTCAACCAATCATCATACGACAGCTCTATGCCTTCTTGCCCTTGCTCATCAATATCTGTAAACCCCACCACATGGGAGGCAACTTCTCCAGCAGGGTAATAACGCTTATATTCCCGGCGACTATAAACGCCATCTAAATTAAGTGCTAATACCCCCTCAACTTCATGAGGAGCCATTTTTCGCTTAAGGTAGATAAAACTTTTAGACTGATTACGCTCTATTTTTCTCTTCAGCCAGTCAAAGCTCAGACTAAGTTCCTTTGCCAGTTTTTTTAAATCACTTGCAGATAAGCGCATCTGCTTAGGGTTGGCATAAACCGTTTCTACTGGCGCGCTGATTGCCAATGGCTCACCATTACGATCCATAATAAGACCACGATGCGCATCTAATAACTCAAACCGAATGGTGCGCGCATCACCTTGCCCTGCCAAAAATTCCTGCTCAAACACATGTAAATCAAACGCCCGATAAAAAAGCGCCAAGGCACACAACGACAAAAAGCCCAGCAGAAACCAGAATCGCCAGGCTATATATCTAATGTCATTATTATTTTTTTGGGCATCCATCTAGGAATATCTCAATAAATAAGCTTAATATTTTCTGCGTCAGGCGCTACCATTTCTAACTCATCCACTGCGATTCGTTCAATTCTATTTGGAGAACTCCAGGCACTTTGCTCCAATAGCAACTGAGCCCACTCTAGTTGTACCTGATCACTTCGCTCCAGTAACACGGCTTGTTCAGAAAACAGCTGACGACTCAAGTGCGACGAATAAACAACACCCAGCGCAGACAGCAAAACCAGCAATAACAACATACTAGTAACCACTAAACCTTTGATGGATATTTGTCCTGCGACAACCATGAGCGCCTCAGCCAACTCTGCAAATTTATGCAGTAATACTGAGGTACTTCGGGTAGAGCTAGAAGAATTAATCGTTACCCCTCGCCCTTCATGTCGAATAAACATATTTAAAAAGTTAATCATCAGCTACTTTCTCCAACACTCTCATTACAGCACTGCGGGAACGCACATTTCGCTCAACTTCTTCGCGATTAGGCTTGATTGCTTTACCAACTAATTTAAAATTTCTAACGATATCCTTTTCTAGAATGGGAACACCGGGAGGTGGAGTGATGCCTTTTGCTTTATCCCTCATGAAGCGCTTAACCATTCGATCTTCCAGGGAATGAAAACTAATCACTACCAGACGCCCGCCAATCAGCAGACTCTTGGCTGCGTCCTCTAGAAACTGCTCTAAATCACCAAGCTCATTATTAACCTTAATTCTAATCGCTTGAAAAGTACGGGTTGCCGGATGCTTACTCTTTTCCCAAGAAGGGTTAGCATCCGATACAATTTGTGCCAACTGCAAGGTTGTTTTGATTGGGAATTTTGCACCTTCTTCTACAATCGCTCTAGCGATACGACCCGGGTATTTTTCTTCACCGTACTCTCTTAATACTTTTGTTAACTCTTCTATTGAAACCGATGCAAGCCATTGCGCTGCACTTATACCTGCTTGGGTATTCATTCGCATATCAAGCGGACCATCATTCATGAAACTAAATCCACGATCAGCATTATCCAGTTGAGGTGACGACACCCCCAAGTCAGCAAGTACACCTTTTACTTTTTGCACCCCCCGCCCTTCTAAATGCTGCGCGATATCTGCAAAAGAACCATGAGCGATAGCAAATCTGCTATCGTCTTTAAATAAAGCTTCAGCAGTTTTAATCGCAACCAAGTCTTTATCAATCCCTAGTAACTTCCCCTGTTCATTTAAAGCTTGAAAGATTTGTTCACTATGCCCGCCACGCCCGAACGTCGCATCAACATAAAAACCATCAGCATCAGTCACTAGAAATTCGACCGCTTCATTAAGCAGTACAGTTTCATGCAAACCTGATGAGTCATTATTTTCTTGGGTTTGATCAATCATAGTGACAAATTCCGCATTTCTTCAGGAATATCGTCTTCTTGATCCGCATCATCCAACCAATCAAACCAACTAGTTTCACTCCAAAGTTCAAATTTCTTACCCTGACCAACCAGCATAAGTTTCTTCTCAAGACTTGCATACTCTCTTAGAGTTGGCGGAACCAAGATGCGCCCATTAGTATCCATTTCAAGCGGTGTCGCATAACCAATTAATAAACGCTGCGCACGTCGAGCCGCTTTATTGAAGCTAGGTAAATTTTCAATCTTAGGTAAAATTTCTTGCCATTGGCTTTCAGGGTAAACCAGCAAGCAACGTTCTTCAGTATGCGCAGTCACCACAATAC
>ENA-OSET01002006-OSET01002006.1-sediment-metagenome-genome-assembly--contig:-NODE-2006-length-20260-cov-53.248576_pt1 | contig 20260 bp, 11 predicted proteins | sample MGYA00237882_ERZ534229 | MGnify/ENA primary metagenome ERZ534229 (study PRJEB26408, sample SAMN06266212) | sediment metagenome | isolation source: Hudson Canyon methane seep mesocosm | place... | reverse complement strand
GCCGTTCAAAAGCATCATCGCCTAGAAGAAATTGCACAAGCACTTAAAAATGATGAATTTACACTGTATTACCAACCCAAAGTAAATATGGTGACGGGCGATGTCTTTGGTGTCGAAGCTTTGATTCGTTGGCTACACCCTGAAAAAGGCATTATTCCACCTATAGGCTTTCTGCCTTTAATCGATGAGACAGATTTAGAAATACTTATTGGTGAATGGGTCATAAATCAGGCATTAAAACAGTTAGATGAGTGGCGAAAACAAGACGTTGAGCTTGAAGTAAGTATTAATATAGCCTCTTACCACTTACAGTCAGCTAATTTTATAAGAAATTTAGAGTTAGCATTAGAACATTATCCTGAGGTGGACTCTACACAGTTTCAGATAGAGATATTGGAGAGTAGTGCATTAGGTGACCTGCAGACGGTCAGTACTATTCTTAAGACCTGTCAGAAAGTATTAGGGATCAATATTGCACTGGATGATTTTGGTACAGGTTATTCATCACTTACACATTTAAGAAGTTTACCTGCAAATACTATAAAAATAGATCAAAGTTTTGTTAGGAATATTCTTAATGATCCAAGTGACTACACCATTATTGACGGTATTATTGGACTTTCTGACTCATTTAATCGCAATGTTATTGCTGAAGGGGTTGAAACAAGTGAACATGGTTTAATGTTACTTATGATGGGCTGTGATAGAGCTCAAGGCTATGGCATTGCCAAACCAATGCCCGCTAATAATGTCTTAGAATGGCTAAGTGAATACAAGCCAAATGAAGAGTGGAAAATGTATGGAAAAAAACACCGTAGTCATAAAGAAAACCAAGTGAAAGTGTTCCGACTTATCACTGAACATTGGAATGAAAGTTTTGTACATAATATTCATTCTTCCGCAGGAAGTATCGAACATTGGCCGATTATGGACGCAAAGCATTGCCCATGTGGAGCTTGGATTGAACAGGCGGAACAAGAACAACTATTTGAAGAAGGTTTAGAGTCGTTTAAGCAAGCTCATGAAGAGGTTCACCTCATCGCGAATGCTATTTTCCTTAAATACCAAGAAGGTGATATTGAGGTTTCCAGAAGTGTTTTACACGACTTCAGAATTGCCTATAATGATATGAGTAATGCCTTAGGAAAATGTGTTTAATATTGTAATAATATGGCTGTGTCAGTACGTGAGCATTATCTAGAAGAGAATCACCTAAACAATAATTGACACGGCTGGGAAGGTTGGGCTTCAAGCTATCTGACCACTTTCGGTCTCAACCTTAACTCTCACTTGTTCCGAAACCGTAAAACATCTCACTCTTTTTATTACCTTTCTTTTAGTGCATTGAGTTAAAATTTGATGAGATATGTTTTAAGGCATGAAAATTATGGAATATGAATTTCGACGTAATAACTTAACGGGTAACTTACTGGCTAATTTTAGTATGGATCAAGAAGCATTAGGCTTTTGGTTTGTCGAGGAGCTCGGGGGATGTGCCGAAAAATATGAAGAGATCTGCCAAGTCATCGTTAAATTACAGTTCAATCAGCTGATTCACTGGCGTAAGGTAGGTAAAGCGCTATCAATTGAACTCGATAGTGAGCAAGTTAGGGTTTTTGCCAATGAACTTGAAAGTGGTGAAGAGTTTGAACTTGAAGATGCTATGTCGCTCTACGATGGTGAATCGGAAGCTTTCTGTGGCTTAGATGATTTCCACGTTGCACTAGAGAGTTGGCGTGTCTTTGTAGATGAAAGCTATTAAGTTAACTTCCATACCCAACTTTAGTACGGCCTACAATTGTACTGGTCAAGTATTAATGAAGTAACTTTAAGCCGCTTTTTTCAATTCTGCCATTTTCTGTACAGGGGGGGTGTAACCAAGCGTGGAATGTAATCGCTTGTAGTTATAAAAATAAATGTAGCTCTCAACGGTGCTGACTGCTGCAACATGGTGAATAAAAGTTAAGTGATTCAGTCTTTTCGATATCTTTTAGCCTCAACTAGAAAAATAAAAATCTAACATTTATTGGGTGTCGATGTCTTTATTTTTAATAGGCATTGTTTTAATAATCTTTAGAGCCTCTTGATAGTCAAAAGCTGCTATTTTTTGACCTAACTCATTCGCAAGCTCACCATATAAACTAATCAAAATATCCTTGGATTCTGAAAAGACATCGTTGGCTTGTGTATCAGACACCGCAATTAGGCGATTAAGCTGTTCAAGTATTTCCTGAGCGTCATTCGACTTAGTATTTGCTAGTTGAGTGGATTCTTTTTCAGTTGTAATGTTGATTAAGGCCTTATGAAATGTACTTAATGCTGTACTAACAGTATCAATTAGCGTGTTAATTTCACTACCTTCACTAGGATCCTTTTTCAGACTTAATTCGAGTTCTTGGCTATAGGCTTGTATTTGTGTAAGACCAAGTGTCCCAGCTGCACCTTTAAGTGTATGAGCTATAAGTCTAGCTTCATCAGGCTCTTTGTCTGAAATATGCTGTTTAAACCTATCCATATCATAACCATGCTTACTATCAAGTTGGTGTAATAACTGTATATAGAGTACTTCATTGCCACGTAGGCTTTGTAAGCCCTGTTCAGCATCTAAGCCTTCTATTGTGGCCAGTTGCTCATGTAAGCCTTTAGCGCTACCGCTAGTCACTTCAATTTTATTGGCAGGGGATTGAGCTTCTATTTCTACAAGGTCGCGCTTAGGAAGCCATTCAATCAATGATAAATAAAGCTTCTCTGGAACAACAGGTTTAGCAATAAAGTCATTCATTCCCACCTTGCGACATGCATCACGATCTTCTACAAAGATATTAGCTGTCATGGCTAAAATAGGTGTCTCAGAGTAAGTTGGTAGCGTACGGATTAGTTCAGTTGCTTTCAGACCATCCATGACAGGCATTTGGATGTCCATAAGGATTAAATCATAAGCAGATGCTGCCGCTTTAGTTACGGCTTGTTGACCATCTTCTGCCAAATCAAGATTAAGCCCCAGCCCACTCATCAGTTCTAATGCTACTTCGCTATTAATTTTATTGTCTTCAACTAATAATATTCGTGAACCAGAATGTTGAGTTCGTAATATGCTTTCAGCATCCCTTGCTCTATCGATCTGTCTGTTAATGCTATTAACACCCAGTCCTCGAGTCAGGCTTACCGTAAACCAAAACGTACTACCTTTGCCTAGCTCACTTTCAACCCCGACTTCACCACCCATCATTTCAGCAATATGACGTGTAATGGCTAAACCTAAACCCGTACCGCCAAACCGACGTGATGTAGATACTTCAACTTGTTCAAAGGCTTGGAATAGGTGTGATACTTTATCAGGCGCGATGCCAATGCCACAATCTTGCACTTCAAAACGAACCAGAAGTTCATCATTATGTTCATGTATTTTAATGGCACGTATAGTTATTGTCCCTTGCTTAGAGAACTTAACGGCATTACCCACCAAATTGAGTAATGCTTGACGAATACGAGTTGGATCGCCTCTAAGCCAGTCAGGCACTGAGTCGAGAGTAGTTTCAAATGTAAGATTTTTCCCCTGAGCCTGATCCCTTAACATTGAGGTGATATGATCAAAGATAGCATCAAGATGGAAGTCCACCTTTTCTAGCGTGAGCTTACCGGCCTCTATTTTAGATATATCTAAAATATCATTGATAATAGCCAATAAATGGTCTGCAGAGGAGTGAATCTTCAGTAACCAGTCTGACTGTTTTCCTGATAGATCCTCTCGCTGCATCAAGCTTGTCAGCCCCATAATAGCATTCATAGGCGTGCGAATTTCATGACTCATATTCGCTAAGAAATAACTCTTTGCTCGACTTGCGCTTTCTGATTTCTGTTGTGCTTTCGTTAGTTCTAGTGCTTGTTCGATCAGCTGATGATTAACGTCATCTTGATGCTGTATTTTTGATTGAAGCGAATCAGCCATTTCATTGACCGTGATGGCAAGAGCGCCTAGTTCATCAGACGTTGTTACTTTATTCCTAACTGATAACTCACCGCTCTTAATTCGTGTTGCCGTATTATTCAGCCTTATGATCGGAGATGATAATCCTTTGCTTACGAAGAATATTAAAATAAAAACAGACAATGTCATTATTAAAAATAAAAGCCCGTAATTAAACAACATAGCCTGAAGAGGTTGATTTATTTCATCGGCATCCTGTTTTGTTACAAACCCCCAGCCAGTATCAGGTATATAGGTAAAAGCAGCAGCCACTTTTTTGCCTCGATAATCTTCTGTGAAAACGATTCCAGTTTGCCCTTGTGCTGCTTTAATCGCTGGAGTAGCGGTGATTTTACGTGTTAAAGGCTTATCAGCAGACCACCTTAGTGGGCTTAAAGCCAACCCTTTATTATTTACAATGAGACTTTCACCTGTATTACCTAGACCAGTAGCATTATTAAGTAGTTTGTACAGGGAATAATCCAAATCTATCATTGCAACTAGAACACCAAGAACATGCTTACCATCATGCTCTGTACACCGTATTGGCTCTGAAAAAGAGAGTGTATTTTCAGAGAGTAATTCTGAATAATAAATATCTTTGATATGGCCTTGTCCAGATTGAAAGGCATTCTTAAAAATGACATTTTCTAACTCATTTTTTCCTTCATGCTCTTTTTTCGTTGAGACCACAACCTGCCCAGCTGCATCGATAATCAATAATGCTTTATAAGTCGGATGCCCAGTAACGCTATTATTTAATCCTTCTCTAGCCCTCATAATGATTTTGCTATCTGCTTGGTCAATATTTTTTTTAATCAGAATGTTTTCTACACTCAGTATTTGAGGACTCTTGGCGATAACCTCCAAATCATGTTTTCGTTCTATAATCCATTCATGTAAATTACTCGCTTTCAAGTCTCTAATGGCGATAAGTTTATCAAGTGAATCGGTTTCTATAATCCTAACCCCCTGAACATAACTTACGGTTAAAGCTAATGATAAGGGTATTAAGCCAACAACAACAAACCAAAAGCTTAACCTAGCCTTGATGCTCCGGAAGATAAAAAGATTCATTATTATTTTCCTACTGGCTAACACTACTGGGGGCTATCAAAAGTAGTACGTCAGAATCAAAAGCATTGGCAGTATTAATTCTCTTTGAAAGTAAGCCTTCAGCAAGCATAAAATTCACAATGACCTGCGAATATTTATAAATGTTTTTATCTGAATTAGGATCCATTATGTCTTTATTGACACTATATTTTGGGTGAACAAGGTAATTCAATCCTGACTTATAATTGTCGGCAGAAATATGTTTCTCGGCTGAAATAATATCTGCGGCTGTTTCAATGTCAAAATCAATGATGTGTAAGGCGTCAAACCACGCCTCTAGGATCTTTGCAATGGCAGCTTTATTGTCATCGTAAAATGATTCAGAAAACAGAAGTACATCAATGATTTCAAAGGGCATTTCCGCTGAACTGAATAAGAGGTTGCCTGAATGTTCATCTAACAAGGTGTTTGCTACTGGGTTATAACAGACTAGCGCATCAATATCCTTACTCTTGAAAGTGCTCAACCATTTATCAGCTGATACATCAGTTAAAGTAACTTGATCTCTTTTTAGATGGTTGGTACGCAATGCGCGGTCTAGTAAAAATTCACCGACAACACTCCCTTCATAACCAATGTTTTTACCTACAAGCTGAGAGACGTTTGTAATTGATTTCTGACCAATAAGCATATCCCCACCCATGGAGTAGTCGACCACTAAAACTATCTTTCCTTTAAAGCCTGAACCTATGAGTGAAAAGGCTTCATCTAGTGTGAATCCTGCGGCCTGTATTTCACCCTTTTTGATGGCTTCTAATTCTTCTGTGGCCGAAGAAAACCGTTTTACTTTAACAGATACATTATTATGCTCAAACAGGTTTAGTTTGTCTGCCAGAATAAAAGGGTCAAAACCTGTCCAGTCATTGATACCAATTATTATTGGACTTCCTTCTTGACCAGGTTTTGAATATGTTGAGAGAAAAAAAAGTCCTAAGACCAAAAGCACACTAGTCAGAACAATATTTAATTTTTTCACTGCCTTCAATCCTCTTTAGTTGGTATTTGTTGTATCATAATATGCTAATAAATCTCTAGCTTAAAATATATATGTCAATTAGCACACAAATAATACTAATTGTAGATGATGAACCTACAAACCTTGCTGTCTTGAATGCGCACTTAGGCGCAGAATATAAGGTGCGGGCGGCTAATTCTGGGCAGCGTGCATTAGAGATGGCTACTTTAGAACCGAGACCAGATTTAATCTTACTTGACATCATGATGCCCGATATGGATGGCTATGAAGTACTAAGAAGGTTAAAAGACAACCCCGTCACTCAGGACATTCCGGTCATATTTTTCACCGCTTTGGACGATGAAGAGCAGGAGCGTAAGGGACTAGGCTTGGGTGCTGTTGATTATATTACTAAGCCCATTAAACCTTTAATTATGCTTGCCCGCGTAAAATCGCAGCTCACGTTGAAGTTTGCTCACGACTTTCTTCACAATAAGAATGACTTCCTCGAAGCAGAAATTGAGCGGAGAATGGCTGAAAATCAAGTGATTCAAAACGTCAGTATTCGCGCATTGGCTCACCTGGCAGAAACGCGTGATCCAGAAACAGGGGAGCACATTAAGCGTACTCAATCTTATATTGAAATATTAGCTAAACAATTACAAAACCATCCACGCTTTAGTGCGGTGTTAAAAGAACATTATATTTCCTTACTCACTAAGTCAGCACCTTTACATGACATTGGTAAAGTGGGCATACCTGATAATGTTTTACTTAAACCTGGCCCGCTTAATGATGATGAATGGAAAGTGATGAGGACTCATTCTGAGATTGGTGCTCGTGCTATAGAATTAGCAGAGGATGACATTAATCAACCAGTAGAGTTTCTGACTCTAGCGAAAGAAATTGCCCACTGGCATCATGAAAAATGGGATGGAAGTGGTTACCCTGATGGCCTTGCAGGCGATGATATCCCTATCTCAGCTCGATTTATGGCTTTAGCAGATGTGTTTGATGCGATTACGACTAAGCGTGTCTATAAGGATGCCATGCCGTTAGATGAAGCAAAAGATATTATCATTGCTGGACGTAATCAACATTTCGATCCTGATATTGTCGATGCCTTTCTATCTACCTTTAATGAGTTCGTTGAGATCTACCAGCGGTTCCACTCTAGCCCAGAGTAGAGTAGGATAGTTACACGACACTGAGTTATTAGATAAGGTAGTGATACTAGAGCTAATTTATAGTGTTAAAGAGTACCTTGACCGGACGACAAGATCATCGTGCTAATGACTGTAATCTTATCGCCAAGTCTTCTGCGCTCAAATGCGTGTAGCGTGGGGGCTTCTGACCCAAAGCGGACAGCGAGAGTCTTTAATATCAATAATTGAGAGTATCTATACTTTTCAGCAAATGTATCCATTTTGACTCCCAACAACAATCATGAGTTTGGTCTTCCACTACTATGACTTTTGCATTACTAGTTGTTGGTAAATCAGCCACAAAATCATTTGCCAAAAAAGGTGGAATTACAGTGTCATCTTCACCAACAAAATGAACTTGCTCCATCTTTGCTAGTTGCTTTTGATAATCGACAGAGTTAAGCGAACCTATTAGCGGACTCACGTGATGAAAGGCTGTCCATGCTTTATGATCGATATTGCCTGCTACGGTTATCAGTTTAACTACGTCATCACGCTGGGCGGCTAGTATTGTTGCCACAGCACCGCCACCAGAATAGCCTATCAAGCTCAATCGTGTTGCGGAGAATTGTTGCTTGAGCCTCTCTACTGCCTCATTACTAGCATTAATTACCTCTGGAGAGAATCGGTGACTGGTCCAGTATTTAGTTTCACACAGTTTATCCATTAAATACTGGCATGGACGAGCAAGGTAAGCGACATTGCTATTAGGATGATTTAAAGCTAACTTCAAACTAACAGGGTTAATTGGTGTTGGGTCACTTGATGGTTTGCGAGATGAAATCCATGCCAGTCCATCACCTTCTATATATACGGTAAGAGTGGAATCTTTGATGGGATTGCTTGGTACAAAACTCATCAAGTCAAACGAGACTGTCTTAACCACCTGTTTACGCCAAGCATGTTGGTCGACTAATTGTTCAGCAGTATTGTTCCTTTTGTCGAGACTTGGCACTATCATGCAGCCACTAATAAATAGTGTCAGGAATATCAGTTGATAAAGCTTAATCATGGCTCATTCTAACAAGTAGCTACTGTTCATATCGATACAAAAAAGGCACCCGTAGGTGCCTTAAAATGCATTCTAGTTTAGCTTAGAACATAAACCTAAAATTGGCACTAATTGATTGGTCTGTGTAGTCTTGACGAGCATCGATGTTGTAGCTTGCCGTAATTTCAGTACCATTAGTTAAGCTATATTTAGCACCAACACCTGCATTACAAACCCACTCATCTGGTTCAATACCTTCAGTGGTAAATTGAGCGCCACCACCTGCGAACGATGAAGTTAGGCTCGATTGGTCTGTCATCACGTCATAACCCACACCTGCATTAGCCATAAGTAATAGACTCTCTGATACAGCATGGTTACCTTTAACGCCCGCACCGATGATTAATCTATCAGCACTATCGTCTTCTACCGTTAAGTTTAATGCATCGGCACCTGTCTCACTATAGTCTTCTACATTCACGTAACCATAGTCAGCATGAACGTAAGGTGTCACCACTGTTTTATCACTGACTTGGTAGCTACGCTCTAACTCCGCGTTTAACTGAACATTCCAGCTATCATAATCAGCATCAGCTACATCATCATTATAGAGTCGACGTTGACTATCGTAATCTGATGTACCAGCACCCACTTGAAGATTTAATGCCGTAACATCATCAATCATTTTTGTGGCATAGACTTTAGCTTGGTAGCTATCCATATCAATATTATGGCTACCAGCAGTTAAATTACTTTCCACATCGCTGTTGATGTAGGCTAGTGCAACACCAACATTCCATGTTGAAGAGACATCACCATCCATACCCAGCGCTAAACCATAGCTGTCAATATCGTAACCTGTTACACCTTGACGAGTATCTTGCTCTGTCCAACCACCAAACGGTTTAAACCAAATATGACGGTCAGTCATAAAGCCATCACCTGAGGATAAGCCGCGCGTTAAGTCTTGGCGGGCAGCCACAACACCCGTTACAGCATTAGTAGCAATGTTAGTCATTTGAGCTACGCCACCAGATACGCCTGGTACTGTTGATTCAACTGCATCAGCAAGTTCTTGTTCCGTTGTCATGCGACCTAGTTCAACCATAACCTCATCCATACCATTGTTACCCGTTGTACCTTCTGATGCAAACATGATAGCTAAACTGTCAATAGCGGTTGCCGCACCAACTGCAGCAGTAGTACCTGTGTTTACAGATGCTACTTTAGCTCCTGAACTTGGTTCTGGCTCTGGCTCTGGCTCTGGTTCTGGTTCTGCCGCTGCCGTAAGTGTTAAATCTACAGTATTAGCATCTTTAACAGCGTCAAAATCAAACAATACTGAATTATCAGTAACTGCAAAGGTACCATCTGAGGTTAGCGCGGCGGCAGAGATTATATCTACCAAACCACCAGTTAAAGCTGTAGTGAAATCAAAGTTTGGGTCGGAGACGTCAATATCAATTTTTGCGTTACTTGGCAGTGAGGCTGTCCCAGTTACAGTTAAGCTTCCATAGCTTGTATCATCCGCAACACCTACTTGAAAAATGCCAGCTGCTGATTGCGTGTAATCACCATTGATGTTTAAGGTTTTACTTTGTCCAATGGTTAATGTGCCGCTGTTGGTTACACTGCCAGTAATAGTTTTCCCTGTCGTACCAACATTGAATACAGCACCAGAACTGATTGTGGATGTAAGTGCTTTAATCGCATTATTGAATGTAAAAGTGCCACCTGTCACATTGAATGCGCTTAAGCCATTTGTACTACCAAACAAGCCATTGCTTGCTGTGCTTGCTGTGACATTTACAACGCCTTTATTTGCTGCTCCGGCAATAATGTCTCCATTCAATGTTCCACCATTGAGGTTAACAATATCTTCACTGATAGAGCCGTCTCCTAGTTTGATTGCACCATTAGTAGTGCTACCTGACTGAAGGTTTATGGTCGTTTGTGTCGTGTTCGCACTGTTGTCGATGGCAATGGCTGTTCCACCTTCACCAGTTGTGCCAGCCCCAGTAATAGTGCCTGAGTTTGTAATAATACCGGTTCGCACACCATTAAGTCTTATAGCTGAAACACCAGCTGTTGCCGTTGAAATGAGACCGTCAGAATTATTAGTTATACTTAAAACACCACCAGCAGAAGCATCAAAATAGATAGCATTGCTACCGGATGCATTATTGGTTTGAGAAATGGCGTCATCATTAACAAGCGTTACATTACCTGTGCCTGTGCCTTGTTGAAGGATTTGAATAGTATGACCAGACCCTGTGGCGGTGATAGATCCTTGGACATTGGAAACAGAAATTTCACCATCAGCTAATGCCCTTAAATACAATGCAGAACCAGCACCTCCAGCATCTATGATGCCTGTTCCGCCTGTACTACCATTGACAATGGAAATGTCACCTCCGTTACCAAGCGTTGATACACCAAACGCTGCATAATTAGATCCAGAAAGGGCACCTGCTAAGATGCTTCCGTTATAGTTGTTTAACGTTGCACTACCGTTGTTAATGTTGATAGCAAATGGGTTATAGGTGCCGGTATTAGATATAATTCCACTTTCAGTACCTGAAGTGTTTCCCTGATTATATGTAAAGCCACCTGTACCTGTCGTTCTCTGATACCAGATAGTCCAATCATTTGATGCTGTGATGGTTTTTGCTGTTGCACTACTATTATTAACGGTCATGCTGACATTGCTAGCTGTACTACGATCATCAATAGCGCTTCCACCAGGTGCAGAAATTGCTGTATTACTATTTCCAGAGTCGTTGATTGTTATTGTTGCAATGCTACCTGAACCGGCATCTATTGCATTGCCTGCAGCATTTGTCACATAACCCGTGCCAGAAATAGTTATAGACGTTACATCTGCATTTGTAGTGTTAGTTAGGTTGTCTCCCGCAGCAGCATTGGTTCCACCTGCAGCTGTACCATCGACTGTCCAATCGGCGGCTGTCAGATCAACAGCAATGGCTTGTCCGGATAAGCCAAACAAGCCTGTCATGATCATACTTATGTATAATTTCGAATGTTTCATTATTCCATCTAAAACAATAATTAATCAAGGGCATTAGGTTATCAGAAAGACCATAAAAAGTATCGTGATTTACTTTCTACAATTCTGAACCTTGATCTGCATCAATTCTAGTTTCATGTAATGGTCAATACCCCGCCTCCAACACTGTAAGGCGAGGTTTGAGATTTTGATTATATATGGTGGACCTACAGTATTTAAACATCATACAAAGTGATAATGAGTAGCCATAACACCAAACACCGCCAACCCAAAACTACCATCAACTGAATGACCGTTTGTGGCACGGAACGGACTGTCAGTCTGTATCTAAATGATGTATGAAATACTCGAAGGTGCTTGTTTCAAATGCCTCACTTACGCTACTGATTTTTCAGGAACGTCGACATTCTCGATTGTTGGGTTAATTAGTACCAAAAATTAATTTGTAGTCGATAAGCTTCAATTAAGTGTAGCTATAGATTAGAACTAGGCGACCACTTTCGACCCACAGCGGACAGTGAGGACCTTTAATATCAACAAAAAAGAACCTCAATAATTAGGCGAGCGCAAAAGATGAAAACCTGTCTAAATCAATGTCCGAAATTAGTTGACCGTTACAGCTTGGGTATTGTCATCTATATCAGGTTAGTAGTTAGATAGATATATTGACCAACTAACGTAATGTGCGACATACTTATGAACATGACATTACTGCTGGAAGCTACTATTCATATATCATTAACTGACCCTGTCTCGGTACTTTCAGTTAGTGACAGTATCGAAGACCTCATTGGTTTTAAGCCAGCTGATTTATCATCAGGAAAAGTATCACTCCAGAGTCTCATTCATCCTGACGATCAGGATATTGCTGATAAGCTATTTTCGACAGATATGACTGAACTTTATGACACGTTCAATATTAGGCTAAGACAAGCTAATGGACATATTCGCTGTATTAAGGGGGAATACACCAAGGTATCAGATACATTTGATGGCATCATTCTCGAGTTATTATTGCAAGATTCTAAAGGCCTTTATAAGCAGGTAGAACATGGGAATCTCATGACTAACTTTAATGCCATCATGGAGAATACTGATGATTATATTTATTTTAAGGATCGTAACCACGTATTCACGGGAGCAAGTGAAACACTTGTCGAATTAACAAACCCTTCTGAGCACTGGACGGACTTGATAGGTCACACTGACTATGATGTCTTCCCTGAAGAATATGCTGATCTCTATTACAAGTTGGAAAAGCAGATCTTTTCAGGTATTCATGTTGCTCATGAGATCCAAGAAACACTTGATAATAAAGGTAATCAAGGTTGGGTAGATAACCGTAAATATCCTATATATGACGTAAGTGATGACCTCATTGGATTGTTTGGTATCGCTCGAATTATAACTGAACAAAAACAAGCTGAAACAACACTTAAAGAAAGTGAATTAAGGCTAAAAGAGTCTCAAGCCTATGCAAAAATAGGCCATTGGGAGTTGTTAGCTGACGAGAAAACGGCATTCTGGTCTGAACAAATGTACGTCTTATTTGGACTGGCTGTAAATGTTAAACCTGGGCCAGAATCACTCTGTGAAGTTGTCAATGAAAACGATTTTTCTGCTTTTATAGAATCAGTGAAGAAGAGCTTTTCTACGGGTAAAGAACACCATGTTGAATACAGAATAAAACGCCCTAATGATGGTGAGGAACGCTGGATAGAGTGTAGAGGAAAAGTTGTTGTAGGTGAGAATGGTGATCCTGAAAAGATATCTGGATTTATCCAAGACATTACGGACCGAAAAAAAGCTGAAAAACAGATTTCTGAATCTGAGGTCCGCTTCCAAAAATTATTACAAAACATACCTACAATATCTGTACAAGGATACAAGCTAGACGGTACAACTACTTATTGGAATAAAGCTTCTGAGGCTCTGTATGGTTATACAAAGGAGCAAGCAATTGGACGAAATCTATTAGATCTAATTATTCCAGAAGATATGGAAGATAATGTAAGAGATGGGATTAGATTAATGGCGGAAAAGGGCCTGCCTAGTCCTTCTTCAGAGTTACTTCTTAAACATCGTAATGGTTCTCGAGTACCTGTATATTCTAGTCATGCCATTGTAAGCATAGAAGGGAGGGATGATGAACTATTTTGCATGGATATCGACCTCACCGAGCAAAAACAAGCTGAAGCTAAACTTCGACTCTCAGCACGTGTATTTAGTGACACCCACGACGGCATCGCCATCACTGATGCTAATAAACTGATTATTGACGTGAACCCTGCCTTTTGTGATATCACTGGCTACAGCCCTGAAGAAGTCATTGGCCAAAATCCCAGTATCCTCAGTTCTGGCAAACAAAGTTCTGAGTTCTATAAAGAGATGTGGCAGACAATCCATGAGCACGATCATTGGCATGGTGAAATATGGAATAGTAAGAAAAGCGGTCAGGTATATGCTGAATTACTGACTATTTCGGCATTGAAAGATGAGCATGACAAGGTCGTTAATTATGTAGGCATATTTTCAGACATAACCAAAAGTAAAGAACACCAAGAAGAGCTCAATGTCATGGCCCATTATGATGTGCTCACGGGACTACCGAATCGGGTTTTATTCATTGACCGCTTCCAACAAGCCATTGCTCATAGCAAACGCACAAGCCATCAACTGGCTATTTGCTTTCTTGACTTAGATAATTTCAAACCCATCAATGATAACTATGGTCATAATGCAGGGGATCAAATACTCATTCAGGTAGCACAACGTATCAAAGACACTATCCGAGAAGAAGATACCGTGTCACGCCAAGGAGGGGATGAGTTTGCACTATTATTGGGCAATATTGACTCCTTTAGCCAGTGTGAGCAACTGTTAGAACGCATTCTAGACATCCTTTCCCAAGCATTTGTCATTAATGATGATGCCCATCATATTAGTGCTTCAATTGGTTTCACGCTGTACCCCTTCGATGATTCTGATTTGGATACATTATTAAGGCATGCTGATCAAGCAATGTATGAAGCCAAAATAGCCGGTAAGAATCAGCATCGCCAATTTAGTGTTCAACAAGACCAGCTAGCCTTTGCTAAAAATCATCGATTAGATCAAATCCAGAACGCCTTAACTAATAATGAATTCAGTTTGTACTACCAGCCTAAAGTGAATATGGTCACTGGTAAGGTATTTGGTGCTGAAGCATTGATACGCTGGCATCATCCTGATAAAGGATTAATTCCACCACTGGATTTCTTGCCTATCATTGATGGCACGAAATTAGAGCTACTGATTGGGGACTGGGTTATCAATAACGCCGTGACTCAACTCGATACGTGGCAACAACAAGGTATTAGCCTTGAAGTCAGTATCAATATCTCATCACATCATTTATTATCGGTCAACTTCTTTTCCCAGCTGCATAACGCCTTGGCAGAACATCCAGAAGTAGATCCTGCCAGTTTACAGTTAGAAATACTGGAAAGTAGTGCATTGGGTGATCTTGATGCAATTGGCGAGATTATTAAGATATGCCAAGAAACCTTAGGGGTCAATTTTGCTTTGGATGATTTTGGTACTGGTTACTCATCATTAACACATTTGCGAAACCTGCCTATCAACACCATTAAAATAGATCAGACCTTTGTTAGAGACATGCTGGATGATCCCGGTGATACAACCATTATTGATGGTGTTATTGGACTGGCTGATTCTTTTCATCGTAAGGTTATTGCTGAAGGTGTTGAAACGACAGCACATGGTCAGATGTTAATCATTATGGGTTGTGAAGCAGCCCAAGGTTATGGTATTGCTAAGCCAATGCCTGTAGAGGATATGACTAACTGGCTTAGTCATTACTTACCCAATCAAGACTGGTTGAGAAATGGTAGTCAACACCTTAGCCCGAAAGAAGAACAAGTGGCCTTATTTAAATTGATTTGTGAGCAATGGCAACATAAGTTTATCTCCAAGATTCAGTCTGAACCTGAAGAGGCTACTTCTTGGCCCATGGTGGAGGTTGAACACTGTCCTTGTAACGCTTGGATTGAACGAGCAAGACACAATCAACTGTTTGATAAGTCATGTATAAATAAACTAAGACAAGCCCTTGGTAAGTCTCACTATGCGGCACAGTCCGCACAACTTAAATATCAAGAAGGCCATCTTGATGCTGCCCGAGATGAACTGGAGAAAATTCAAGCATCGTTTGAAGATGTACGTCATGCTTTAGAACAGTGTAAATAACTAATATGGCATTATTAAAAATTGTCTAGATAAAGTAAACCTAACATTCACTTAAGTAACTGCTTACAGAAGCGGTGAACGTTAGATAGATGACTGCTTCTGGCACTCAGCGGACGGTCAGACCATATCGAATCGCTGTCTACAAAAGCACTTTATCAAGAGATCACCTTCATATACACATCGTGCTGTTTCTTACTAAGTTCACAGTATTCACCCAAATTGTAAAGATATGTATGGCCATGCTGGCCTTTGGGTTTAACCCATGGTGATGCAGTACCAAATGCTCGATGCGTGAATTGCTTCAGTTTACGTTGTGACCGGTCAAGCTCACTTTCATACTGACAACCGTAATGAAGCCCACTACACTCTCTACAAACAAAATCAATTCCATACAGTACTCCTGAGCGATTGTTGCACTTAGGGCATTGAAACCACAATCGTTCACCACCAAAATGACAGGGGGTTCGGTCAAAGTAAATTTTACCGCCGACCATATCAACACCATCTTCATCAATAAATAGTTTTGTACGTTGTATAATCGTACAGCCTAAGTTCCACGTAAGTTCAGTTGATGAGCCGGGCGTAAGTACGCCCAGCTTCTTTAGGTGGAAGATGCTGAGGAATATCACACTGTCTAATGTCATGGCCATTAATATTTCTTGCTACAGGAACGATATTGGCTTTGGTTCTGAAACCAAACCCACTGAACTAAACACTGTTCGAAAAGCTGAAAGGTTATTACCAAAATAGAAGAATGCGTGTCCATGTGGTGGTGACTTTCCCTCGTTACCATTTGGTTGAATAAATTTAATACGTCCAGATGTCAAACAGTATGCTTTTGAAGCCTTAGCTAATGAATGAAACCACTTAGTATCGGTAGCTGCGGAGGTCAGCATAATTGCATTGGTTGCATTACCACTTCGTAACTCTTCAAGTAACTTAGCTGAAAATTTATTCATCATTCCCCTAGAATATGGAGGATTCAACCAAACATTACCTAGCCACTGCTGTGATAAGCCATCATCAAACTGAGTGTAATAGGTAGGTGCTTTGATATTTTTCTGTGCAATTTCATTGCTCGCAGGATCTGTATCAATACTACCCATAACTTGTCTGGCCATTTCTATAAACCTTATTGGCGTCATCCATTCATTGTTGCCTGTTAACCTTGTTACTACGCTTTTGGTTTCCATTTCATATCTCCATCAAATATATCTATATCCACCAAGATAGCTATTGACTGGCCTGCCTAACTTCAATAACGCATGGAGCTTTATTCTATAATTTTTAAGCTTAGACCCCTTACCCCATGGCGCAGTACTATCATCAAACAAGTACATGCCTGAATTGATAACTTGACTTAAATCCAACTCTGACTCAGTAAGATAATATTGCTGACAATCACTGTAATCAATAAACCAATCTTTACCAATTCCCAACGGTTTGTACTCTCGATTCAATGGCAGATAATATCCGTTACCCATGTTAAGAATTTGATACGGCAACATCACTCTAGCCCATGCATGGTCTTTTACACCCAAGCTCGTTCTATCTTTTAATATTTCAGCAGCAGTCATTAATTGAATCAATCCATAACTAACCTGCTCTTGTGCTAATACCTGTTGGTTATTATTTACCATCATTCTCTCCTAAATAATTAACAAATTTTTCATACCGTCAGAACAATGAGCCTAGTTAACGCCCCAGTATCGACCATCAATGTTTTAAACATCATTAACGCTCTCAGAGCGTTAACATGAAGACACCAAGGGTGTAATACCCTGTCAAAACAATGTGTACCAACGGTTTTATTGCAATCTTGCCCCCATGCAAGCTTGTAACCCTAGGGTCGGTATATCTATCGCTCATATGTATTCTTTACTGTATTTCTAATCTAAGTCTATAAACATAAAGGGTGTAAATATATACGTAACACTATATGTAGAAACGTTCTAACACCCTTTTACACCCTTACAGGAATGAAGACGGTGGTACAGCATTAGTGCTAAAACTATTAATCAGGTGAGAACTGTTTTTTTGCATGGAATACTTTCTACCTTTCTTCTCAACAGCATAATTTTTCAATATCAATCCTAATATTGTTCTATTACTTTGATTATCTGAAGCACCAATAGCTTTCAAAATTTCTGAACCATTCATGTAGGATTTTGCAGTCTTAGATTCAAGGTCGAAATGATCCAGTAACATATCCTCAAGAGGTAAATTCTCATGTAGCTTCAGTGCTTCTTGCTGCAGCTTTTCCTCTTCTTGCGTAAACCACCATTGCTCACCACTCATATACAGTCCCCAGACATAGGCCCAAAAATCAGTTGCATCAAAGTCAGCAGGCACTTCCAGCTTCCCTGTCACAATCAACGGTGCATATCGACGGTTTCCGGTAGTATCTCTCAAAAACTTTTCTTCATTTACTGAAGCTACATAAGATGTTTGCCTAGGCATGAGGCTTGCAGACTTTGCATATGGTTTCCGGACTGTATCACGCTGCTTGCTTAAGTATGCCTTGATGGCGGCTAGGTCAGAACGCCTGAAAGTTGAGTCTAATTCACCCAGTTCAACAATCCAGTTTGAGACCCCTTCCATAATAGAATCAGACCGTGTCACATCAAGCATAAAGCCATCAGTCACGTAACCACTGAGTTCTTGTGGCAGTATGCTACGAAAAAAGGCTGTTTTATTCAGCCCTTGAGCACCATATTGAGTAAGTACTGTTTCAAATTTAGGTAAGGCCTTAATATTAGGTGTACTGTTTGCAGCGTCAGCTGCTGCAACGGTCTGAATCAGCCAGCGTCGAAAGGCTATATACGCCCAATCCTTATTAGTAATAGCCAATGACTCAACTAGTGCTTTTATTGGGTCACACGTACCCGTACGTTCAATGTTTTTAAGCCACTTAGTCACAGGGTTAAATGCCCTACTATTCATAACAGCAGACAATTGTTCATCAACAACAGTTTTGGGCAAGCCGTGTATTGCACAATATGATTTTAATTCTGCAACAACTGTATTTTCTTCTTCGCCTTCTAGTGATGAAATACCTGTCACCATCGCACGCTTTTGTATAACGTTATAACGAATATCTATACCAACACACCTCATCAATTCTTCAAGGTTTGCTCTTGTAGCCAGAACTCTTTGTTTACCATTGTCTTGAATTTTGATGTGTGGATAAACAGTTTCACCTAGTTGATTAGACATATTACTAACAGCAGATGGAGTTGAGGCTGACATATCAGATGTAACACCAGCTAAATCACCCAACGCATTGACCAGGTTCAGCCTGCGCCATGAGTCATATTGCTGCTTGAAACCTGGAGTCTCTTCATCAATCCAATCAATCAGGTCTTTAGCTGTACTTTCTTGGTGGCTACCGTGCATACATTTAAAACCGATAGTACCGTCGTCGTTGGTAAACACTGCTGTACCAGTCTTGTCGCCACCTGTATGTTCTTCCCACTTAGGGCAAACACAATCGTATCTACCAGGCGATAGCATCGACTTAACTTCAATATGCTTCAGTATTGGATGGTTAGGAATTTCAACAGCACCATCAACTCTTGATTGCTTGCGCGGTGCGTATAAATCGATGCCGAATAACGCAGCCAAATGTTCGACGGTGAACGCGTTATCAGGTCGCCATGCCGTGACTTTAACATCAGGTGCGACGCCATTATTCTCAGCAACTCGTTTGGCCTTTGAGTTCACACTGCCAGGACCAGGTAATCGACCATATCTTGTAGTATTTCTCATGCCAGGGTCAACGCCATCGCTAGTTAATCCTGCTGCAATCATGCCTTCAGTTAAATTGTCGAGTACATCTTGGTCAGTGCATGGTATTGAGAATTTATAAAACCACTGATTACTATGGTTCGATGATGCAAGCTCAATGGTTGCAGCAGGAAGTAATGCCACTTTAGCAGGGTCAGTTTTTTCACCGATATCATCAATCATTAAGAAGTATTGAGCAGCGAATTGAGCTTTTCGTCTACGACTCTTACCTTCTTCAGTCGGTGCAAATGTACTCACGCATATATACTGATTACCCGGGCTAAGGGGGTAGTCTTTTGCATATCCGCCACTCCAATAGCCACGTTGAGTATTAGTTAATGACTCAGGTGCTTCTGCAAAACTACAGATATGAGCGTATGGGGCCATGTCACCGAATAGCAACTTGAGTACATCTTCTTGAGTATGGCTCATGGTGTGACTTAGTTTCTGACCACTCATCATTTTGCCGAAACAAGCTTTTCAATAGCCGCATCTATGTCGCTGGCTCGCCAAACGGTAGTACGCGGTGCTAACTTGATAGGTTTGGGTAATATACCCTTCTGTACGAACCTCCATACAGTTGAAGTCGAGATATCCAGACGGCTTGCGACGGATTTAACGCGTAGATAATTCATGTGTAGCTCCTTGTGCAATTAAATACCCTTAACTGGGTTGGCACCGAGTCTACTGACGGAATTACCGACGAAAGCTACTTACATCTGATTTTTAAGAATTATTGCAACTGTTTTATTAATGGCATCCCGCCCTAATAGCATCTCTCTACTAGGCCTCCTTGCATCATCACCTGGCCAATGGATCGCTAATTTGTCTTTATCATCGACACATATATGGCTAATATTTTCGATAATCCCACCAGTGCATCCAGGAAGCTTCCTGAACACAGCAGCTTTAATTACAGAAGGGATATCGCTCTCCACCGTTGATATTATTTCTTTTATAAGTG
>ENA-OSET01002005-OSET01002005.1-sediment-metagenome-genome-assembly--contig:-NODE-2005-length-20263-cov-11.486872_pt1 | contig 20263 bp, 23 predicted proteins | sample MGYA00237882_ERZ534229 | MGnify/ENA primary metagenome ERZ534229 (study PRJEB26408, sample SAMN06266212) | sediment metagenome | isolation source: Hudson Canyon methane seep mesocosm | place... | reverse complement strand
TTAGCCTATGCATTAAGTTCTTTTAAAGAAGGGCAGTATTTGTTCGAAATATGGCCTAAAGCATCAGACCACCCTTTTGCACCTATGATTTTCGGAACACAAAAAGTCATTGAGTTCATCACACGGCAAGAAGTACCTCTACACTACACAAGCGACCAGCAAATTAAGGCAGGCCTCGAAGGCTGTGGATTCTCTCTGGCCACAGTGCTCGACCCAGATAAATTTACAGACTCATTAAAAGTGCCAAAGATGGACGCCCCAACCCTATTTAGGATTGTTAAAGCAAAGGTATGAGTTTCAAGTTTCAAGTTTCAAGTTTCAAGTTTCAAGTTTCAAGTTTCAAGTTTCAAGTGACCGCTTATATAGATGTTATTTTCCTGCAATGTCGATAAATAGGTCATTTGAATAATTTTAGCATCATTACTGGCTCTGTGACGTTTAAGACTTAACTCAGAAACCACTTTATCTCGTGCCTGGCTCCATGCATTCATTTGCTCTTCTGTCAGCAATTTATTAAGTGCTTCCAGATGAAATAACTGAGGAACCTCAGCATACTCGAACAAAGCACCCAGCCAGCTTAAATCGTTTCCCCAAGCGTCAGAATAAACCGTTAAGCCTCTGAGGTTGTCATTTAGCCACCTAGCCACTTCTTCAATGGGTTTACCGTGCTCAGCTAATATTTCACGAGTAATACCATGTAACGCTTCCGATGATTCATCCCAATGCACCCAAAATGGTTCAGGCTTGATCAGTACACACTGAGTGCTGCCATCAGGCATCACAAAGCCCACCTCTATCGGGTAGCTACCTCGACCAAAACCGGAGGCTTCTACGTCTATTACTATGGGTATTAAGGGCTCATTTACTGCGGAGCTCATGATTTACCTCTGATTATTATTGTTATCTCTTAATATAGTGTTTAGTCAGTATAGACGTAAAGCTAAATAAATTTAGATACCCTGTGCACAAAAAAGCCCGCTCATAGCGGGCTTTTTTGCATTACAGTTAAGTTACTCGACTACTCAGGTTATGGTTGAGTAGCACTCCAGACTGTTCCCCAAATCTCACCTTGATTTGCAGAAATTACTGGGTCGTCACCTTCATTAGGCCCAATTTGCTGCCATAAGCTATTTTGGAAAAATATTTTTAGTGTAATATCTCCAGTTGAAGGATTAGTAACCGCAGCTAAAGTATCTACCGCAGAGAATGTGTGCTCACTTTCCTCAAAAGCATCACTAAAATCATTAATTATGTAACCTTCATCATTAATCGACCAAGTAAAGTTGAATGTATCTGAACCATCAACAGCAGAGCCAGTGCCATCGGCATTAAAGGTAATAGACTCATCTACACTTTCATAAAATGTGCGGCCCGCGATATCTTCAGCAGTAAGATCAAAATCAATATCTCCAGCAGACGCTCTAGCTAACGATACTGAACGCTCAAATGCTTTATAAGTGAACTCTGTTCCTGTTTGAGGGCCACCTATTCCATCATAAAGTTCATCTTCTGCATCATCCCAAACTGACTCAGATGAAGCAGTGACAGTAAGTGTATCAAGGAAGTCAAAATCAACCGCAGCTAAAATATTTGTGTTTGCTGTTGAATTGAATGCCCAATCATCAACTTCTTCCGTTACTGCACCAGCAGCAGCAAAGTTACCCTTACGCACAAGACCTTGATCTTTTGCAAATATGAAAACACGCTCATCGCTATCAAAATCACCCTCATCAAAAACAGCATCAGGGATAGGTAATACAATAATCTGTTCGCTATCAGCTAAACCAGCAGGGGTTTGATATGACCAGCTAGCTGAACCCAAAGGAGTGTATGACTTAGTATATGAGTTAGCCTCATTTCCCCAGCTAAAGACATAAAAGTTGGCGGTTTTATCTTCAACTAACTCAGCAACGATAATATCATCGTTGTCATCACGTGAGATATCTACGCCCACAAAGCTGGCATCATTTGTATTAAGCTCTGCAGCAGCCACATCACTTATTAAACCAGAAAGTATGTCAGTACTTTCTGTATAATCACCCGCAACAATTCGTCCAGCAGTTTCACAGTTGCCACCAAGGTCAGCAGGCGTGCCTGAACGGTATTCGCACTGTCCAGAATCATCACTCTTGGTATCCACATCAAACCACAAACTATAAACATCATTTACGTTGGTAAATGCCATACGATAGGCTTTAGCATCAGCTGCGAATACTTTATCTGATTCAATAATCAGACTAAAGTCACCGCTCGAAACTTCCATAAAGTCTTCAATGTTACGCCCTTCAAGGCCGGTAACTTGTGCTGCTGATACGATTTCCTGTACTACGCTTAATGCTGCATCCTGAATGGTTACAGTACCGTCTTCATTAGTAGCAACCACGGTATAGGCATCTGCCGCATTGGCCCAGCCTGTAGCGGTCAGAACACGGTCATCATTAGGCGTATCTACACTTGGGTCAAATGTTTCAGTATCAGCCCAGCCTCTAGCAGAGTCGTTATAGTTATACTCAGTAAAGGTTTCTACGCCTGTTGCGCTAAGATGCCCACGTTCTAACTCATCAACGTCTAGATCTGTCGTGTCACCTACTTGTTCAAATTCACCGTCATACCAAAACAACCCACCACTGCTCATCAATTCAGCTGCTGTACCCGTAGTTGCGTTTACAATATTAGAAATTTCCTGCTCTATAATTTCTTCAACCTTGGCATCAGCCGCTGCTAACATTTGCTCCAGACTACCTACGGTTAAATCAAGACTACCTTCGCTAATAAGCTCCTCAAATACCTGCTGAACTTTTTCTACAACGGCCTCAACAGCAGCTACATCATCGGGGTTATCTACATCTAAACCTAAATCTTCAAAGGTCTGACCCGGTGTAGCAGCAAGTTCTTCAATAAAATTCTGGTAAGCTGCAGTAGAAGCAACATCTACATCAATTTCAACAGCGGTTGTGGGTGCATATAATGCGTCAGATGGAATACCCGACCCCACAGTTATCTCTACAGGCTTATTAATATCAACAACAACCAGGCAATCTAAACGAGGGTCACCAGGAACACTGATTTCCCATGTGCCATCTGGATTCTTTGAAATATTTTCAGCAGATATTGTTACTTCTTCAACCACATTACCTTCAGCATCAACTACCACTACAGTAAAGTTTTCTGCGCTGAGATCATCACCATCTACAGCCATTGCTGCAGGGAAGAAGAAACGGCTAATTTTTTGTTCCCAGTCTAATGCAGCGACCTGTTGTAATGAATCCGGCGCATCAACGGCTACATTAAACGTAGTACTATTAGCCTCTGTTACTGGATCTGTAACTGGATCACTTGACCCACCAGAAGAACTACCACCACCACAAGCTGCTACACCTACAGCAACCGCTGCAGCCAATAAACTTCTCTTAAACAATGTTCTCATTCTCGTAGTATCCCTTGTTTGAAATAACAATGCGTCAAGCAGGACGCAAGTGAACTTTCTCGTATTTCTAGGGTAGGTAATTATACGTACAAGGTTTTTACGTACTATGGCTTGTTTTGGGTATAAGTGTTGGTTAAGTGTTGGTTAAGTGTTGGTTAAATGTAACAGCAAGTGACCAAATATTAAGCAGAAGCCTGCTATTCTGATGATTAATTAACCAAAAATCGCTCACAAATTTTCACAAACAAGTCTGGTTTTTCAGCATGCAACCAATGTCCTGTTTCAGGAATGATTTTCATAGAAGTGTTAGGGAAAAGTTTGAGAACATGTTCACGATGCTTATTTTGCACATAGCCGGAATGCCCACCCACAACAAACAAAACCTTGCCGCTGAAAGGCTCCGTAGAAGACTGCCCCGCCATCACATGGTGATAGTTTTTACAAAGCGACTTGAGGTTCATTTTCCAAGCGAAACCAGAACTGCCACTTTTCACTAAATTCTTTAACAAGAACTGGCGAACAGGCACTTCTTTTACATGTTTAGCCAATAAACGATCAGCTTCTGTTCTAGATTGCAGTTCACTCAGCGGCAACGACAACAAGCCATCAAATATTTCATTATGGTGTGGCTCATATTCAACAGGGGCAATATCAGCCACAATGAGTTTATTAACCCGTTCAGGAAAATTAAGCGCTAAATGCATAACCGCCTTGCCGCCCATTGAGTGCCCTAGAAAGTGAGCGCGAGATAACCCGCAATCATCCATATAGCCAATAATATCTTTTACGATTGCAGAATAAGTGTGAATATCACTATGAGGAGAGCGGCCATGGTTACGCACATCGATGGAGTGTACTTCATAGCTTGTAGACAAACCGCGAGCAATCATACCAAGGTTTTCAAGGGAGCCGAATAAGCCATGAACAAGGATAACAGGTTCTCCTTGGCCGCTTACTTTATGATTAAGTTTTAACACTGCTGCTTACTCTTTACACCAAAAATCCAACTCACCAAGCGCTGTCGATTTTAATAGGTATTCAGCTTTAGTTTGTTTCGCAAGTAACTGAACCTCTTTCAATAGCTCAATATTGCTCACTTCATTGGGCCTAATAAATGAATGGGCTGATACGTAACCCCACATTTGCTGTAATGAACTCTGCATGTCGGGTTGATAAGGTATTGCTCGCGCGGCATGCACTAACTCCAACAACAGGTCATCAAATACAATCTGTCGACTGGCTACCAACTGCCCTAAACTCAAAAAAGAGGCATGATTCCGAGCCATAACAGAATAGCGGTATATAGCCCATAACTCGCGCTCATTAGAGGGGATTAAGATACGACCACTAACACCATTCTCACGCCTTAACACTAGCCTCTGTAATTGGTCTTTCAGAGTCTCATGAAACCTGGCTGGCCAGATAATCGTCCCCTGATAAATCGCCTGATACTCCGGAGTGGCGATATCCCTCAAGCGCATTTCAGCAATTAATTGATTTAGTCTTACGACTAAAGCCTCTTCATGCCCTACCCAGTGCGGAGGAAGTCTTTTTACCAGGCTTGTTTGATCATTAATAAGCCCTGACAATAATCGCATTTGCTCTGTCAGTAACTCGTCATCAAGAAAGCCTGCGTCTAAATCCCAAATTTGGTTCATTATATTCTTCTATTTCATCCATTAGTGTCGTAACAACATATCATCACAACTAGCTTCGCAACGATCAACGTTTCTTACTATTAACGTTTCATGTAACGGTGATAACGAATAATATCTTTCATTGTAATATCACCTAATATTCGTCCACCTTCATCCAATACCGGCACTTCATCTACTTTGCAGGCAATCATTTCTTCCAGTATAAAATCCAGATTATCACTGGCTGATGCTTTAAGCCGCTCATTTCTCATTAAATCGGAGGCTTGTTCTGAAAGCGCACGACTAATTAAGGCGCGAGTATCTAACATATCATCGTGATAGTGAATGAAAATATACTTTACTAGGGTTTCTTCAGTGATTACACCTTGTAGAACCTGTGCTTCATCTGTCACATAGACAATATGTGAATAAACTGATTGTGATAGCGCTTCTACCGCACCTTCAATCGAAGCATCTCCCTGCACAGAAGGCCACGGCCGATTTCCAATATACAACAGTAAATCTTGGGCAGTGCCTATTCCAGCCTCTGATCTATTTCCTGACTCTAACATAGTCTTCACCTATCCTTGATTTCACCTGCTTTTAACAGTACATGGCGCGTGAGTATTGGACCAATTATCTCAAAAATCACCGTTGTTGCGGTAATAGTGGTTAGCACCGTGGCTCCAATTTCAGCTGCAGAGGGTAAGTGATAAAGTTCTGCTATCTGCAGCATCTCTTTTTGCACAATAAGCGCTAAACCTATCGCCAAACCGGCTTGAGATAATATACCCAAGCCCAAAGTGCGTGCCAGCTTAGGATCTGCACCACCAATGGTACCTCCTAGCCATGCCCCCCCCGCTTTCCCAACACACCGACTAATAATATAAACAACACCACCGGCACCAACGATGGTTAGAGCAGATACATCTAGGTGAGCACCCGCAAGCGCAAAAAACAAAATAAATATAAGCGGCATGATCATTGATGTTGCCTGTCTAACGCGGTTAATTACACCCTCTTTACCTGAATTCACAAGCACCATGCCTGCCACCATATTGGTCAGAACAAGGGATAGGTGCCACTGTTGAGAGATTCCCACTAGAATGATCACCAGTGCTGAAGAAAGCACCAACACATCACTCTCTTTACGGAGTTTTTTCACCATCCGTAAAAACAACCAGCCTGAAACAGCGCCAACAAGCACACTTAATAGTATTTCCTGAATGGGCATCCAAAGTTGAACCAACAGAGCCAAATCACCATGCCCGTTCGTTTCCAGCAACATCGCTTTCGCAAATACTAAAGCAAAACCATAAATAATAACGGAGAGGCCATCATCAAAACCCACAACCGCATATAAAGTGTTTGTTAGAGGACCTTCAGCCTGATAATCACGAATAATCGCCACAGTACCTGCGGGCGCACTGGCCGCGCCAATAGCGCCCAATAATATAGCCATAGGTAAACTATTAGAAAACAAAAATACAGCGAGAGAGATAACCAGAAACGCCACAACGGTTTCTCCGATAATGATACTGGCAAGCCCTTTCCCGGTCTTCTTAAATGTTTTAAGACTTAAGACAGCCCCAATAGTAAATGCAACTAAGCCCAAACCCAGTTCAATAACAAAATCCATGCTAGACAGCAGCTTACTGTCTATTACATTACTTACATAAGGCCCCGCCACAACGCCGACCAACATGAATCCAATCAGTGACGGTAATTTAATATGCTTTACCCACTTCCCTACATACAAACTAGCAAGCAAGACGATACCAATCACTAGCATTTGATGTATGACCACTGACGAGTTTTCCATGAAAATCATATAGCTAATCCAAGGTGAGCCATCTCGTAAATTCCTTAATATAATAAAACAAACACATCAACGCCCCAAATAGCCCATGTAAAAGTATAGATAGGTAGCAAAGTGAAGTGCAAATATAAGTTTTATTGATGATGCGCTCATTTTTAAGTAATTAGTATTTGTTTATTTTTTGTCTTAGGACTAGACTGGGAAATTGAAATACAGGCGTTTTTAAGGCTCTTATTTCAACAGGAAGTTTTTGAGGCGATTACTCTCTATCACTCGTAAAATAGTGCCGAGGTTATCAGATCAAAAACAGATAGCATAAATTAGTTAGAAAAGCTCAAGGTTATATAATGTCAGACAAGCAAACAGGAACCGTTAAGTGGTTCAACGAATCTAAAGGTTTTGGTTTTATTCAGCGTGACAATGGACCAGATCTATTTGTTCACTTCAGCAATATCTCTTCTGATGGTTTCCGTACTTTACAGGAAGGCCAGGCAGTTACTTTCACTGAAGGTACTGGTCAGAAAGGCCCACAAGCTGAGAACGTAGCTCCAGTTTAAGGTTCGTCTGGCGTTCTGTTATAACCGCTCTTGTTCTTTAATCAAAAGTTAAAGAGCAGTGCCTTATACAGGCATTAGTGTCAGATTTTGTGAAAGGGGCTTTATGCCCCTTTTACTATTTATAGCCCTCCCCAAAGTTAGCCATCAAAACATAAACTCAGGAAATCGAGGTAAGTGCTCAGATACCAGCTCATCATGGGCAGGCACTATCGTTAAATCAGGATATTTTATTCCCAGATCATGAACCGCCTGAATTTGCTTCAAATTCTCATCATCATTCCAATTAAACTGAACAAACCAAGATAATATTGATGGCCGCTCGGCATTGTCATCTACACCTTTAATCGTCCAAGTTGTATCTCCAATAAAAAAGAACCGCTTACCCGAGCTAACCGTTAAGAATACACCCACCTGACCCGCTGAATGACCCGACATATCGACTAATACAACCGCGCCATCTCCATATACATCCAGACACTTATCAAAGCCTTCGTGCCCGTGTTTTTCAAGCGAGCTATCAGTCGATAGCTCCAAAAACTTCCAGCTAACCGTCTCCGCATCCATTTGAGAGTGAAGAAATGCGGGTGCGCTTCCGGCCATAGCCTGGTCATATTCAGCCTTCTGAACCCAAACAGGTACATTTGGAAAGTCCTCAATGCCACTGGCGTGATCCCAGTGCAGATGGGTTGGTACAATACGTTTAAGTTTTGCAAAGTCATACCCGGCCTTATTCATCTGGCTAACCGCCGGATTCACATCGTTATAGCTAAACAATTGCCGATCAAAAAAACTATTTGCTTCAAATTGTTGGTCAATCTGCGTTCCCAGCCCCGTGTCAATTAAAATATCGCCTTCCGGGTGAGTAATTAAGACTACATTTTGCGCTAAATGTCGGCGTTTGAAAAAACTCCCTGTACTCACTACTAGGGCTTCCTGAGCTCCTGCAGAGCTTGCGGTTTTAATTACAGAGAAGCCCACGAAACTCTCTGTCGCACTTAAAGAACAAGACATAGCTAAGATAAAAAGAGCTGTGACCCATTTATGAATATTTTTAAGCATTTTTATTTTCCATACTGTTTCAAGTTCTATTCATAGTACGCAATCTCTCACCCATAAATAAAATATTATTTTTATAGGCTAACTACATATTTTACTTATGGGTGATCTCATTAACTTTCTTTAATCCGTTGGAAACACTGTAGATAGGTTGACTTCGTTACTATAGCTCTAACAGTTTCGAGGTGAGGCATTTTCTAGCTAAGACTACTAATCATCTCTTCATTGTGTTCTTTTTCATTATTTACGTCTTCACACACGTAGAGTGCTCTAAAACAGCTGTGCTTTTTATAGTTGCTCCCTTCAAGCACACTTGCTCTTGACTCCCCGGTTTACCGGAGGAGTCTTTTTTTTACCTTCAAGAAACCTTTTTGAACCACAAGCCCTCTGTTGGGCTGTGCTCCTTAGCCGCAACCTACGCGAAGACTTTTACCTGAAGCACCGGTATAATCGCGTTATTTAATTTTTCCCCGGAGAATAACAATGTTAAAAGTAAACCAATATTTTGATGGAAAAGTAGCGTCTATCGGACTTCAAACCAAAGACCTACCTGCAACAGTAGGGGTTATGGTGCCTGGTGAATACACCTTTGGCACAGAACAACGTGAATACATGACAGTAGTCAGCGGAGTATTAACTGTAAAACTGCCAGGGTCTGATGACTGGAAAGAGTTTGGCGAAGGCGAAACATTTATTGTTGAAGCGAAGCAAAGCTTTGATCTTAAAGTGGCGATTGATACGGCTTATCTTTGTAAGTATGAAGACGCTTAAGCAACTGTTTGTGTGACCTGGCAGCGGTGAAAAGAACCATCACTTGTCGGGTTACCAAAAGTAGGCGCTTTAATCGAAATCCGGCTCACAGAGAAATATCAATGAATCAGACTCTAGATCTTATCACCTCAACGCTCGCGTCAAGCCTCCGCTCTTGGAGAGGCACTAGCGCTAGTAAAACCAGCAACCAACCGAAAGCCTCATTAATTCTTTTTGATCGTGAAGCATGTCCTCAGTGCCGATTTGTAAGAGAGGCATTTACCGAGCTAAATCTGGATGTGATGATCACCCCCTGCCCTCTAGGCGGTAAAAATATAAAGCGTTTAGAAAAAGACACCAGCAACAATTCGCTTCCTTTTTTAATTGACGAGAACACCGAACAAAAAATTCAGGGCGCAGAATCTATTGTTAACTATCTGTTTGAACAATACCGGGGTAAACCAGCACCTAAACAACTGCAGACAAATAAACTCAATCAATTCGCATCATCCCTAGCAACAGGTATTCGATTCAACGCAGGAATGATAGCAAAACCTTCCGCTGGGGCAGAACAGGCATTAACTTTATATAGCTTTGAGTCTAGTCCTTACTCAAGACCTGTAAGAGAACTGCTTTGTGAGCTAGAACTACCCTACTTACTGGTTAACTTAGGTAAGCAACAAAGAGCAGATATGGGGCCGGCGAACTTTCACTTCACTCTTAAGCCTTACAAGCCCTTACCAAGCACCAAGCGAGATACATTCTTTCAGCAGCATGGCAATGTACAAGTACCGTATCTGGTAGACCCTAATACGGGAACAGAAATGTTTGAGTCTGCGGATATTGTGAAGTATTTGAAGAGCACTTATTTGTTGTAACAAGAAGAGAAAAACAAAGGAAGTCAGGACGCAGCTTGCGCCGAGTGTTTGAAGCTCGACGCAAAAATTGCATTAGCGAAGACGATTAATCGTCTTTCTTAGGCTTTCTGCGCGGTGAAGGGCCACTTGAGTTTGACCTTCTTGGCTTACGTCGGCCTTCACCTCGTCCGCCATCACTTCTGCCACCGTCACGACCAGCACCATCACGTCCACCGCGTGAACGGCCACCACCTTCACCACCTTCACTACCCCCTTCAAATGGAGCAATATTCAATGACTGCTGGCATACCCATACTTTACGCAATGAGCTTAAAGTCTCTTTTGGCATATCGGCAGGTAAATCTACCGTACTGAACGAATCAAATATTTGGATATGGCCAATAAAGTTAGACTGAATGTCTGCTTCATTAGCAATAGCGCCAACAATATTGCCCGGCTTTACACCGTGATCATAGCCCACATCAATGCGATAACGCGCCATATTAACATCTGGGTTATCTTTTAGAGGTTTTGCTTTACGTTCAGTTGTTTTACGTGGGCGGTCACCACGATCTCTACCCCGACCACCATCACGACCTCCACGATCTCCGCGATCTCCGCGATCTCTGTCTCGACCCGAGCGTTCTGAGCGTTCCTGGCGAACAGGTTGAGGCTTGAATAATAAAGGCTCATCACCCTGAACCAGCTGGGCTAACGCGGCTGCAATTTCAACAGCAGGCACATCATGCTCTTCCTGGTATGATTCCAACAATTTCTGAAAAAACTCTAAACCGTTATTAGCCGCTAAAGTATCAGTTATTTTCTGCTTAAATTTAGCTACTCGCTGATCATTAACATCATCAGTAGACGGCATGACCATCTTTTCGATCTTCTGCTTAGTCGCCTTTTCAATAGAGAACAGCATGCGTTTTTCGCGAGGAGAAACAAATAAAATCGCATCACCTGTTCGACCCGCGCGGCCTGTTCGTCCTATACGGTGAACATAAGCTTCAGTATCATAAGGAATATCGTAGTTAAGTACGTGACTAATACGTTCAACATCTAATCCACGAGCGGCAACGTCGGTAGCAATCAATATGTCAACTTGGCCTTTCTTCAGTTTTGCGACTGTTCTTTCACGAACGACCTGAGAAATATCACCATTAAGAGGCGCTGCGGAGTAACCTCGCGCTTCAAGCTTTTCTGCTATTTCAACGGTCGCAGTTTTGGTACGAACAAAAATAATCATACCGTCAAACGGCTCAACCTCAAGAATGCGAGTGAGTGCATCCAACTTATGGAAACCACTTACCTGCCAATAACGCTGACGAATAGTGTCAGCCGTCGCTGTTTTTACTTCAATCTTAACGTGCTTAGGATTATTCAGGTAACGCTCGGTTACTTTCTTAATCTGGTTTGGCATGGTGGCTGAAAATAATGCAATCTGTCGTGTGTCTGGCGTTTTCTCCAAAATCCACTCGACATCATCAATAAAGCCCATGCGCAACATTTCATCAGCTTCATCAAGTACTAAAGCTGATAAATTATCAAGCTTTAAGGTGCCACGACGCATATGATCCATAACTCGCCCTGGTGTGCCTACTACAACGTGCACGCCTCGCTTCAACTGTCTAAGCTGACCGTCGTAAGAAGAACCACCATAAATAGGCAGAACGTGGAAACCTTTCATGTGACGGGCATAAGTCTGGAACGCCTCAGCCACCTGAATAGCAAGCTCACGGGTTGGAGCAAGCACTAACAACTGAGGTGATTTTTGAGAAAGATCGATACGAGACAATAAAGGCAGAGCAAAAGCGGCCGTTTTACCTGTACCTGTCTGAGCTTGCCCCAACAGGTCATGCCCATCCAATAAATGAGGAATACTCTCAGCCTGAATAGGCGATGGAACTTCGTAACCTGCTTCTTTTACAGCCTTAAGAATGGGCTCTGAAAGTGCGAGATCTTGAAAGCCAAGTTGGGGTGATGTCATCTGATATGTTACCTATAGAGTGATGGCACATACAATAAGGGACACATTCACCAACCGTATTCGCCAACATAAGTTTAAAAAGAACAGTGTTTAAAAGAACAATGTTTAAAAAAGGGTCGCGAGTATACACTTTTTAAGCGCACTTTGCTCGTTTTTTAAGCTTTATCTGGTTATTTTTTAATCAAAACTATAACCTATAAGCTAATAAAACGTAACCATTTCATATTTCCATCAAAAAAACGTTGATTTTGGAAGCAAATTAATAGGTCTGTTATCGTTTCAAAGTTGATATACCAAAGAAAGACTACTAAACTGGTTTCAGGGCGCTCCATGGCTCCGAGTTTCATTAGTAAATCGTACGACAGACCTTGCTTATGACCCGTACCACTGTAACGCTTGTAAAATCTGCCTGGCAGTAAACCATGCTTTAGAATTATTGTTTTAAAGCGACTGTATTTGAATATGAAGGATTAAAGAAAAATGTCTGAAACATTAACAGGAACCGTTAAGTGGTTCAACGAAAGCAAAGGTTTTGGTTTTATTACTCGTGAAAACGGCCCAGATCTATTTGTTCACTTCAGCAGCATTGCAAGTGACGGATTCCGTACACTTCAGGAAGGCCAGCAAGTTAGCTTTACTGAAGGTACCGGTCAAAAAGGCCCACAAGCAGAAAACGTAAAACCTTTATAGGTTTTTGTTTTCAAGAAGCGGGACAAGCGGAGTCACTAGACTTGCTTGTTCCACTTTCCACTTTCCACTTTCCACTTTCCACTTTCCACTTTCCACTAAGAAAATGCCATAATACGCTCTATTTAATATCTTAAGGTTGTTAATGATGGCGATATGGATTGATGCAGATGCCTGCCCTAATGTGGTTAAGGAAATTCTGTTCCGTGCAGCTCAACGTACCAAAATTTCTCTTATTTTAGTCGCTAACCAGCCTATTCGTACGCCACCCTCACCTTATATAAAATCAATTCAGGTTTCAGCAGGTTTTGATGTGGCTGATAACCATATAGCCCAACATGTGTCGCCTAATGACTTAGTTATTACCGCTGACATACCACTTGCGGCAGATGTAGTAGAAAAAGAAGCCATTGCACTTAACCCTCGCGGCGAGAAATACACTAAAGAGAATATTAAGCAGCGCCTGACCATGCGGAATTTTATGGAAGAAATGCGTAGCACCGGCCAAGTATCAGGAGGGCCTCCTCCGCTCAATCAACAAGACCGACAAGCTTTCGCCAACGCCCTTGATCGATACCTGGTTATTTATCTAAAAAACAGAAATACGTAAACTTACCTACTCGGTAATCCCTTATTTCTGAACTAACCACCCTCCTCTAAACTAACCACATAAGTTAGCAAAGAATAAAAGGAGGGATTCACCATGAGCTATAACGAAATGTACCTGATTGCACTGAGTGGTGTAGCTTTGTTAAGTATAGCGGCTATTGTTTTTACAATAAGCAAATCAACCAGATGCTCGCTCAAGTTTTATAAGAAAGAGAAAAGGCTCTAGGTTTGAAATTTTCGTGGTAACTTCCGCTGCTTAAAGTATAAAGGGGTCTCTTCAACCCCTAACAGCCTTCGTCTAATTAGGTCCAGGCCAACAGCAGCAACCAATTTTTGAAAATAAATTCTAGATCCAGGGAAATACAGGCATTGCGCGTCAATTCTCTCATCACATCCCCAAGCAATCCAAACCATTCCAACGGGTTTTGATTCAGCCCCACCATCCGGGCCGGCAATACCTGACACAGCAATAACATAGTCAGACTGACTATGTTGTAACGCACCCGATGCCATTTCTCTTACAACGGCTTCACTAACTGCCCCATGTCCTTCCAAAGTCGCGGTTTCTACATTTAATAAGTCATGCTTTATTCGATTGGAGTAACTCACCACTCCCATTTCAAACACCGCAGAAGCACCCGCAATTGCAGTAATTTGAGAAGCAATTAGCCCGCCAGTGCAAGACTCGGCTGTAGCCAGTGTTTTACCCTGTTGCAAAAGTAAATCGACCACACAGCGTGGAAGATTTGTCTCTTGCTCTGCAACAATATGAACCCCTAATAAGGTTCGCAGCTCAACAAGACAACGCTCTCTATCCTCCTGCGCCTCAGAAGACTGAGTAGTTAATTTAACGTCAACCAAGGGTAACGATGCTCTAAAGCCCAGCTCTACATTCGATGGCCAGTTGTGAATACCCTCACTAATCATTCTCTGAATCGTAGACTCCCCGAGCCCAAAAACAGGGAGGTGAGAAACGCTGGTTTTATTTAGGCCTATAAAGCGATCACCTAATACCCCCAAAATAGTCTGGTCTAACATTGCCTCCAGTTCAGAGGGCACACCAGGTGTGCAAATAATTAAACAGTCATTGTGCTCAATAGAAAAACCTACCGCACTGCCAATAGGGTTTGGCACGATGGTCACCCCCTTAGGTAATACCGCCTGCTTCCTATTGGGGCCATCGAGCCTAAAATCTCGTCGGGCGCACCATGACTCAAGGTGAGACAAAGCACTATCATTCTCTTCCAATGCTTGCTGTACTGCATCGGCCAGTACCTCTGCAGTAAGGTCATCAACGGTAGGGCCAAGTCCACCATTAACGATTAAGACATCAGCCATCATTGATATGGATTCGATTTCCTGCTTCAACAACTCAACATCATCACCTACCGTCACTTTTCTTTGCAGTAAAAAGCCTTTCTCTTCTAATTTCTTAGCGATCATCGTGGAGTTTGTATCCACCACATCACCGCTCATTAACTCATTACCCGTCAACAATAACTGAATACGCGGTTTTTTCATAAAGCCTCAGCAACGGTACTAAATACGGCAGGGTTAAATGGGAATCCAAAATGACTGCTAAACACCTCAATATTGCGGGTATGGTCACTCTCTTTTTCTAGAGAGCACTGCCAGGAAACAACACCGTCACAGCGGCTGTGAATAGCAATCGTTTTTACGGGTGGTGGCTCAGAGCGTCGATCAAAAGCATCTGCCTCTTTTTGGCCGAATTGTTTACCTGATAAAATCAGTGACAATTGGAATAAATAGTTCCCATACGGGTTACCTGTAAACGGTGTTCCCATGGTGAGGACAGAGTGGACGTCACCCTCAAGTTTCCGTCCTAACTCCCGAGCAAAAATGCCTCCTAAGCTCCAACCGATAACAGATACTTTCTGTCCCGTTTCATGCCTTAGCTGCTTGACCTTATGGTAGAGTCCGTCCTTAATCTTTGATGAGGTTCCCTGGTTAACTCCCATCCCCCAACCAACCGCCTTAAAGCCTTGTTTATTAAGGTAACGTCGTAGTAGTAAGGTTGAAATATCACCCGCGCCAAAGCCGGGAATGACCAATACAGCTCTGCCACCTCCTATCTTTTTTTGCTTGAGAAAAGGTGTATTAATTAAACCCACTCCAAACTCCAAAAACGCTCTATTTTCAAGAGCCAACATAAGCAGACTTGGCTTTTTAATACTCATATCCATATTGGCACGCCCTTACATTATTTTCAAAATGAGGTCATCAAAATAGGGTCATCAACTGCCCTAAAGTGTCAGTTTAGTAATCAACATGTATTAAAGAATATAGTAATTACTTACCATTCAACAGCTTAAATATTGGCACGTTATTAGCTACTGTATTAGTAAGTATGTGGATAGTAGTAAAAAGTAGGTGGCGAATATATGAGGAGTATCAGCAATGGCTTGCAGCAAACTAATTCAAATTAAGGACAGAGCGCCTAAACAAGCACTCGAATCATTGAATCGTATTACTAGACTAAGCTGGGATAACCATCCGGCATCATTGCTGCCAAATGGACTTGTTATAAATGGCTCAGAGAACCAAGAGGAAGAGTACTTTATTGAAAGAAAGCGCGCTTAAGCCGTTTTTCTAACTTCAGAATCAGCCGCAGCAGACTTCACTTGCTGCACATGTAATTCATCTACAAAGGTAAGCTGACCGTCATTCAAGCCCGAACAGCAAGCTCGAACATACTCAGGTGTTCCTTTAGACTCAATAGTGACGCAACCAGATAACATTAATGAATAACTCTCACTAATTTCTGCTTCATCAACCACCACAGCATATTCTCCACTGCTATCTTTATAACAAATAACCAAAGAAACCTTTTGGTTAGCACTATCAGGAACACGCATCCAAGCTGCAGCATTAAACGTCAATGTAACTGGTCCACGGGTCACACTACCTTGTTTTCCTGAACCAGCACCTTTTCGCAAGAGACTGAGGAAAGACTTACGTTTCTTAGCATCACGTAATTCTTTGGGAGAGGGTCCATCCATATATTCTGAACGAGGAACATCGGCCAGTTTTTGTAGTTTCAGAAATTTGGTAGGAATTTTTTCGTTCATCGGTCTATCCCATCTATCAATAGCAATTGAAACAAACTATACGACGATAAACAGCTCAATACAGTGCGCTCAGTCCTGTTGATTTTAAAACCAGCTCACGTTCCAACACTCCGTAACAGACCCTTTACACACTCTTACAGTATAGCTTGCTCTCAGGCTTGCGATAGACAATCAACTTACTAAACCCTTGGTTTTCATAACCTCTTGATCAAAGAAAAAACATCAAACCATCTATAATTAAAGTATGACAAAAGAGAATGATACTGCCTTAAAAAATACAAAAATCTGCGTTTTTTACGATGCGGCGTGCCCTAGCTGCCAACGAGATAAAGAAAGGTATGACCGACTAGCGGGTAAAGATACCATTGAATGGTGTGATATTACGGGTAATGACGAACGACTAAAAAGCCAAGGCATAGACCCAAAATCAGCAATGATAAAGCTACATGTACAAAAACCAGACGGCACCATTACCAATGACATAGAAGCCTATATTCTGCTTTTTTCAGAAATTCGCTGGTTAAAACCTATAGCCTGGTTTCTCAATATAAGCTGGGTAAAAGAAACATTGCGTGCAATCTATCGAAAATGGGTTTTAAGTCGACTAAAAAAAGACGGCCGGCTCAATCTTTGAACCAAACTTGACAGTGTAAAGATTCTATTATCAAATGACGATTCTCTATCAACTTCTCTTACTACAAAAACATGAGGATCAGCCTGTGAATTTCAAATGCCTTGAGGTAACCATTGAAAACCATATTGCTCACGTTAAGCTAAATCGCCCTAATGAGCTAAATTCAATGAATATCGATTTCTGGAAAGAGCTTCCAACGGCCATTCACGAAATTGACCAGCAAGCTGAAGCTCGCGTAGTTGTTCTATCATCAACGGGTAAGCATTTCTCAGCAGGGATGGATCTAGCGGTATTTACCACCCCTAACAGTATCCCAATGAAAGGCGACCCTGCTCGCATGGCAGAGAACCTACGAAGAGCAGTACTCCAGCTACAAGATGCATTTAGTGTTTTAGAAGATATACGAATTCCGGTATTAGCCGCAATTCAAGGCGGATGCATTGGTGGGTCAGTTGATATGATCAGTGCCTGTGATAGCCGTTATTGCACAGAAGATACATTCTTCACCATCAAAGAAACTCAACTGGGCATGACCGCAGATCTTGGCACAATGCAACGACTTCCACATCTAATACCACAAGGTATTATGAGAGAATTAGCCTATACAGGTCGTAAGTTTGATGCCAAGGAAGCAAAAGAAATCGGTTTAGTTAATAAGGTATTTAGCTCTCAAGAAGACATGCTAAAAGGTGTGATGGAAATAGCCCAATTAATTGCCAAGCAATCTCCAATGGCCGTTGCAGGCTGTAAAGAGATGATCAACTATAGCCGAGACCATAGTGTGGCCGATAGTTTGAAATACATGGCAACGTGGCAGTCTGGTATGTTCCGCCCACAAGATATGATGAAGTGCTTTGCTGCCAAAGCGCAAAAATCTGACCCTGATTTCGAAGCATTATGGCCAATAAAACCACTTTTCAGCTAAACTACTGGCTCTAACTTCTGGAAATAGCATTATGGTGATCCCCTATCAACAACTCAGCGATGATGCTATTAACAACCTAATTGATGAATATTGCATGCGAGACTGGGGGCTCAATGACGTTGAGGACCCACTTGAAAATCGTCGTAACCAGGTAGTCGCTGCGCTTAAAAGCGGTAAACTGGTGGTTCTTTATAGTGAATTCAACCAGTCAGCATCCTTAACTCAGGCCGACCTGCTATGATACGGTTAGTATCTATTTAATTTAACCCCACAGGCATAACAAATGAGTGTTTTCGGTAAAGCTTTTGAAGACTGGTCTAGACGACGCCAAGCAAAAAAAACCAATCAACTTAAAACGCAAAAGCTCCTTACCTTTCTGGCCAGTGCGAACCAGGAACAAAAAGCAACCATTCTGGCTATGGCCGCCGTTTTCAGATCGAGGGTTATTGATCACTCAGAGCAACTTTCCGGCACGATATATAACCCAACTCAAAGTTCTGATAAAAAAAGAAGGCTTATTTTCGAGCTGCTGGAAGCTGTTCAGGATAAAATGCAGAGCGAAATGAAGGTGGTTAAAACCCAACTTAAGAAGTTACAATTAACGCCTGAGAGCCAACCTCAAGAACACTGGGAATTATCCATACTGGGCATGGATCTATGGCTAGCGACCTTAGGGGCTACCATCGACAAAAAACAGTTAAGTAATATAAAGCATATTTGGCAGTTGCTAGGTCAGGCTGCAGAGGAGTTACCACATACTATCCAGCGACTCAGAGCACTTGAAGAAGCCGGGCATGATGAGTCTCATACCATGTTTGGCGATATTGATGATGCAACCTGGTTAGAAAAAAGTAACTACAGACCCACTTGGTTCTAATAAAATCGTTAATATAAGTTATAGTTTTCCATCCGCTTTAACAGTGATGTAAAAGAAAAGCCTAATGTACTTGATAACTCTTTAGCTCTCACTTCCTGTGCTTTTTGAGTCAAAGAATTGTCTTGTTTACCAGCAATTATCGTCCAGTTACCACCCGGAACACTACACACCTTCATATCAGGAAACCAATCAGCAATTGAGCGCAAACCTTCTGCTTCATTACGATGATTCTGCCAGCAGTTAAGTACTAACCAGCCATCATCTGAAAGGTGGTTATAACACCTTTCTATAAATGCAGGCTGAAGCTGTTGATAATCTAGTCCTTCCGGGCCATATAGATCACAGAATATGAGATCACTTTTTCCTGGCTTAGCTTTTCTCAAAAACTTACCTGCGTCCATCACAGAAACAGATACACGCTCTTCTCTGGGCAATTGAAAATAACGATAAGCCGTATCAACGACAACCTGTCGTAATTCCACAATATTTAGCGTTATAGAGGGAAAGTGGTGAAGTATACAACTTGCTAGACTTCCACCCCCCAGCCCCAATAAAGTTACATTACGTGGTTTATGAAACAGCAGCACCAGCATCATAGAACGGGCATATTCGTGCAACAACAATTCAGGCTGAGTGTTCATAATGCAGCTCTGTTCATCGTCTGAGCCAAAGGCCATATAGCGCTTATTGCCGTCATCAAATACTTGCACAACACCCATGTCATCAAATGTACGAAATATTTCTTTACCGGGAAGGGACATAGACACCACTTTAGAAAAGGAAATTGGTTGCGCTCATAAAAACGCCGCCATTATCGTTTAATTATTTAAATCGGTCAAAAGAGGTCTTTTTTCATAATTAGTATGAATTACCTAGAGTGATCATTGCACACTATGTGACATACATCACAAAACAGGAGGATGTACGCATGAATCAAACACGACTTATGTACACAAGACCACTAACACTTTCAATTTTCATCGCAGTGGTATTAGAAGTCATTAATTTAGTTGTATTCGGATTTCTCGCAGGCTCAACCGACTACCTTGTTGATAAGGTACTCTGGACCGTGGGCATTGGAGGTATCGGAATGGGCGCAGTATTAGGCGTTTTTCTTATATTGGCACTCGTAGGCCAACTTCGCGGCAAACAAGCTGTTATTGGCACCACGTTCTTCACAGTACTTATTCTGGGGGTTGTTAGTAAGTTAGCAGCCATTAAAATGGAAACCATTAATATTGCCTTTAATCTTGGCGAATGGCCGGTGCTTTATTTTACCAACGGTGTTGTAACTGCCGCCGCAGGTGGTGCAATATTAGGCTGGCTACTCTTTACCAAGGCAGGAAACA
>ENA-OSET01002004-OSET01002004.1-sediment-metagenome-genome-assembly--contig:-NODE-2004-length-20269-cov-30.276347_pt1 | contig 20269 bp, 17 predicted proteins | sample MGYA00237882_ERZ534229 | MGnify/ENA primary metagenome ERZ534229 (study PRJEB26408, sample SAMN06266212) | sediment metagenome | isolation source: Hudson Canyon methane seep mesocosm | place... | reverse complement strand
TATACCGATACCTGGAATTCTGTGCGTCCTGAAGCAGAAATTTTTATCGGTTTGGTCAAGTTAGGGGTCGACGTTACCCTGATGACTGAAGGCAGCGCAGAGTATGTGCCTCGCTTTCGGGAGCATGGTGTAAAGATTATTGATTTTCACCCAAATAAGAAATTTCAGTGGTCGGCGATAAAGACTATTCGAGCGGAATTAAAGCGTGGTGGATACGATGCACTGTATATGTTTAACAATAAAGCCATCACGAATGGGTTATTTGCAGCCATTGGTTTACCCGTTAAAACAATTTCTTATAGAGGCCAAACAGGTAATATTTATTGGTATGATCCAAGTAGTTATCTGACACATTTACATCCGCGTTTAGACGCAATTATCTGTGTAGCAAATGCGGTTCGCGATGATCTCTACAAGCATTCGTCTTTGCCGAATAGCCACATTACGACCGTTTATAAGGGCCACTCGTTGGATTGGTATACAGATGCCCCAGCGGACTTATCTCAATTTGGGGTGCCCAGAGACGCTTTTGTAGTCGGTTGCATTGCTAATGATCGCCCCCGGAAAGGCTTGCCTGTACTAATTCAGGCTACACATTATTTACCCACTGACAGCAACATTCATTTCGTGTTGGTCGGAAGCGGCATGGATAGCGAGCGCATTAAAACGTTGATCGAGCAAAGCCCGATGAAGGCATGTATTCATGTTGCAGGTCATCGTAAGGATGCCCCCGCCATTATTAATGCATGCCAAGTGTCGGTATTGCCTTCTATAAAACGGGAGGGGTTGCCTAAAACCGTGATCGAGGCAATGGCTTACGGGGTGGCGCCAATTGTGTCAGATACTGGAGGCAGTGCCGAGCTTCTAATAGATGGTGAAAGTGGCGTTGTTGTGCGTCCTGGTGATTTCGAAGCGATCGCCAAAGGCATTCATCGTTTGTGGGAAAATCCTGATGAATGTGAGAGGATGGGCACCGCAGCGAGAGTTCGAATCGCTGAACAGTTTAATACCGAAAAATCGGCGGCTGACACTAAAATCTTTTTAGATTTTTTGCTTAGAAGCAAATAACAGATAGTAGCGACAAGAAAAACAGCGTGTAATAGACCCCTCATGACTCTCTTTTCAAATGACATATTCAGCACAACTTCTCGTTTCGGTGCTTTTTTACTTTTTATTTGCCTTAGTGCAAGCGTTCAAGCAAAAGGTGTAACGCCCTATTTGCCCTTAAATATGTCGCCAGAAATTGAACGGCAAATAGAGCGCCTAATGGCGATCGCAGGCGATCCAATCCTTACGAGACCTATTCCAGCCGCACGGGCGTTGGCCGCCACGGAAAAGGCCTGTGCAAAAGCAAGCTTACTTTGCAAGCAGGTGAAGACTTACTTACGCAGGTATATGAAGCCGGATGGCTTTGCTTATTTTAATTTGGAAGCTTCTCTTAAGAGCGATGAGGCGTCGCCTTTAGCAAATAAGCGCGGCCAAGAAAGTGATAATGCCGCGACTATCAATGCGCAATTATATCGGCAGCTTGGTTCTTATGTTGGGGTGGCCCTTGGCGGCGAATACCGAGAAGATGGTGAAAACATGGACGGCACTTACTCAAGTTATGGTGCCGATTGGATGCAATTAGATGTAGGTTACCGACCACGCTGGCTATCTCCAATGCAAAGCAGTGCCATGCTATGGAGCACAAATGCTGAGACGCCCTTTACGGTGGGTATTTCTAACTACCAACCGTTGACTGACCTGAATATTCGCTATGATGTGTTCGCTGGCCAGTTAAGTAAGTCTGACAAAATTGCTTTTGATGGCGGACTGACCTCTGGAGAGCCTTGCGTGGTGGGGATGCATCTAAGCCTTGAGCCGGTTCCGGGCGTGTCATTTGGCGCAAACCGAATCATGCAGTTTGGTGGCGGTGATCGAGGTAAATGTTATGAATTGGATAATTTTGTAGAGGCCTTATTTGATCCGAAATCTGCTGATAATTTCGGGGCTGAAAAAAATTCGGATGATGAGTTTGGCAATCAGCTTGCTTCGATAACCGGTCGATTTAATGCCCGAGGTCCGTTTCCTTGGAGTGCTTATTTTGAATATGGCGGAGAAGACACGTCGTTAGGGAAGGCTTATCGGTTTGGTAACCAAGCCTTGCAGGCAGGTTTATATCTGCCATCGATTCATGATGACTATGATTTAACCATTGAATTTGCCGAGTGGCAGAACGGCTGGTACGTAAATGGGCTTTATGGTGATGGCTTACGAAACGATGGGAATGTACTGGGGCATTGGGCGGGCGATCGTCGGTTAGACGGGGCTGGAATCGGAGGGCGTTCAATAATGGCCGCAAGCTCCTGGCAAATTAAAGCAAACCAATTGATGTATGTAGAGCTCAGGCAGCTCAAGCAGCAAGATTACGGAGGCTTTAATTATGAGGTGGGTCATGATATCAGTATGCGATATTCCATAGGGCTGGATGACTATTTGGTTGGCGTCCAAGGTATGTTAGGTAAAACTGTGTTTGGCGAGAATTTTTATCAGGCAGGGGTATTTACAAGGTGGTAATGCGAAAATTCTTCGTAACGTTGAGTTTGTTAGGCATCGTAGTGTTTGCGCAAGCGGCGGATGAACAAACAGAGGGAAGTGTGGTCTATTCCGCTTCGATAGGGGTTGCCACCGGGAAGTTAAAAACGTTTCTCAATGGCGGTGATAATACGCCCGAAAACACAGCAGGGTGGTCGAGTGAGCCCTTAGTGCGAATCGGCGCCCATCTAGACTTTTCGGGTATACACCACTGGGGCGTTGTTGCGCAGTACAACGAATTAAATAACGACAATTTATTTGTTTTGCGTCCGCTAGACTATGCCTACAATTTTGCAGAGCAATGGCGAGTGAAAGCGTTTTGGGGAATCGCACGTTATGACCTCGCTACGCCTGCGTATGGTTATTACTTAGGCGGGGGGCTAGAGTGGTTATATGATGATTTTGGCATCTCCATTGAAGGGGCATATGGAGATAAAGTAGCCCGTGATGCCTTGCTGCCCGGTGATCCGCAGCTACCCGAGGGTACACAAGAGATATTCTTTGATATTTATTCGATCAATACCTCGCTGAATTATTACTTTTGATCAAACGATGAAAACGGCACTTCTCGTTAATACGTCAGGCTTAGGTGATATTGTTTCAAGCTTGATTGTCGGTAATGCCTTACTCGCTGAGTATCGAGTGAGTTATCTTATTCCTGCTTCATTTCGTGGTTTATTTACCGATACACCGTTCGGCGAATTTGTTGACGATAGCCTGCCTGAATCCGACTTTGACTTAGTTATAGATTTGGTTTCAAACAAAAAAAGTCGAAAAATTATTCGGTGTCTCTCGTCATCCGCTAAAATTGGTCGAGCAAAGAATCGGCTGCAGCGTTTAAAACTGTTTCGAACATATACGGCAAGCGTGCCAAAGCATTCACCTGCTGGCCACATCGTATGGGATTACCTTCCCATACTGAACAAACTTCAATTACAAGCTAACAAACGTATCTATTTGGAAACACCTTACAAGGGTAATGGCAGCGGTATCAGTGTGCATGTTGGTGCGCAGCGAAAAATACGCCGTATTCCTCTTGAGCTCGTGATCAAACTATCTAAGTATTGCGAGACAAGAGGCATTCCTCTTCGTCTCATCGGTAATGAAGCATATGAGGTAGCGCAAGCCCTACGTGCAACGAACGGCTATGCTTATCATGAGTATGGGAGCCTTAAAGATCTGAAACATTGGTTGGTTGATTCGAAGGCGGTCATTGCATCAGATAGTGGAGTATTTCATTTATCGAGTGCGTTGAGGGTACCTACTTTGGGTTTATATGGACCGAATACTTACGCCCGCTCGGGTTCGATTAATGCGTGCGCGGAGTATGTCGAACTAGATTATGAATGCAGGCCTTGTAATCAGAACGCGGAATGTCCATTCAACAATCGATGTATGACAGAGATACCATTTTCAGCGATAGAATCATTTTTAGTTCGAACAACAGAGTCATAAATGGAAGGCAGTAAAACTATGGGTAGTGATCAACAGCATTATTTATGTTTAGCGAATATGTATCGTGCGGCACCGCTTAATCAATTTTATCCACCTCGGATTGCTATCTCTGAGGGCGAATGTTCTATAGAAATTGATATCAAACCTGATTACTTTCATTCGGCTGGCGCCACACATGGCTCGGTGTATTTTAAGTTGCTTGATGACTCGGCATTTTTCGCAGCCAATTCACATGAGAAAGAGCTGTTTGTTCTCACAACTTCGTTTACCACGTACATCACACGACCAATCTCATCGGGTGTTATGCGCGCTGAGGGGAAAGTTGTGAACATGAACAAAAGCCAATTTATCGTTGAGTCAATTGCTTACGATAGCAAGGGGCGAGAAATTGCTAGGGGGAATGGCATTTTTGTGCGTGGCAAAGTGAAATTAGCGGATATTCCCGTTTATTCAGAGGAACAAAAATATTTCCCTGAGGACGCCTCTAAACCGTGACCCCTCTAAATTTTGATGAGCGCACCGCCCAGTGCAGCAAGCCCTGACGCGGCACATAAGCACAAAAGCAGTGGCCTAAAGCGACCGTCATCAACATAGCGTCGAGCCTTTTTGCCAAAGTAAAATCCGATAATGCTCAAGGGAATAAAGCTCAAACTAATTTGCATCATTTGTTTGTCTAATAAACCAATATATGCGTAGGCAATTAAGCTAAGTGTGCAGCTATACGCAAAGTAAACAGAAAGATTTGCGCGCACAGCGGGTGGCGCGCCATGCTGCATAACAAGTGCCATGGGCGGCCCGCCAATGGAGGTAGTGGTGCCCATAATGCCGCTGACAAACGCAGCGACGCCCATTCGGCGTTGCGTGTATTCAAATTTGGTCCCGAAGTGGCTGATCACAACGGCGAGCATTACCGAGCCGGCAACAAAGACTTGTAGCCAAAACACATTGAGTTGTAGCAGTAGCCATGCGCCAACAATTGTGCCGGGAATACGCGTAACAAAAGGTAGCCATAGTTTATTCAGTTGCACGTGTTGCCGCTCACTCCAGATGTTAAAGAAACTCAGAATAAGCGCTGTGGCTGTGATGGGGGCAGGCACCCAGTTCGGTTCAACAAGGATAATGAGCGGCGCAGCGATGACGGCCATGCCAAAGCCCAGCGCTGTTTGCACCCAACAACCAATCAATAGGCTAATGGCGGCTATGGACCATGGCAGTAGCTCCATCGATTAGAGGGCTTCTTGTTTTATAAGTTTATGCATCATGCAAATCACTGCTTCGGTTGTAATATTTTGCATAATTGCATCACCTTTAACGCGTTTTCCCCACGGTAGTTGCTGCGCTGTCTTACCCTGTTGTAAAAGAAGATGCTCATGATAGACCTCAACCACATATCGAAGAAAGTTATAGGGTCCCGTGCGGGCAGGGTTAGAGTGGCCATAAAGTCCTAAAACGGGCGTGCCCTGAGCATTGGCCATGTGCGCGGGGCCCGTATCGGGTGCTAACACCCATGAGGCATTACCGAGCAATGCATACATTTCTTTTAATGAGCTTTTACCTACCAAATTAGTGATTTGTCCCTTTGCGAGTGCGATGATCTGATCAGAAAGCTCTTTATCTAGCGGGGCGGGTGCACCGGCTAGAATAACCGAAAAGCCTTCTTTAAGGGCGGCATCTGCCACGCAGGCATAGCGTTCAGGCAGCCAGCAACGTTCCCGTTTGCTCGCAGCGGGGCAGATAATAAGTGTTTTACGGTTCAAAGGGACATGTTGATCGGCAAATGCCTGCTCTGACTCAGAAACGGGAATAGTCCAACTTGGCTTATTGGTATTAAGGTCCACATTTAATGCCTCGGCAAACCCTAAAAAGCCGTCCAAAACATGCGCCTGTTCTTGCGCTTTGATCCGTTCGCTAATAAACAGTGAGTGCAGTTCTTTGGCGCGCTTTTTATCAAAGCCTATTTTACGCGTTGCATTAATGAAGCCTGCGAGTCTATTCGCACGCATAGCAACTTGCATATGCAATAGCACATCAAATTTTCGATGTTTGAAGCGCGCTTTAAATTCCTTCCGGGCCATCCGGCCTTGCTTTTTATCAAAGCTAATAAATTCTACATTCGGTAAATTGTTGACCAGCTGATGTTCAATTTGGCCAATAACCCACGTAATTTTAGCTTGAGGGTGCCTAACTTGAATGGCTTGCACCGCTGCAACGGCGTTACAGACATCACCCAATGCAGAAAGCCGCAGAATGCAGATTGAGTTTAAAGCCGCACTCATGATTTAGATTTCTTGGCCTTGTATTTTCTCAATGATGCGTGTGGTTGAGCAGCCATCAACAAATTCGATCACAGCCACTTGTCCGGCGTTAGCTTGCACGATGTCGGCCCCTACAATGGTGTCTACTGTATAATCGCCGCCCTTTGCGAGTATGTCTGGCATGATCTTTTTAATGAGATAAAACGGCGTATCGTCAAATTTATTACCGTTTATTTCCCCAAAAGGTAAGACCCAATCGACGCTGGCAAGGCCGCCTATGACAGTCGCGCGTTCAGCCCAAGTATTAACGGGTCTCGATTCACCTTTTAAGCGTTTTACTGAATCATCATTGTTTAGACCCAGCACGAGTCGATCTCCAAGTGCCCGGGCGTGTTCTAAGTATTTAACATGGCCCGCATGTAAAATGTCGAAGCAGCCATTGGTAAAGACAATCTTCTCACCCGCCAGTTTAGCGAGTTCAATATGACGTAAAATTTCGTCGGTATCTTGTTGCTGACGATTCTGTTTGGATTCAAAGAATACTCGGTTTGCGATTTGATAGAGTTCTGCTGGGCTAACCGTTTCAGCGCCAAGTTTCGCCACCACGACGCCTGCGGCTAAATTCGCAATTTGCGCTGCATCGTCAAGAGGGGTACCTGCTGCCATCATTAATGCAAGTGTGCCAATTACCGTATCGCCTGCGCCGGTAACATCCGCTACTTCTAAAACCCTCGTGGGCATATCATGTTTAGAACTTGGGGTCAGGACAGACATACCCTGTTCACTGCGGGTGAGCAAAATAGAGGCAATACCAGAAGCTGACATCAACTGTTTTGCAGACTCGTAAATAATGTCTTCAGAGCCAGTTTGTCCCCCAGCGGCAATAAATTCCTTTAAGTTGGGTGTGATAACGTCGGCACCGCGATAGATTGATAAATCACTCGATTTTGGATCAACTAGAACTATTTTACCGGCGTCCTTAGCAATCCGAATCATTTCGCTAATACATTGCAATGAGCCTTTGTTGTAGTCAGAGAAAATAATAAAATCAAAGTGACTGACCTGCTCATTGAACGCACATTTTAACTGTTCGGCATGTTGCAGAGAAAAGTCTTCCTCAAAATCAAGCCGAACCACTTGCTGTTGGCGACTTATCACACGAAGTTTAGTGATCGTCGGCTTATCTTTTTGAGTAATTAATGCGGAGCGTACATGTTCTTTTTCAAGCATGGTTTCGAGAAGGCGGGCATTGTCATCTTCGCCGATAAGGCCCATCAGCGTCACCTGGCCGTCTAGGTGGGCGATATTTCTTGCCACGTTTGCAGCGCCACCAATGCGATCTTCTAGTTCGTTGATTTTTACAACAGGCACCGGCGCCTCGGGTGAAATGCGTTGTGAATCACCTTGCCAATAGCGATCCAGCATTACGTCTCCAACGACAAGAATTTTTTTATCTGAGAGATGGTCAAAAACAGAAATATCGAACATGTAAAAAAGGCTTGTAGGCTAATAAAGTTAGGTCGGTAGCTTAAACTAATTCTGGTATTTCATACAATGTCGCCAGAAATGCCGTGTTCGGTCTTGCAGCGAAATCAAACGTGGTAAGGGGCTTGCCTGCAGTTCAGGTCTTATTATCCATACGTTGACGCGCTTGTCTCCGTGTTGGCCGGTTTTTCGTAACTGACATGTTCTTTTGATTTAGTTTAGTTTATCACTCTGTGTGGTAGAGGCTGCCGCACGTGAAAATTGTTCCAAAGGATAGCTGTCTGTAATGAAATTAGGGTTTTCCAGAGGGAGACGAGAGATAGGAATTCCTGTCTTGGCGAGCTCTACATGCTTAACTATGTATGGGCCTGCCGCACCTGCATCGGCAATAAGTTGCGCATCATAAGTAAAGCGTAGCCAGTGTTTGCCGGGTTTTAACTCATTAGCTGTTTGCGCGCTACCTATGCTCTCAGCTGTACTGCCATACAGCGAGGCTTGTGCGTAAAAGCGTCCCGCTGCGCTTACTTGCACTTCCGTATCAATAATCAGCGAGCCGTTCTCGTTAATCTGTTCTGTGTACTCTCCGGTCAAGCGAATTGACGGCTCTGATAGTGTAAAAGTGACCGAGTCTGCTAAATCGTTTTTATCATTAATTACCAGGGCTTTGTAAATCCCGTAATCAGGTTTCTCGCTTAGTATGTCCAGAGTCAATTCTGATCGATAAATCTGGTCATTTTCCGTTGGTGTAAAAACTAAGGTTTGGATTTCTTTATTTTCATTGAAGATTAGTTGGCCACCGAAATTGGCACGTGTTGGCTCACGATTTTCATCGAAAATCTGCGCAAAAATACGGATTTTTTGGCCGGGAAGATAATATTTTTGTTCTGTCCATAGTCGCATGCTCTCGTATGAATCTTCACTTTCAGAAATACGCTCATCAATTGCGTACTTTTGTGTGATGGGGTCTTGTTCTGGCGTTTCTATGCGTTTGTTATAGTTCGGATAGCGGTCGAATTCCTCATGGTCACGCAAGAGTGCTTGCTGAAGTTGTGATTTATTTTGAATCGCTTGGATTCTCTCAAGCGGCGACGCAAACGTTTCTGTATGCGCGGTCGGTATGGCTTTGGCAGAGGTAATAGCGCTAATGCTTAAGGCGACATTCTGCTGTGGCGCTAGGGTGCTTGAGGGTGCTTTGGGCTGCGTTATCGCCTGGTTTGTTAATGGTGTATATCTAACAACTTGCGCCGATTTCGTACTTTTTAGGTGATAAAGTGTCACACCAGCAATGGCGATGATCAGACTACCCAGCATTATCTTTTTTTTGTGTTTAAACATGGCACTTTGACAACATGATTAAGGGGCGTAATAACGCCCCTTTTAAAATGCACCTATTGTTCAGCTATAGGCACGAGTTGATACGACCAGCCATATTACGGCCATTGCCACAGGTTATACCGCCATCAATTGAGGTATACGATGGTGACGAGATACCCGCGTTACGTTCCGCATCATGGTCGGTGTACACACTTGCCATGTTGTAAGTGCGAGGCGTTCCTTTACCACTGTTGTTGCAACGGAACGTTGGGCTGCCATAACTAATACCCAGGAAGCTGCGGTAGCTATTCAAATCAGAATCGATTGATCGTTTACCTGACCCTGCACAGCTCATTTGTGAGGCTAAGTTGATGTAGCCATCATCTTCACCCGCAAGCAGCGCTGATGATGCGGCCTCTAGGCCCGGAAAGCCTCGGTAGCCACCCATCGTATAAATAGGCGCGCCTAGATTAGAGCCAATATAGTTGCGCACGGCATATGAATCGTTTGTTTGCAGCCATTGAACGCTTGGGTTGCAGTCTTGGCCTAAGAACGCGAAGTTTATGAGCGCGTCCAGCCAATTGCCGTTGCATACGCGGTCAGACCCTTCTGTGCCAGTGATGGCGCCACCTAAAGTGAAAATACCCAGGATACCGCTGATAGCACCGTCATAATTAACACTCACACCACCACTACTACCATAGGCTGTATTATAGTTTGGTGAGCCTGCGATGGCATTACCCGCAATAAACATCATTTGCTGAGCGCCTTGGCTATGACTGACTACCCAAAAGTTATCATTTGCTGCGCACTGTGTGTTTGCTTCTGGGTGATTAAAACCATCGCCATTGCCTTGACGGATGGAAATAATTTGGCGGGCGATAGCGCCAGCTGTCTCATCTCTCCAGTAAGGGTAACCGGCTTCATCCGTTGAATTGTAGCCGACAATCGCATAATTATTGCTAGTATTACCAAGCAATTCGGCTAAAAAGCTGCTGCCAGAATATTGGCTGAAGTTGAAACTACTCCAATAGTCCAGGGCGGGTTGATTACTGCCGCTTTTGATGGTGCCATCCGTGCCATGGCCGTGCACCATGATATAACAGTTGTCTGCTAGCGCGTTCGTACTTGCGAAGAGTAGTGCGGCGGAAAGCACGACACCGCGCTTTACTGCCTTTATTGTTGTTTTGAGCATTGTTCAGGCCCTATTTGAGTGAATGTAGTAACGTTGTTTTTATTTTTTGCTATCCTGCGGGTGATCACCACTTTACAGCATTGCGCATCCTTGCCCTTTGATCATGTGATTTTTAGCCATTTGGTACGATAACTCTATAGGTCAAGTTGATGATTTTGGTGGCCAACTAATCGGTTTTGAGAACTTGTGACGGTGATACACCGTGCCATCGTTTAAAGGCTCTGCTAAACGAAGACGCATCTTTATACCCAAGCTCATTCGAAACGTATTGTAGCGATAATTTTTTGTGAACCAGCATGGCATAGGCCAATGAGCGACGCTTGCTTTCAATCAGTAACTTATAGCTGGTTTCTTCATCTTGCAGGTGGCGCCGCAATGACCGAGGCGATATGCATAAATGTCTTGATAACCCGTTAAGGCTAAGTTCGGGGATGCGTGTTTGGTGAATAAGTTGTTTCGCACGTTCTGCAATCGTATTTTTTTTGTTTATTACTAGTGCTTGGCATTGTTTGTCGTTATCGAACGCTTGGCGATGGTTTGAAAAAATTAAAGGCATTTCAAGCACCTTAGTCGGTATAATCGCGCGGTTAACCGGTTGATCAAATTTAACCAATGTCGAGAAGAACTGAGAATAGTGTCCGGTATCTTTTGGCGGTGGATAGGCGAACTCAAAGGTAATGGGGAGTGTTTGCTTGCCAATGCAAAATTTACCCACCGAATAGATAATTGAGAATAAAAACTCGATAAAGAAGGGGAGTGTCTTGTTTACATTATGAGAGGGCGTGGCAACAAACGCACCGAATCCTTTTGCGCCGCCACTCGTGAACTCCAGCGTAAATAAATTTGTCAATAATGTTTGATACTGGCTGAGAAGGTACATTGCTTCTTCTACATTTCTGCTATTCATGATGCGGCAAGCCAGTAAGCTGTCATGATTTAAAAAAGCTTGTTGCCCGAGACGTGCGGCGAAGCTTAAGTCTGGGGCAAGCTCTATCGCGTTACTGACAAGCCGCTGGTATTGCATAGCACTAAGGTTAATGTCGATGCAGCTCAAGTCGAGGGGCGACAAATGCGTCCCTTCAAGCAATTTTGAAACGGAAATACCGTCTAGGGCAAGAAGCTTGATGATAGGTTTTATATGCTGAATGTTTATCGCACTTGCACTCAGTGGCGAGGCGTTTACCGAACTCCTGATTTCTTCTTTGTTATGTAAGAGCACGACCGACATTGATCCGTATCCTTTTCAGGTAAGCATTGGTTAGAGTTTAATCAAAGTTGCGACGATAGATTGTGTTGGAGGTCGCGATTAGTGGTAAAACAAAATGTATGAAGTGCATTGATAGTTAAATTAAATTGATTTGATATAGATTATTGTCTCTTGTTTTCAGCAGATATCTACTAGGCTTGTGTTGTTTGTTAACCATTGATGAGTGAAGTGTCTATGTTGGAATCGTACGAAGGAAAAAAAGTCCCTGAAGTTGTTTTTGTAAACCGCCGAAATGACGATTGGATAAAAGAATCATCTGAGGATCTATTTTCCGGTAAAACCGTCATTGTTTTTGCTTTGCCGGGTGCTTTCACGCCGACGTGTTCAACGACCCATTTACCGCGCTATAACGAATTAGCGCCGGTGTTTAAAGAAAATGGTGTCGATGACGTTGTTTGTTTGTCTGTGAATGATGGGTTTGTGATGCAGGCATGGCAGGAAGATCAGGACGCTGACAACATTCATTTTATTGGTGACGGAAACGGAGCATTTTCAGAAGGTATGGGCATGCTTGTGGATAAAGCGGAAATAGGCTTCGGTAAACGGAGCTGGCGTTATTCTATGCTGGTGAAGGATGGCGTGGTTGAAAAGATGTTTATTGAACCGAATGAGCCAGGTGACCCATTTAAGGTATCTGATGCCGATACCATGTTGGCTTACCTTAATCCGAATGCCAAACAACCCAAGCGGGTAAGCCTGTTTACAAAGCCTGGGTGTCCACATTGTCACCGAGCGAAGAATCTGCTTACCGAAAAGGGATTGGCTTATGAAGAGGTTGCTTTGGGTAGTGGGGGGTTAAGTTATTCGTCACTGCAGGCGGTGACGGGTCATGGCACGACACCACAAGTTTATGTAGATGGTGAACGTATCGGTGGCGCTGACGAGCTGGCACTTTATTTGAAATAATTTTTCGTTCACGCATTAAAAAACCCAGCCATTGGCTGGGTTTTTTTGGCTTCTCGTATCGTTACATATTCGGGTAGTTAGGCCCACCTGTGCCCTCTGGGGTCACCCAATTTATGTTTTGGGAAGGGTCCTTGATATCACAAGTCTTACAATGAACACAGTTTTGTGCATTGATTTGAAAGCGCTTACTGCCGTCTTCTTCGTTCTCAATGATCTCGTAAACACCGGCAGGACAATATCGCTGCGCGGGTTCATTCCATTCTGGCAAATTATGCTCAAGCGGAATGCTGGCGTCTTTCAATTGTAAGTGGCAAGGCTGATCTTCTTCGTGATTCGTGTTGGAGAGGAATACAGAAGAGAGGCGGTCAAAGCTTAACTTGCCGTCAGGTTTCTGATAATCAATTTTCTTACATTGTGCAGCTGGCTTCATCTGAGCGTAGTCAGCCACTGGGTCGCGCATTGTCCATGGGAGTTTACCATTAAATATATTCAGATCGACAAACGCATATGCAGACCCCACTAAGTTGCCAAACTTATGTTGTGCTGGGCCGAAATTTCGTTGAGCGTAAAGTTCTTTGTATACCCACGAATTTTCAAATGCATCGGTATATTCTACGATTTCATCATTACTTCGCTCTGCGGCGAGCGCTTTCACTACTTCTTCGGCTGCAATCATGCCCGACTTCATAGCCGTATGGGAGCCTTTAATTTTCGCAAAATTCAGGGTGCCTGCATCACAGCCGACGAGTAGGCCGCCCGGGAAAGTCATTTTCGGCAACGACTGAATACCACCTTTAACGATTGCGCGAGCACCGTAAGATATGCGCTCTCCACCCTCTAAATATTGCTTCGCAACTGGATGATGCTTGTATCGTTGAAATTCCTCAAACGGGCTGAGGTGCGGGTTGGAATAACCTAGGTCAGTGATTAAGCCAACCACGACTTGATTATTTTCAATGTGGTACAGAAACGTACCTCCGGCGGAACCGCTCTCGGCGAGTGGCCAGCCTGCAGTGTGCACAACCAAACCTTCTTCGTGCTGGTCTGCTGGAACCTGCCAAAGCTCTTTTATGCCGATAGCGTAATGCTGCGGGTCTTTGCCTTCATCAAGCTTGAACTGACTAATCAGTTGTTTGCCAAGGTGACCGCGACAACCCTCAGCAAAAATTGTGTACTTTGCATGAAGTTCCATACCGGGCATGTATGAGTCTTTATGCTCGCCATCCATGCCAACGCCCATGTCACCCGTTGCAATACCTTTGACACTGCCATCATCATTATACAAGATTTCGGATGCGGCAAACCCTGGATAAACCTCTACGCCTAATCCTTCTGCTTGTTCACCTAGCCATCGGCAGACATTACCAAGACTAACTATGTAGTTACCTTGGTTATGCATGGTCTTAGGGACAAACGCGTTTGGCACTTTCTGTCCGGCTGTAGCCGACTTAAGAAAATAAATGTCATCCGCTTTCACTTCGGTGTTGAGTGGGGCGCCCAGCTCTTTCCAGTTTGGGAACAGCTCATTCATCGCCGTTGGTTCAAACACAGCGCCAGATAAAATGTGTGCACCAATTTCTGAACCTTTCTCTACAACACAGACAGTGATCTCTTGGCCATTTTCTTCTGCTAGTTGGCGCACACGGCAAGCCGCTGCTAAGCCTGATGGGCCGCCACCAACAATGAGTACGTCAAACTCCATCGATTCGCGTTCCACTATAGGTCTCCTAATCAAAAATAATTCTTAGCTCTCGTTGCCGTGTTCTTGTTTCTGCTGCCGCAATAACCGAGACACATCTGGGGTCGGAGCTTTTATTGGAGCGCGATTATATCGCTTAATACAATGAATCGCACCCAGAGTTCACAAAAATTCAAACGAGTGTTTGAATTTTACATAAAAAATCATCCGGGGCAAATTAAAACGCCCTTGTTACAGAACATATTACGGTCGTTTTATTAAAATAACTTCTATGTATAGTGGGCATAGCTTCGAAATCTTGCTCAAGTGTTGACCTGTTAGTAATTTGGCGTCAATATTATGGACTGCCTGTAATAGGCGTTTCTTCGATTTGGCCGTAAAAATCAGTCGTCGACTGCATACGGTAGGCTTCATCGATGTGTTCTGCATTGGCCCAACATATGGTCGGTCGATGCCCCATTCATTAATTGCTAAAACGAGGAATCTATGAAGGTTCTGGTCGCTGTCAAACGAGTCATTGATTACAATGTAAAAGTACGTGTGAAGGCCGACAATTCAGGTGTCGACCTTACAAACATCAAAATGGCGATGAACCCATTTTGTGAGATTGCAGTTGAAGAAGCTGTAAGGTTAAAAGAGAAAGGTGTGGCGAGTGAAATAGTCGTTGTGTCTATCGGCCCTAAAGTTGCGCAGGAGCAGGTTCGAACGGCGCTTGCATTGGGTGCAGACCGAGGTATTTTGATTGAAACTGATCAAGAAGTTCAATCGCTACAGGCCGCTAAACTGTTGAAAGCGGTTGTTGACGAAGAGCAGCCTCAGCTTGTCATATTAGGAAAGCAGTCAATCGACTCCGATAATAACCAAACGGGACAGATGCTAGCTGCACTTGCTGGGATGCCGCAAGGTACATTTGCCTCTGAAGTAGCGGTGGACGGAGATAAAGTAAACGTAACGCGGGAAGTAGATGGCGGCTTAATGACGGTTGCTTTAACACTGCCTGCTGTGGTCACAACGGACTTACGTTTGAATGAGCCGCGCTATGCGTCACTCCCGAACATTATGAAGGCGAAGAAAAAACCTTTAGACATGAAGTCACCCGCTGACTTCGGTGTCGAGCTTAAGGCGAGCTTAACAACGCTAAAAGTAGAAGAACCACCGAAGCGATCAGCCGGTATAAAAGTAGCTGACATTGCTGAGTTGGTTGATAAACTTAAGAACGAAGCGAAGGTGATCTAAATGAGTATTCTTGTAATTGCAGATCATGATAACGGTAGTCTAAAACCGGTTACATTAAACGTACTTAGCGCCGCTGTAGCTATTGGCGGTGATATTGATGTGCTTGTGGCGGGAGAAGGTTGCAGTGCAGCTGCTGAAGCCGCTGCAAGTGCCGAGGGTGTTTCAAAGGTTCTCTTGGCTGACAATGCCGCATACGGGCACCATCTAGCTGAGAATTTGTCGGCATTGGTGACGGATCTAGGCAAGGGATATGGCCATATATTGACGTCTGCTGCGACGACGGGGAAAGATTTTTTACCGCGCGTTGCAGCTTTGCTCGATGTTGCGCAGATCTCGGATATTATCAAAGTCGAATCAGCTGATACCTTCATGCGTCCTATTTACGCGGGTAATGCGATCGCGACCGTACAGTCTAGCGATGCGATCAAAGTGATTACGGTGCGAGGTACTGCCTTTGATCCAGTGGCAGCCGAAGGCGGTTCTGCCACGGTAGAATCTTTAGATAACGTTCAGGATGCCGGTTCGTCGAGCTTCGTAAGCGAAGAGATGGCGAAGTCTGACCGACCTGAGTTAACAGCGGCTGAAATCGTTGTTTCGGGCGGTCGCGGTATGCAGAATGGCGATAATTTCCACATGCTGGAAAAAGTCGCAGATAAGTTAGGCGCAGCAATGGGTGCATCGCGCGCGGCTGTCGATGCAGGCTTTGTACCGAATGATATGCAGGTAGGTCAAACAGGAAAGATTGTAGCGCCAAACCTTTATATCGCTGTGGGTATCTCGGGTGCGATCCAGCATCTAGCCGGTATGTCAGGCTCGAAGGTAATTGTCGCAATAAACAAAGACGAAGAAGCACCTATTTTTCAGGTCGCGGATTACGGCCTTGTTGCTGACTTGTTTGAAGCGGTTCCTGAGTTGGACGCTGCGCTCTAGTCTTTCGCAAAGCGAAGAAACTAAAAAACCGGGGTGGATAGCACCCCGGTTTTTTTATGGCAAAAATAATTCGCTACATAACTAGCGGTATGATTGAGTGGCCCAATTTATCGATTAAGCCACTCAGAAGCCTATAGGTCGTAACCTTTTTCTTCATGGAGTGCGATATCTAGCCCCATGTGCTCATCTTCCTCATCTACACGCAAGCCAAGTGTCAGATCCACCACTTTCAGGATGATCCAGCTAACGATCGCGGTGTATAGAACCGTACTTCCAATGCCAACCAGTTGCGCATACATCTGCTCACCAATTGAGCTGTTATCGCCACCAAAACCATAACCGCTGAACGCACCTAATTCTGATGCGCAAAATACACCAACGAGTAATGTGCCTAACATGCCACCAATACCATGTACGGGGAATACATCGAGCGAATCATCGATTTTAAGTTTTTGCTTGATGAATATTGTTGCATAGAAGCACACAATACCCGCGCATAAACCAATGACAATAGCAGCCGCAGGGCTAACCGAGCCGGACGCAGGGGTGATCGTACCAAGCCCTGCAACCATGCCTGTTACGATGCCCAACACAGATGGCTTACCAAACTTTCTCCATTCGCAGGCCATCCAAGCAAGGGAGCCCATCGCGGCAGAAAGATGTGTGGCGATTAGTGCCATGGCGGCGTCTTCGTTGGCGCCTAGTGCACTGCCTGCATTAAATCCAAACCAACCCACCCAGAGCATACCTGCCCCTGTGACGGTCATGGTCATGTTATGCGGAGGCATGGGTGTTTGTGGCCAATGCCTGCGATTCCCAATAACAAGTGCCGCGACCAGTGCGGCGACGCCTGCGGTGATATGCACGACAATGCCGCCTGCGAAATCTAGAACGCCGAGTTCGCTTAACCAGCCTCCGCCCCATACCCAGTGACATACCGGTGCATATACCACTAGCAACCAGATGCTACTAAATAGAAGCATGGATGAGAATTTCATACGTTCGGCAAATGCACCGACGATCAGTGCGGGCGTGATGACCGCAAAGGTCATTTGAAAACCTGCGAAAAGCGCTTCTGGAATGGTGCCAGAGAGAGAGTCTTTAGTGACATTGGCCATAAACATATTGCTCAAGTCGCCGACCCATGCGTTACCTTCACTGAACGCCAGCGAGTAGCCCGCTACATACCAAAGTACCGACATTAGGCAGGTGAGCGCGAAGCATTGCATTAAGATGGAAAGCACATTTTTTCTGCGTGTAAGGCCCGCATAGAAAAGCGATAGACCAGGGATGGTCATGAACAGTACGAGCGCCGTTGCAGTCAGGATCCAAGCGGTGTCAGCACCGTCAATTCCGTCATTTGCAAACAATAGACTAGGGCTGAATGCCACTAGAGCGAAGAGAAGGTGTTTCATGAGTCTACTCCGTTGTAGATATCAATAGTTGTTATGTGTAGATGAAAGCGTTAAATCGCGTCGTCGCCGTTCTCTCCGGTGCGAATACGAATGGCCTGCTCGACTGGACTAATAAAAATTTTCCCATCGCCTATTTTTCCACTATTTGCTGCATTAGTTATGGCTTCGACAGCTCGATCAACGGTATCGTCGGCGATAACCAATTCAATTTTAAGTTTGGGAACAAAATCGATCACATATTCAGCACCACGATACAGTTCGGTGTGACCTTTCTGGCGACCAAATCCTTTTACTTCGGTGATAGTCATGCCTTGTAGGCCTAAATCGGTCAGTGCGGTGCGCACGTCTTCCAACTTAAATGGTTTAATAATTGCGGTTATTTGCTTCATTGAGAAAGCCCTTTACATGTATGTCTTGTTTGTTTAAGTGCATGAGTAGCACAAAAGACGTGCATAATTTTTTGTTAGTTGTTTTTTTGCCCTGATTAAGTGCGTGACCACGCTAAAGAATGTTGGCTTATATTTCAAGCATTCACTGAAAATTGCTTGGATAAATAAGCATCCCTCGCATAGTTTCTGCCGCTACTCTAAACTCTTCGCTTCAGAAAATGATCGAGTCACTATGCTGTTCGTAAAGCTGTCTACATTTTATCTCTTTTACTTTGCCTTGCTGGGTGTCATGGCACCCTATATGGGTCTCTATTTTGAGAGTAGAGGCTTATCGCTGACGGAAATTGGTCAATTAAGCGCCATTCTTATGTTAACAAAGGTATTCGCGCCTAACATCTGGGCTGAAGTGGCTGACCGTATCGGTCATCGACTTTTTATCGTTCGCCTCGGTGCGCTGCTGTCGCTACTAAGTTTTACAAGCTTCTTTTTTGCCGAAAAATTTTGGCAATTTGCAGTGATTATTTTTGCCTATAGTTTTTTTTGGAATGCAATTTTAGCGCAGTATGAAGTGATTACGCTGAATAATCTTGGTGGTCAACTGCATCGCTATAGTCAAGTGCGGCTTTGGGGGTCTGTCGGTTTTATATTGGCGGTGCTGATATGTGGTTGGTTATTTGATGTGCTGACTATTTCACTTTTCCCTTGGATGCTCTTACTTGCCATTTGCGGAATCGTTTGGGCTAGTTTCTTTTCGCTGGCAGAACCCACTATACAAGCTGAACATAGAGGCAAAACTGCTTCAATTTTTCAATTGGTAACACGTCCTTATGCCGCCATATTTTTTGGTGTGTGTTTGCTGTTACAAATTTCTCATGGCGCTTATTACACATACTTTAGCATTTATATGGAGGCGCTTGGTTATTCCGAAAGTGATATTGGCTTGTTCTGGGCATTGGGTGTTGCCGCTGAGGTGGCTATATTTGTTGTGATGCATCGATGGCAGGCCAAGCATAGCGTTGTTCAAATAATGCTGATCGCGCTCCTACTAACGGCGGTTCGCTGGTGCTTAATAGGTGTTTGGAGTGAGTCGTTGGGTATTCTCATATTAGCGCAGTGTCTGCACGCTATGTCATTCGGGGCGATGCATGCGGCGGCTATTCATTTCGTGCATGAGCGATTTAGTGCGCATGAGCAAGGCAAGGCACAAGCGCTTTATAGTAGTTTAAGTTTTGGCCTAGGCGGTGCTATTGGCGCCATTGTGAGCGCATTTGTTGTGGTGCGCTATGGCTATGCGTCAGCATTTTTATTTAGTGCGCTCGTTTCATTTAGTGCTTATGTTGTGTTGGCACTCGCACGAAAATATAAAATTCTTCACTAAATATTCATTTGGTTCCTTATCGTCACTTGTTTTTTCGTTTACGGATCACGTTCATTTCTATCGGCCACTTTGTTTTTTCTTTATCGAGTAATTAGTTAAAAAAATCATTTTTAAAATTGGTTGATTAGCAGATTAGTGTCTATGCTTTCCTTAATGTGGCGAATGACGTGTCGGTTTCTACGTTTATTATTCGCAGATTATAACCGCGGTTAAGCACCTGCTTGTCGCCCTAGGTGAGTTACTTAGCCAAGAAGTGTCGCGGAAATTTAAAGTAGTTCGCGAAAGAAAAAATATGGAGTAGCGTTCGATGACAAAAACAAAACAGTGGCCGCAATCAATGCGTAAATTGCCTTTGGCAATGGCAATAGCCGCTTCTATGTCCACCCCAGCAAGTGCGTTTCAATTTTACTTAGGTGATATTGAGGCAAGTATTGATACCACGTTGAGTGCTGGCGCAAGCTGGCGATTAGAAGATCCCAGTGATTTACTAGTCGGCAGTGGTAACGGCGGAAAAGGCGGGTCCATCAGCAGCGATGATGGTACCCTAAACTTTGAGAAAAATGATACCTATTCGAAGTTGGTAAAAGGGTCTACAGATTTTCTATTAGATGCTGGAAATATCGGTGCTTTTGTACGTGCGCGCTACTGGTATGACTTTGAATTACGCGATGAAGCCCGAGCGACCGACAGCCTAGGGCAGCAGCGCACACTCAGCCAAGAGGGGTTGGGTAATGCCTCCGGTGGTGAGTTTTTAGATGCGTACGTTTA
>ENA-OSET01002003-OSET01002003.1-sediment-metagenome-genome-assembly--contig:-NODE-2003-length-20272-cov-13.354147_pt1 | contig 20272 bp, 19 predicted proteins | sample MGYA00237882_ERZ534229 | MGnify/ENA primary metagenome ERZ534229 (study PRJEB26408, sample SAMN06266212) | sediment metagenome | isolation source: Hudson Canyon methane seep mesocosm | place... | reverse complement strand
CACTACTGATGTATTCAAGGTTTGCTAGATCAAAGGTTAGCATATTGGTCTTTTCGTTTACTTCCTTATCAATAATACCTTCCAGTTGCTGTGCAGTATTGGTGTCGAGGCGACCAATTAAGTACATTTTTGTACAGTCTGCGGCTTGATTAACAACTTCAATGGTTAAAGACATGTTACTTTCCTTTTTCTAATAAAATTTTCACGGTAAAGCGGTTTTCCCCCGCGACATATTCGTAGCTGCACGCATCACACATTTCTTTGACCAAATGTACGCCAAGCCCTCCTACGGCACCTTCTGCTTCTGGCATACCTAACCGGGCTTCTCCAAGTTCAAGTGGGTTGAAGGCTTTGGCTTGGTCAACAAAGGTCATTGTTATATGACTTTTGTTGTGGCTAATTAGTACTGAAATTGTTTCATCGACTCTACCAGCATAGCCATAGTTTATGGTGTTCACCATGATTTCTTCAGCGATAAGTTGCAACTCTAATAGTAACGATTCGGGTAGATGATGCTCCACAAGGAATTCGTTCAAAGCCGTGTTAACTTGCTCCAGCTCCTCTTGCCGGCTTTTGATGGTAATTTCTCTTGTGTGCACCTTTTTTACTCCCTCCCAATGTATCGCTAACAAGGTTAAGTCATCCGCAGGTTCTGCATCCCCTGTAAATTGATTGATAGCACTCAGTGTATTTGAAATTAGCTCACTCGCACTTGATGGAAAATTAGCTTTAAGGTTTTTGATGATATTGTCTTCGCCATATAGTTCACTATGCATGTTGGTTGCTTCATCTAAGCCATCAGTATAGGTGAACAAATAGCTGTTCGGTTCTATTGTCATTTTTAGAGATTCAAACTGATACCCATATAAACCTAGAGCAGGCCCGTTGAATTGGGTGATTTGCTTGACGAGGGGCATCTTATTGCTTTTTTCGTGCAGGTAAAAAGGCATAGGGTGTCCTGCGCTGGCTATTTTCAGCTCACCGGAATGTAAATCAAGTGTGCCTGCAAGGAGCGTCACAAACATACATGCGTCATTGTCTTCAACTAACTGGTGGTTAAGTTGGGTGAGTAAGTCGGCGGGGTCGGCAACTTGCTCTCCAATGGCTCTGATTGCGGTGACTACTCTAGCCATAAAAATGGCTGCCGCTACGCCTTTATCTGATACATCTCCTATCACAAAGCGCAGTAATTGCGGGCCGTGTAACTGTTGTTCATTTTGTATATGGTAATAATACAAATCACCGCCTACCGCCCTGGCAGGTTGTAAGTACGCTGATAACTGTATGCCTAATGCCTTGTTATTAATTTCATTATCACTTGGTAGCAGGCTTTGTTGTATTTCGTTGGCGGTTCTTAGCTCACTGTTAATGCGCTCTCTTTGTTTGGTCTCTTGTTGTAGTTCTTTTATATGTTCCTGAAGGCTTACCTGCATATGTGAAAAACTCTGGGTCAGGGAACCTATTTCATCATTACGAGGTGCCGCGGGAAGGGTATAATCAAGCTTACCCTTAGCAAAAGCCTGAGTGGCTTTATCAAGCTCTTTTAATGGCAAAAACTGACGCCGCGTAATGGCCCAGATAACGAGTATCAGCAACATGATTCCGAGTGCCATTTGCAAAGCACGATGGATGCTGTAGGTATTAAGTTGAGCCGTTAAACTAGTATGTGAATATGAAACCAGCATTGTCCATTGAGTGTCACCGAGGGGGGCGTAGCTAATCCAGCAGTCTTCTTGCATTTTTTGACAGTATGTTGAAAAACTACCTGATTTCCTATTCTTGATTTCTTCAATTAGGGTATGAAACCATGGGGGAGTGTTCTTTGCTCGCATGCCTATTTCATAGAGCTGCTGAAGCATTAACGATTCATCATTACCACTGATAATATGCCCGCCAGGCGTCATGGCGTAAATAGACATGTCTTGCTTGTCTTCCATGTTCGCGAGCATTTTTTGTAGGGTTGATAGTGCAAGGTCAATGGTGATTAAGGTAAACCCATCCACCCTCTTAACCGGCACTAAATAAGTGGACATTAAAACATCGCCAGCCCCTTCATCAAAGTAGGGCTCTGTCCATTGAGGGCTTTCTAATTGCTGAGCTTGTAAATACCAGTCTTTTTGGCGAAAGTTATAAGATTCATTGGCTAGGTTTACAAAATTTAAGTTTTCTTCGTTTCGAAAAAAGTATGAAGCATAAGACGTATGATCAGTCTTCGGTGTTGTATTTGGATCTACAACAATGGCCATACCATAAGCGGCTTCATTTTGTTGCATGGCTGTTGCGATCATTGATTCTAGCTTGTTCTGTGAAGGTGAGATCTGTGTGACTAATGCTGCGGTTAAATCTGCCTGATGTTGCAAGCGGTCTAGCATATCCGATGCTTTAGTTTCACTGGCTGAAACTTCAAGTTCTGCCAGTTGACGCAATTGCAGGTTGAGCAAGTTGCTAGTAAACCAGTAATCATAACTACTAATAGCCGTAAAAATAGCGGTTACACTCATTGTGACCCAGAGTATCATCCGAGTGGTTAAGCTATTTTTCATTTATTAAGACATCCTGAAGCAGCGTTCAATTAGAGGTTATGTTCTAGTTTAGAGTAAATGGGGAGCTTCACTACGAATATGTTAAACTTTGTAATTCTGAGTGTTTTCTTATTTAGGGATAAACTAGACTTAACGCAACGAATTTGAGTCTAGTTTGCTAGGTTTTTGGGAGAGTTAATATGTTACATCGTATAAAGGGTAATCGCGTTCTGGCTGTTTCATTTTCAGCATTGGCAGCAACCTTGCTGGTAGGCTGTGACAGTTCAAGTAGTAGTGGCAGCGATAGTGACTCTGGCTCACTCTCATTATCGGTTACTGATGCACCGATTGACGGGGCTGACAATGTTTTTGTCGAATTTACAGCCGTAGAGTTTAAACCTGCTGATGGTAGTTCAATAACCTTCACCTTTGATGAAGCAAAATCAATTGATTTATTAGCTCAGCAGGGTGGTAATTCAGCCCCGCTAATCACTGATGAAGATGTGCCTGCGGGTGATTATAACTGGGTCAGGTTAGCGGTAAATGCCGAACATGATACGGTTATGGATTCTTACATTGTTATTGGTGGCGATGAGCATGAGCTTGAAGTGCCTAGTGGTTCTCAATCTGGCTTAAAATTAAATAGTGGTTTTACTGTGCCTGAGGGCGGTAGTGCCAGCTTTACTATCGACTTTGATCTACGTCACTCAATTGTTGAAGCTAACGGTGAGTATAAACTGAAACCAGTGCTTCGTTTAATTGATAATAGCGGTGCCGCTACGATTACGGGGTCCATTGATTCATCAACGGTTATTGCGAGTAAGTGTGATGACGCAAGCCTTTTTGCTGGTGCTGTATATATATTTACCGGGCATGATATTGCACCAGATGATATTGATGAAAACTCACCGAACCCCATTGCAACGGCTGCCGTAAAGTTGAATGAAGGTGCAACGGCTTACGAATATACCGCGGCCTTTTTATCCGCAGGTGATTACACGGTTACTTATACCTGTGATTCAGATGAAGCTGATGTAGATGAAACGCTCGAATTTGAAGAGGCTGTAAATGTTACTTTAACCGAAGGTGAAACTGAAACGGTTGATTTTCAGTAGATAAATCGCAGTGTGCAGATTTTTCGTCTGTGCACTGACTGTTAGTCCCGTATTCTTTTGCTGCTCTTTGGCCTTTATGACAAAGCGTCAAGACAAAGCGTATAAGAGCGCTATACTCAAGACTAAACGAATTAAATTAAGTAGTAATAATGAAATCAGCTTGTGTACGAGCGCTTAAAATCACCTTTGGCTTTCTGTGTCTATTAATTGTTATTCCACAAATGGGATATGCAGCTGATACTGCTGCAGTTAATGAGTTGGTTGCAGAAAAGTGGCTAAAGAATGAGTTCAATGTTTCTACCCTTTCTCCTGAAGAGCAAATGGAAGAAATGCGCTGGTTTATCCAAGCCGCTAATCCGTATAAAGGAATGACGATTCGGGTGGTGTCTGAACGAATAGATACCCATGTTTACGAATCAAATGTGATCGCGAGAGCATTCAGCGAAATCACCGGTATTCATGTTGTTCATGAATTAACGGGAGAAGATGATGTTATTAAAAAGCTACAAACGCAGATTCAAACAGGCGTTAACCTTTATGATGCTTATGTAAATGACAGTGACCTGATTGGTTATCACTATCGCTCTGGTGAGGCTATTGCTTTAAGTGACTATATGGCAGGAGAGGGCGCTGCTGTAACGCTGCCCACGTTGGATATTGATGACTTTATCGGAATATCATTTACAGAAGGCCCTGATGGCCGCTTGTATCAACTACCTGATCAGCAATTTGCCAACCTTTACTGGTATCGTCATGACTGGTTCTCTAGACCTGAGCTAAAGAAACAATTTAAAACATTGTATGGTTACGACCTAGGGGTGCCTGATAATTGGAGTGCCTATGAGGATATTGCCGAATTTTTTACCGTACATGTAAAAGAGATTGATGGGCAACGAGTTTGGGGGCATATGGACTATGCTAAAACTGACCCCTCATTGGGCTGGCGCATGTCAGACGCCTGGCTTTCTATGGCGGGTGCAGGAGATAAAGGCTTGCCTAATGGTTATCCTGTTGATGAGTGGGGTATTCGGGTTATTGGTTGCCAGCCTGTAGGCGCTTCGGTAAAACGTGGGGGGGCTCTTGATGGCCCTGCAGCCGTTTACGCAGTGACTAAGTTTGTTGAGTGGCTCGATAAATATGCACCACCCGAAGCAAAAAATCTAAATTTTACTGAAGCGGGAGAGTGGGTCGCAAAAGGGAATATTGCACAGCAAATATTCTGGTACACGGCCTTTACTGCATCATTAACAGACGCTTCTCTTCCTATTGTTAATGAGGATGGCACCCCCAAATGGAGAATGGCTCCGTCGCCTCATGGTGCTTATTGGGATGAAGGCATGAAACTGGGGTATCAGGATGCAGGTTCGTGGACATTGCTGAAGAATACGCCTCCAGAGCGTAGAGATGCCGCTTGGCTTTATGCTCAGTTTGCAGTTTCAAAATCAATATCACTGAAGAAAACTCTGGTAGGTTTAACCCCTATTCGTGAGTCTGACATTATGTCTGAAGTGATGACTGAAAAGGCGCCTTATCTGGGAGGGCTGGTTGAGTTTTATCGTAGTCGCGGGCGAGATGTTTGGAGTCCAACAGGTACTAATGTTCCCGACTATACAAGACTTTCTAACTATTGGTGGCAGTTTGTGTCGCGAGCGATTGAAGGGCAATTGACCGTGGCAGGTGCAATGCATAAGATGGCTGAGGCTATGGATGCCGAAATGCAGTTAATGGCGAATGAATCAAGTTTACAGTGCAAGCCCATTCTTAATGAAATAGAACCAGAAGACGTATGGCTAAAGCGTGAAGGCGCGCCTAAAGCGATGCGTAATGAGAGCCCAAAAGGTAAAACCCTAAGTTATGATGAGGCGATTCGTGCTTGGCAGTAGTCGAAAGTATGCCAATGTGAGGTATTTGTTTACCCTTTGTAGTCGCGGGTGGATGGCATTTGTATTTTTGATTTTATTTTCTTCTGTGGGCTTTGCTGCAGAAAAACCCTTAACCCTTGTTACCTTCATTGAAAAACCGCTCATCGACCAGAAAAATGGTGTGCCCTCTGGTGTGGTTGTCACTGTAATAAAAGAGTTGTTTCGTCAAGCTAATGTCGCTTACACACTTCGGTTGATGCCCCCCAAACGGGCAATTCTGATGACCACTGAAACGGATAATTACTGTGTTTTTCCTATTGAACGAAGCCAGGAACGAGAGGCAAATTATCAGTGGGTGAGCCCAGTACTTATCTCAAGACATGGGTTATATAGTCACCCTGATAGACCCATAGAGCTAAAGACACTAGAGGATGCAAGACCTCATAAACTGGGGAGTTATCTTGGTAGTGGTATGGGGGAGTATCTGGAAAATCTTGGCTTTAACGTTGAGTATGCAGGGCGAAATGAGTTGAATGCACGTAAACTTTTAAAGAACCGTATTGACCTCTGGGTTTCTGATACGGAATCAGCAAAATTTTTAATTAAGCACGAGCGCTTGTCGTTAAGCGCGCCTGAACTGATCTTTTTTACAACGGTTCGGGCGATGGCTTGTAATCTTGCGGTTGACTCTGGAGTGGTGAAAAAACTGCAGAAAACAGCGACTAAAATGTACCGTAACGGAGATGTTGAAAAAATTTATAAATCTCTTAATTGACTTATCTTTGCTTGCTAGACTAATATTATTCAAGTGCTCTTTTTTCAAGAGTGCAGCGTTAATGAAAATCTTATTAATGCAGTTAAACAAAATATACTTAACCCTCGATTTTAGTCATAAGTGTGCCAATACTGAAATGAATACACTCTTTGCCAAACATTGCCCAGCGATTATGCCGTGGCGACTAGTCTCTCGACGAGTCGGCCAATGGCTGCGTGTTGTGTGTTTTGCGAGGAGTCGCTGTACTGAGTAGTTAAAGTATATTGCCTCAATTTAAATCGTAATTCCCAAAAGACCGCAGCGTTCAGCTTCGGTCTTTTTTTTTGGAGAAATAAAATGTCTATTCCAGCAGCTTACGCTGCCGTTGTTATTGTTTGGTCCACAACGCCTTTGGGTGTCGTGTGGAGTAGTGAAACCGTACCGCCTGTTATGGCGGCCTTGCTGCGCATGTCTATTGCTGCTGCAGTAGGTCTGTTGATACTGAAATGGCGACGTATTCATCTACCGTGGAACAAACAGGCAATGCATGTATATGGCTGTTCGGTTCTGGGTATTTTTGGAGCAATGCTGTGTACTTATTTGGCTGCTCGGTCAATTTCTTCAGGGCTAATATCGGTGTTGTATGGATTGTCCCCCTTGGTGTCTGGTTTGCTTGCTCAGCGCCTACTGGGTGACTCCTCATTTACAAAAATGCGCTGGTTAGCTACGTTGGTGGCAGTGGGCGGTCTAGTAGTGATTTGCGCTAGTGATGTTGTTATTGGTGATGATAGTTGGAGCGGCTTAATGCTGGTTCTCATCGCCGTTGTGTTATTCAGTACTAGCGGAGTATTGGTTAAGCGAAGTGGTGTTAGTCTTCATCCTTTTGCTACTACTGTGGGTGCTTTACTCTTATCGTTACCACTTTTCGGAGTGAGCTTGCTCCTTGTTGATATGCCGTTTTTGGCGGTTGAATGGAGTACAAGGTCTGTAATGGCTATTGTCTATTTGGCGTTATTTGGGTCATTGATCGGCTTCGTGTCGTACTTTTATGTATTGCAAAAACTAGCGCCGAGTACTGTGGCACTGGTGACCTTAATAACGCCTGTTTTTGCCATTCTTCTGGGAGCCTTGCTAAATGGTGAAACAGTTGGGTTATCATTAATAATAGGTGCTGGCTGCGTAGTTATGGGACTTGCGATCTACTATTGGGGTGACTCATTTTTAGCAAAATAGTCGTAACCGAGGGGCTATGTTTTTAGCTGAATATAATTCTTAACATCAACGCCATAGGTGCCATTAGACACTCCGGTTTTAATAGCATATACCTCGCCTTTATCATCAATAATATCATCGAAAAGGTTGATGATATAAGGCGGGCGTATTTTTTTATCAGCGGTTAATACCAGTTCAATTTTTGGTCTTAAACGTGATTCCGGGTTGGCGGAAACAACAATGCCTACCTCTCCATTTGTCAGCTCGACCAAGGTTCCAGGGGGGTAAACACCTACCATTCGTATAAATGACTCCACTAACTCTGAGTCAAAATGCTTGTCTCGTTCAGAGAATAAAATCTTGAGTGCATCAAAGGCCGGACTGCCTTCTTTATAGGTTCGATCACTGGTGATTGCGTCATAGGCATCAACAATGGTGATCATTCTTATATATTTGTGTAAATACCCACCGTGAATGCCTTCTGGGTAACCTTTGCCGTCAATTCGCTCATGGTGGTAATGAGCGGTATCTATTATCATTGGTTCAAGCTCTTTGTACTGTTCAAGAATCTCTTTACCAAAGATAGAATGTTGGCGCATGATGTCGAATTCAATGCGATTAAGGCGCGCAGGCTTATTAAGGATGTCCTTCGGTACTTTCATCTTACCGACATCGTGTAGCATTCCCCCCATCCCCAGAAGCTCAAGCTCTTTCTCTTCTAAACCTAAAAAACGACCGAAAGCAATGGCTAAAATACCAACACGCATACAGTGTTCTGCTGTGTAATAATCCTGATCTTTTATTTTGGTAAGCCAGAGTAAGGCATTCGCATTAGATAGAATACTTTTTACACAATGAGAAATAATCGTTCTGGATTGGCCAATATCAATAGCTTCATCGTTCTCAATTGAGTCTAATACTTTCTCAACATGGGCGTGAGTTTCTTCTAGTACTAATTTGGCTCGTGGGAGCTCTTCTCTAAAAGGCGTTGTTTCTCGGAAACCTGGGTACTGTTTTTGCGCGTCCTCTTCATCTCCAACAGTCTGGCGATTTTCAATCCAGAATTCTTGATCAATTTCGATGTACACGTAATGGCAGTGATCTCTGAGTAGCTCGACATCGCTGAATGAGTTGATAGTGAGTCCCTGTAAAAGTACGGGGATTTCTGTCCATGGTCTATCCAGGCGAGTAACATGCATACCAATCTCAAGGCAATCGGCAGGAAGTTTCACCTCAATGAGCTTTGAGTTTTTTTCTTTATCGGAAGGTAGCTTATTTATTGTTTTCATTCGTATGGCTAAAGTTGTTAGTCAAAATCATTGCAAAACTATTGTATCGACATAGAGTGAGGTGTAGATATTGGTATCTATACTTACGCCTTATTTTTAAAGCTTAGATTGATATTTGTGGTATTGCTGTGTTTTTTGTTAATTTTCAAGTAAAAAGATTGTATTTTTGTAACGCTTCTGGTTTTATGTGTCTGGTGTCAACATTTGTTTTTCAGCGTTTCTGCGTACCCTGAAAAATAGCGCCTTGAAAAATAATATTAAAAAGGACTTTATCTCTATGGTTAATCAATTAGCAGATCTTCTGGTCAAGTATCGAGTTGGGTTTAGTTTATTTAGCCTGGTGTTGATTATCGCTTTAGGCGCAGGCATGGCGTCCCTCCGGTTTGAAAGCGATTACAAAATCTTTTTTAGTGATGATAATCCACAGCTATTAGCTCATGAGCTTAATCAGGAAACATACACAAAAAGCGATAATATTACCTTTGTTATTGCGGCCCAAGATGAAGCGATTTTCACAAAAGAGACCCTGAAAAGCGTTCAACAGTTAACTAAAGAAGCTTGGAAGATGCCCTATTCATCTCGGGTAGACTCGGTTACCAACTATCAACATACCTGGGTTGAAGAAGATGACTTGATCGTTGAAGATTTGGTGTTAAATCCAGAATCATTAACATTTGAGCGCTTAAATGAGCTAAAAGATATTACCTTGTCTGAGCCTCAATTGGTAAATAACTTAATATCAAACCGAGCACATGCTACCGCGGTATCTGTTAATTTAAATTTGCCTGACCTTCGAGCAGAAGCTGATAAAGCAACGGTTGAAGTAGTCGCTTACGCAAGAACACTAAGAGATCAGCTTGAAGCAGAAAATCCAAATCTTAAGATTTACTTAATCGGCCAAACCGTCGTTAATAATACCTTTAATGAGATGTCGACTAAGGATATGACGCAGCTTATTCCACTGATGTTTGTGGTGATTGTTGTATTGTTACAGCTTATTTTACGCTCGGTCGTAGGGACGATAAGCACCGTTGTAATAATTGCCATGAGCGTTTTGGTTACTCAAGGCGCGATGGGGTGGGTTGGTTATGCGGTAAACCAGGTTAATGTAATGAGTCCCATTATTATCCTTACACTAGCCGTCTGTGACTGCGTACACCTGTTGAATAATTACCTCTTTAATCTTTCTAAAGGTGACGATCGTATTGCTGCGATGAAAGAAAGCTTAAGCATTAACTTTCAGCCTATTTTTCTGACTAGTGTTACTACAGCCATTGGCTTTTTGAGTATGAACTTTAGTGACTCACCTCCATTTCAGGATTTGGGAAATATCTCAGCGTTTGGAGTAATGGCCGCTTTTGTTTTCAGCATGACACTCTTTCCGGGAGTCACGCTTTTGTTACCCATGAAAGCGCGTAAAGTCACCCTTGAAGGCTCCAGTAATAAGCTAACGTCAACCTTGGCTAAATTTGCTGTTAGCCGATACAACCCTTTGTTTTGGGGTTTGTTATCCGTTGCATTAGTACTGTCCAGCTTTATGTTTAACAATGAATTAAACGATGACACGGTCGCGTACTTTCATGAGGATGTGCCGTTCAGGCAGGCCGCAGATTACACCCAAGAGAATCTGACAGGCTTTGATATTATTGCTTACTCCCTAGAAAGTGGCAGCAGTAATGGCATAAATGACCCCGCCTACTTAGAAAAGGTTGAGGCATTTTCTCAGTGGTACCTTTCTCAGCCTGAAGTGGTTCACGTTAGTAGCTTTACTGATGTAATCAAGCGGCTTAACCGTAACATGCACAACGATGATCCTGCTTGGTATAAACTACCTGATAGTCGGGAATTAGCGGCTCAATATATTCTTCTTTATGAAATGTCTCTGCCTTTCGGTCTGGACTTAAATAATCAGATTAATGTCGACAAATCATCATTATTAGTAAGAGTGAGAATCAAAAACCAAAAAGCACAGCAGCTGATCAATATTGATGAGCGAGCTCAGCAATGGTTGATTAACAACGCTCCAGAGTTGGTAGCGCCAGGTGCCAGTGTTTCTATTATGTTTGCGAATATTGGCCAACGTAATATAGATAGTATGCTCACCGGTTCACTCGCTGCGTTGATACTAGTTACGCTTACCTTGATTATTGCGTTGCGGTCATTCAAATATGGGTTATTAAGTTTATTGCCTAATGCCTTTCCTGCGGCTATGGCTTTTGGGGTGTGGGGTATAATGGACGGTGAGGTAAACTTAGCTGTAGCGGTTATCTTTGCAATAACACTGGGTATTGTTGTAGATGACACTGTGCACTTTATAACGAAATATTTGCGAGGTAGAAATCTGCACGGTTATAACCCTAAAGAGGCAATAGAGTACGCCTTTACTGTGGTTGGAAAAGCGATTATTACAACCACCATTGTGCTTGCTGCAGGATTCTTTATTCTGGCTTTCTCTAGCTTTGACGTTAATGCCTCAATGGGCTTGATGGTGGGGATTACTATTTTACTGGCTTTGATTTGGGATTTTCTATTTTTACCTTCCTTGTTGATAAAGGTAGATTCAGTTAAAAAAAAGAAAGCAGTGGCTTCGACGTTTGAAGAAGTCGCCTCTTGATATGGTTAATAATTGATCAATTCGTCTTGTTAGTCTATAAACTAACTATACCAATAAAATAATTATGGCAGGCGGTGCAGCCTGCTTTAACTTAAAAGCGCAAGGTTGCGTTCCCCCTCGGTGTCGAATCCACTCTAGTTGGAAGGATTGCTGTGCCTGGAGGAGATTTATGACTCGCGTTACGATGATCAAAAATATTATTCGTTTAGGTATACGATTTATACCCAATGATCTTACCGTCTATCGCTTTTTTTCAGGGAGCGGTCGTTATTTTGTTCGTAAGCCAAAGAATTTTCAGGTAGATTCAACCCGTGTCGGTAATATTCCCGTTTTGTGGGTTAACCACCGAACACACTGCAGTTCCCGAGTTATTCTCTATCTTCATGGCGGCGGATACGCCATAGGCTCCAACCGAACGCATTTAGAATTAGCCGCCAGAATTGCCCGAGCAGCTAAATCTCAAATGTTAATGGTTGAGTATCGCTTAGCCCCTGAACATCCTTATCCTGCCGCTTTGAATGATGCAGTGACGGCCTATGAGTACTTATTGAAAGAGCGAGTGTCACCTGAGAAAATTGTAATCGCTGGAGACTCTGCTGGAGGAGGGTTAACCGTAGCGTTATTACAATATCTTCGTGATAGAGGGATGCCTACGCCAGCAGGCGCTGTATGTTTATCCCCTTGGCTAGACCTAAGTTGCTCTATTTCTTCACTTTCTAAAACAATAAAACAAGACCCCTTGGTTTCTCCTAGTCGCATTCGTTACTTTGCTAAGCACTATGCAGGAAGCAACGATCGGACTCAGCCAGGTCTATCTCCATTTTTTGGAGAGTTAGATAATCTACCGCCAATGCTTATTCAAGTAGGGGGAGATGAAATATTGTTACCAGAGTGTAAGTTGTTTACCCGTAGAGCGAATAAACTAGGTTCTTCAGTAGAGTTGCAGGTTTGGCCAGGAATGTTTCATGTCTGGCAGTTTGCCGCTAGCATTCTGCCAGAAGGAAGACAGGCGATTAAAAAGATTGGTTTGTTCATCAGGGACGTCTCCCCGGTTTAAATGAAAACCATGGCTTCGGCCAAGCTGGAAAGCGCAAGGTAAACTAGCATAGCCGCTGTAATTTTTAGAAATGAGCTCATTGTATCGGTCATGTTATCTCTCCCTCTTCTAGTATTTATGTAATAGCAATTTATAATCCCAGTTATGGAAAAGGCTCATACACTCAGTTGCTTGCAGTTCTTTGTTCATGCTCGTTATTTGCCTTTAATATTTCAATGTGCATAAAAAGGTGACAGAAAGTTACACGCTGAAACCTGATAAAAGCTAATGATGTCTAGCTTAATACCGAGAGATGAAAAGGGGTAGGTGGACATTAGTCGTAGTTGTCTTAGGGCTAATATATTTGAATTAATACATCAAATATCAGATAAGATTATGAAAATAAAAAGCAATATTTAAGTGTGGATAGGGATGCTACGAAGGGTAACAATATTGTGACCCATGTAGCATTATTGACTAGCTTGCTAGAGAAAGGGCTTTGAATGGAAAGCGCCATAGTGGGTCTCTGTAGGAAACTAATGCAGAGCCGATAACCTCGCCATTCTTATAGACTTTTAATGGACAGGTAGTTAACGAAGCCTTCAGATTCCTCAACTGGTACCGTTTTTTACCTGCTATACGTACATCTCCCACGCCTTCAATATTCATTTGAAAGTCGTATTTGGGGCCGGTTGGCAGAATGGTTAGTTCGCCGCGAACGGGAATGAGGATTTTATCTATGCCATAACGGGCAGTGCCGGTAAACGGACGAGGCGCGGTCAGGCTGAATAGTTTTTTTGAAGTGGCTTCAATCTCAAAGGAGAAATCCGCTTTTTCACGCCCCTCTAGCTGTAACCAACCATTCATTGTTTCTTTTACTACAACAGATAAAGACATAACGAGGTTTCCTTTAGTTTGATTCATATTCAAGTTGAATTTTTTTACCTAGTTTTTCAGCAGCTCTGGTAGCCATTGCCATGATCGTGACTTGGGGGTTTGCTCCTAAAGAAGAGGGTACTGAGCTGCCATCCATCACATATAAGCCTGATTTGCCAAATACCTGATGATCTTGATCACATACGGCTATTTTGGGAGACGCACCAATACGCGCAGTACCTAATGGGTGAAAGGCCGAGATGAGAAAGTCTCTTGGACGCAGCTTCATAGCCATTAGCTGCTCTAGCTCTTGCTCATTTTTAATAGATGATTTTTTATTGCAACCGGCAATACGCACCTCTTCTGCGCCTGCGGCTAAGTACATTTTTACTAGCGTTGATATGCCTTCTAGAAACAGCTTGAAATCTTCGTCATTCATGCTGTAGGTCACTAGAGGAATATCTTCAAAAAGCCCTTTGCGAACGCGCCCTCTGGATTTATCTTTAATCATAAATCCGAAAAAAGCGGTGTGTTTGTAATTTTCGGTTTCTTTAACAAACTGCTCACCAATAGAAGGTAAAAGCATGCCGTAAGCCATGAGCGGAGGTGTTGCGCCCTCCAGCATGAGTCCTTTCTTTGCCATTGTGGCAACACCATAGCCCTGAGGAATTAGGTTGGCATGATCAAATGTACGGTTTTTGAAGCGAGCAGTGACGGCTCCAGCAGGATGAATAGATAGGTTACGGCCAGTGTGTTTATTATTAACGCCATTCTTTCGTAGAAATAAAGGTGTAATCAGACTTCCCATCGCCACAACTACATGCCTGGTTTTTATGGTTAAAGGTGTTTTTATCTTATGTCCATTTTTGTTTTTGATCCCTTCTGCTTCTATGCCTGCAACCTGGTTTCCATCCCAAATGATCTTGTTAGCCCGGAACCCTGTTAGCAAAAGTGCGCCACTTTCCAATGCGCGGGGAATAAAACTAACATTAGTTGACTGTTTTGCATCGGTAGGGCAGCCAAACTGGCAGAGCCCTTGGCCATCGCAGCCAACCGCATTGCGCTTTAATACATGGCCTTTGCCGTGAATGATTTTGTCAGCACCACGGTCTATGACTCTTAGGATCTCACCTACATATCTTTCGTCGGCATTCTGAACCTGTAAAACGCCTTCTACCCGGCTAAAGTACTTTTCCATATTCTCTTTATTGAAATCAGTAAGCCCTTCACGTTGCCATTGCTCAAGTACTTCATTGGGTGCTCTGATGCATGTTCCTGAGTTAATTGTGGTAGTGCCGCCAACGTTACGGCCAATTGGAATGGGGATTATGGTATTGCCAATAGCGCCTGTGGCTCCGTTAGCCCGATATAGTTTGTTGACCATTTCAGGTATTTTGCCGGTAAAGTCTTTGCGGTTAAGGTATTTTCCTTCTTCTATAATTAATACAGCAAGCCCTTGTGATGCTAACTCATAAGCCGCTGCAGCCCCTCCAGCACCTGTTCCAATGACCACAACATCAACTTCAAAATCCTCAGCGCTATCTTTTGGAGGTAAATAGTCATCAACATCTATAATTTGTCGTTGCCAACGGTGTTTTTCTGTTTCAGACGGAACCCTTACGCCGTTTTTTATTTTTAGCTGAGAAAATAACTTCTCATCGTTTAAATAAGCGTATTTAAGGGGAAGGCTTATTAACTTTAAATAGCTACCTACTAGCGGGTGGCTGATATAGTGATTTAGATAAGAGGTTCTGGCACTCGTATCCAGCTTGCTGAAAAGGTGTCCTTTGGTGAGTAATGCATGTAACTCAACCCCCCAGAGGGCTGTATCGTAACCCCTAATGCTGGCTTGGGCTGCAATTTTTTCACTATCAGGGCTTTCTAAAATTGAGCCTTTTGGAAAGAGTGCCTCACTAAGCGCAGTGGCTGTAAAATTTGTTGAAGGTGCGCGGTCTAGTAGATAATTCTTGAAAGTATTTATTCTCTCAAACATACATATTCCCCCTATTGGCATGAAATAAGTATAGGGCGTCGCAAAGTGTAAATATTGCCAGTATAGACAATAAAAATTGTCACTGGAGTTTGTAAAATCAGTCATAATGCCCGTAATAAATAATTAGAGTGCTAAAACAAATGAAAGAAATACCGGTAGAGGTCGCCCAGTGGGCTGAAGAGGCTCATAAAGGTTTGAATGTTGCCTGGATGCTATTGAAGGGCGAACATTTAAAAGAGGGGGCTACAGAGCTTGGTGACGACCAGAAAAGCTATTTGTTTAAATATGGTGCTGCTTTGTGTAGCTTAAATAGAGGCATCAAAGACAAAGAGAAACAAAAAGAAATTTATAAGTTTTCGGCTAAGCGAGTGCTAATGGGCTTTGAGGTTGACCAGAAAACCAAACAGCATTATGAACTCAATTTCTTAATTGCTTATATTGATGCGCATGTTGGCTTGGGTTTATTAAGTGATGATAAAGCAGAAGAGGTTATGCTTTATTTGGCTGAGAATTTCGAAGTGAGTTAGCGAAGCATACCTTGTAAGTTATCGCATCAAACTGACTGCTCCTACAGGGGCAGAAGTTGCCACTTTTTATTTCTTGGTAGCTTCTTGATAGCTATTTCTCGCTTGGATGCTTCTGAACGGTTTTTTGCGGCTTCTCGGTAGACTAGCTTTACGGGCTTATGGCCGCGAAAAAACTTAGCTCCTTTTGTTCCTGTACCTTCATAGGTTGCGAGGTGTTCTTGGAAGCGCCGTTCCGGGTCGGTTGCGATGCCCGTATAAAGGTGCTCTGATTCGGTGAGTATTAGGTAGACCCACCAAGGTGATGAGCCTATCTCACTCATCGTTAGGGTGGGGCTCGATAGCATTATAAAACTGACTTATTGCTGCGCCCGTGTCTGATTTGGCTTGCGGCATGAATGCGCCGTATAGCTCTAACAATTCATCCAGTAATGCTTTCCCGTTAATAATTTGTTTTGATGATAGCTCTTGAGTCAGCGCCGGCTCCGATGCTTTTGCTTCTTCCTGACCTGCTTTTGCTGCCAGTAAGGTCCATGCATAGGCTTTAATTAGGTCTTTTTCTACCCCGTCACCTTGATAGTACATAACAGCAATGTTTTGCCAGGCGGGTATGAACCCTTGCTTCGCCGCCTTCATGAATTCATTCAAGGCTTTTGTTTTATCTTCAATGCACCCTAATGCCTGATCGTAACAGTTAGCGAGATTGTATTGGGCCTGAGCTATGCCATTTTCAGCGGCCTTTTCAAACCAATGAAATGCTGTTAAGTAGTCTTGTTGCCCTAGTGTTCCCTGGGTATAAAGTAATGCAAGGTTATATTGTGCTTCCGCCTTGCCTTGCTCTGCTGCACGCCAGTAGCACTCAGCTGCCTGTTGAGGGTATTGTTTCTGACCATCCCCATTCTCATACATTAGCCCCAAGAGGTACAGTGCATCAACAACGCCCTCATCTGCGGCCTGCTTACAAAGGTTAAAAATGGCTTGTTGATTTTGAGTCTTTTCGTATTGAGCATGAAAATCGATGGATCGTTGATGTTGCTGTTGCTCCGATAAGCGCTCTTCTGGCCACTGAGGCTGATCTTTAGTTGATTTATTTTTCTTAAGAAAGGAAGAAAGGAGTGATTTGATGGCCATAAATGAAGTGCTCTCGTTAGAGTGGGTCTTGTGTTGCTGTTAGAGATACGGAGACCGAATCTGCATAGCGCAAGGCATAGGGTTTGTCGATTTCAACAGTGGCCTCAATGACATCTTTATGATCCATAATAATACTCAATATTTCATTCGTCATTCTTTCGAGCAGTGCAAATCGGTTATCTTCAACGAGTTCAATAACCTGTTTTGTGATAGTACGATAATTGAGGGCGCTTTCAATGCAGTTTTCACTGATTGCTTTATCGGCGTTGTAGCGTATTGATGCGTTAATCAATACGTCTTGCTGATTATGGATCTCTTCATCCTTAATGCCGATGAATGTTCTTAATCGCAGGTTTTTAATTCTTATAGTGGCAATTGACGACATGTTAGCTCTGAATATTAGTTGGAGTGGCTTATCGACGGATAAGCGTTAAAAACTCAGAACGGGTTGCCTGAGACTCTCTCATCGAACCTAGCATCATGGAGGTGCTCATAACCGAATTTTGCTTTTCAACACCGCGCATCATCATGCACATGTGTTTTGCTTCGATTACAACGCCAACCCCTTTAGCACCAGTTACTTGCTGCACTGCTTCGGCAATTTGGCGTGTCAGGTTTTCCTGAATTTGCAGGCGTCTGGCAAACATATCAATAATGCGTGCAAACTTTGATAGGCCGAGCACTTTACCATTTGGCAGGTAAGCGATATGACACTTTCCGATAAACGGCAGCATGTGATGCTCACACATGGAGTACAGTTCAATGTCTTTTACAATCACCATTTCATCATTATCTGATTCAAATACGGCATTATTGATGATGTCATTTAGGTCTTGTCGATAACCTTGGGTTAGAAATTCCATAGCTTTTGCAGCGCGTTTAGGTGTGTCAGTCAAACCTTCCCTTTCAACGTCTTCGCCAATAGCCTCAATGATCTGACGAAAGTTTGATTCAAGAATATCTTGCATGGAATAGCCCCGGAAAACTGTAAAAAAACCTGATACTTTTTGGGTGAAACCTGAGACCGATTAAGATATTAATCTCGCAGGCATTAACTAAAGACGGGAATGTAACATGATAAGGGTTTATTTGCCTAATGAGTAGATAGCCATAGCTTTGCGCTCCTGGCTTGGTAAGTAGCAGCAGGCCAGGAAGGCGGTGAATGCTTCTTTTAATCTTGTAAACTTTTTAACTCGTGGTCAATCGCGTCGGCTTCTGCCTTTAATACCATGTACATCAAGCTGTTAGGGCTGACTTTTGCTTTATCTGCCTGCTTTAATTTTAAACTATAAAGTCTGGTTAAACGTTCAAAATACTCATTTTGTTGGTATTGCATAACTCGATCCTCCCACCACCTATACATTACTTTGGTGGTTTATATAACGACTACCTATATAAGCTATCGGCAGTTTTTGTAAATTATTTAGCCGTTTTTACATCTATTAAAGTACCCATTCGACTGTTGATTTACCACGCAAGATGTTTGCCATAGGACTTTATTTAGTTAGACAACAGAAATTAATTTTCTCTCGGGTTGAGCTTTAGTAATAAAAAGATAAAAATAGTGCAACACACTCAAATGGTTAGCTGAAAAGTTAAGCTATTTGAATTTTTTATGTTTTACTAAACTTCATTTCAAAAGGTTGGTTTACGCAGGCTTGCTTACTGAATAAGCAATCGCTGCGCTCTGAGTGTAAAGAACGGTTTACACTCAGAGGCAAGGCATAGCCGCTTAGAGGCGAATATGGACACATCAGCAGACTTAGAATGCTGGCAGCAAAGTGGAAAATGGTTCAAATATCGAGACCATTCAATTTTCTGTCGTATAGAAGGGAAAGGCGAACCTCTGGTACTAATTCATGGTTTTCCTACCTCTTCGTGGGACTGGCATGCCTTATGGCCAGCGCTTACTCAGCGATATTTTGTTATTGCTATTGATATGATCGGTTTTGGTTTTTCTGATAAGCCTATTGATTATGAATACAATATCATGGATCAGGCGGACTTAGTGTCAGGCTTTATTCGCGAATTAGGACTTAAACGATGCGATCTTTTTTGCCATGACTATGGTGTTAATGTTGCCCAAGAATTGTTGGCTCGAGATATAAATGGGGAGCTTGGATATGACATTAGTAGTGTTTGCTTTCTCAATGGTGGATTATTCCCTGAAACACATCAGCCTATTTTTATTCAGCGCCTGTTAAGTAGTTCTCTTGGGGGCATTATAAGCCGGTTTATTACCCGAGCAACTTACGAAAAAGTGATGTCCAGATTATTTGGGCCTACAAATCAGCCAGATCAAGAGCTACTGAATAATTATTGGACTCTCGTTGAGTACAATAATGGGCTTGGTTTGGTTCACCGCCTAGTGCGATATATTGAAGAGCGACGCTGCCACCGTCCCCGCTGGGTTGAAGCCTTACAGAAAACGAAGGTACCGATGCGGTTTATTAACGGGCTTGCTGACCCTGCCTCGGGCCGTGAGATGGCTGATCGATACGAAGATATGATGAATGATAGTGATGTTGTTAGGCTCGAAGGGGTGGGGCATTACCCGCATATTGAAGCACCTCAGAGGGTACTAAGTATTTACTTGGAGTTTAGGGCGCAAACATTATCTCTTGATAATTAGTGCCTATTAAGAATATTTAACTTGTATAGGGCAAAACAAGTGATTAGTGTTTTTGCTTTTTTATGGAGAAAAAAATGACTATTCCCGCTCCGAGAGTGTTGAATTTTTTATTGTTTGTTTTGTGTGTCTGCTTAATGGGATTTGCCTTCTTTCTTGAGCATGTTAAAGACCTGGAGCCTTGTCCTCTTTGTATGTCTCAGCGTATTGTATTTATTACAGCGGGTTTAATAGGGTTGATAGCGGCTATTCATAACCCTGTAAAAGTGGGAATAAAAGTGTACGGTGTTTTGCTGATGCTGGTTGCTGCAATTGGCGCTGCACTCTCATCGAGGCAGTTGTGGCTACAAAGCTTACCTGAAGATGAGATTCCCGCTTGTGGCCCAGGCTTGAGTTATATTGTAGAAAATATGGAATATTTTCCTATGCAGGAAGTACTCACCATGATGTTGAGCGGCACGGGAGATTGTGCTGATGTGCAGTGGGTCTTTTTGGGTTTGAGTATTCCCGGTTGGACTTTGCTTGTTTTTATCTCCATGATTGCATTAGGTTTGATTCAGTTATTGAGGAAGCGCTAGCGACTCTTTTTGTATAAAAAGTAAGTTTAATCAATATTTTTTGCTGAATCATCCATCTATCGCTTGATACGATTTAACATTTTGTTTAAGTTGAACACTTGCTTCGCTTCTCTGGCTCGCATAAAGTGAGAGTCGAG
>ENA-OSET01002002-OSET01002002.1-sediment-metagenome-genome-assembly--contig:-NODE-2002-length-20280-cov-2.594318_pt1 | contig 20280 bp, 10 predicted proteins | sample MGYA00237882_ERZ534229 | MGnify/ENA primary metagenome ERZ534229 (study PRJEB26408, sample SAMN06266212) | sediment metagenome | isolation source: Hudson Canyon methane seep mesocosm | place... | reverse complement strand
CAGCTTAATGATATGGGGTCCTCCTGGAGTAGGAAAATCTTCAATCGTTAAAAACATTGCCTCAAATAATAACCTTGCATTAGTTGATTTGCGTTTAAGCCAACTATCTCCGACAGATTTGAGAGGATTACCTGGGGTCGAAGATGGAAAGTCAAAATGGTATGTACCAGAATTTATGCCAACTAAGGGCTCCGGTATTCTTTTTTTAGACGAGATAAATATGGCTCCGCCTGCCATGCAGGGCGTTGCTCAGCAATTAATTCTTGATCGTAAAATTGGAAATTATGCGGTTCCAAAAGACTGGTTCGTTTGGGCTGCAGGAAATCAAAAAGAGGACAAAGCAGCTGTTTTTCAAATGCTTAGAAAAAACATTTTCTATTTTTGTTGACTCGATAAACCCTGAAAGATATCTACCATCACGCATTTGGTCTTTCATATTTGGAGAAGCACTTACCTTACAGAAAATAGTTGCTGATTGAGTTGAAACATTAACATTGCCAGCAATTCTATCCACCTTTCCTTGAGCAATTCTAACATCATTCTCGTCATTGAAGAAAACCTTATCTCCTATTTTAATTGTTTTTAAGTATCGAGAATGTACCGCTGTTTTAATTTCATAAACACTAGTTCCTACAAACAACCCCAAGGGCTGTCCAGCTCTTACTAGAGATCCAGGCTTAACTAATGCTTGCGCTACAAATCCATCAAATGGTGCTCTAATAGTAAATTTATCCACCCTTTCCTCCGATGCTTTAATTGTATGGAAACTTGCTTGAACTCCATGATTAATGACGAAATACTCTTCTCTCTTGGTTTCTGCAGTGGGAATAGATGGTAGTGGTTTTGTTACATCTATACTTTCTACATAATATTCCCATACTTCAATTCTTTCAGGAAAGTCAACTTTAATACTTGCAAGCATTCCAGTAACAAGTTGTAAGAACTGAGACCGTGCACTTTTAAGGTTAAATCTAGATTCTGAATCATCCAGACTTAGAATTATTTCTCCCTTCTTAAAGTAAGTTCCCTCACGAAACTCTTCACCCATAAGGCTTAAGACTCCGTTTACTTCAGCAAAAAGGTCTATCCTATTCCAAGCATCGACTCTTCCTTCCACTGGCACCATAGGAATAACATCTGAATTTAACACTACCGTTGTTCTTACTGGTCTAGCCTGAGTCTCAGGTAATGTAACACTTAGGGATTGCTTCATCCCTATTAATCCTTTCATTATGAAAATTCCTGCTAAAAGTATCATTATACCTGCAAGAAATCTCAAAATTTTTTGTACTAGTGGCGACATTAATTATTTCATTTTAAGTACGTACAATTACTCTATTAATAATTGTCAAGGTCTACAGGACGCATAACCCCAAACCATTTTAGGACTTTTTGGCCTATATCTGGTACGTCTATGTGTATGATGTAAACGCCGCCAGCGATAGGCACGTTTGTATGATTCTTAAGATCCCAATCCACATATGTGAGTGGGTCAGCTTTATTGTATTGTCTTACTTGAGTTCCGCTCAAGTTGTAGATAGTTACAGTACAAATCTCAGGTAAGTTTGTAATCTTAACTCTATTATCTAGTTTACTTGTCTCGTACTTGCTGTAGGCGTAATAAGGGTTTGGCACCACACCTATAACATCTAGGATGCTCGTAAGGGTACTGTCGTTTTCTGTATCAGTCGCTACAGACTTCGTAGAGAAGGTGTAAAGAGGGTTCCAGTTATTATCAGCTAGAGCGGTTTCATCTACGTCAGATACCAAAGGCGAGTACTTTTCATACGCCTTCGAGATACGCAGTTTTACACGAGCTCCACTAGGGATAAGTCCGTCCTCAACGGAAAGCATAGGGAAATCCTCATTAGAGAGAGAAGACCCCACCCATGTACAAGCTCTAAAGACTCTTCTTACGTTAGTTGTAGAAGGGTCCGTTTCTAGATTTTCATATAAGTAGTTTCCTTTATCGTACGAAGGCATCCTATTAGAAGATCCTTCCTCGAATTGAGAATTCTTAAAGACGTAAATCCAGTGCTGTCCACCGGCGTATATACCACTTATTATTCCTCCCTGACCACCAAAGCTTCCGCTATAAATTCTAGAAGAGGGGTTGAAGATCATATCGTTTCCGTTATCTGCTCCTAACCAAGAATCTTCTCCAAATGCCATATTGAGGCGTTCTCCCGTACCCACATCAATAGCATAACCTGGGAACCAACTCATACCCACCGGCTGACCGCCATTAGGGTTAGCCTCTGAAGCGTTATATCCTTGGTCGCTAGGTTTACGACCTTTCTTATCTACAGATGGGTGACGACGTAGGCGCATCTTTTCGGGATCATCTCCATCAAAGACTTTTTGAGAAAGCTCCTCTACGGGTTGCATCTCAAGAACAGGACAACGAGTCCAAAGAGACCTATCGCTAGTAAATACCACATCCACATTATTTAACCCACTAATTCCAGAGAAAGGACTTAGGTCACCCTCAAGGCCTTTTACAGTAGGTGCTATATTCGGAATCTGAACAGTTTCTCCCGTTACAAGGGTAACATCATCGGTGAAACTTACAAGACAATATGGGGACCATGTTCCTCCTATAATACCCTCGTACTTCTCATCCTCATCAAGAGGATTACCAGCTTTAATGTCGTTAAATACAATCTCTTCCTCAACACTGTCATCTCCTTCCTGAGTTCCAGCACGTATCCAGTTAAGAAGATCGAATCCCTCAGCATCAGGAATACCAAGTAACCAAGGTGTAGAAGGGTTCTCAAACTCAATATAAGAATCTAATGGTTCAGAGAAATTACCGCCATTAGCATATTGATACTGATGGAGGGTAATACTTAAACCCCAATCTAAAAGAAGCTCCTCGTTAAGAACGTTAAGCGCTTTAGTAGACGTGCGTATCGCTTTAAGTGAATCTCCTCCAGTCTCCTCAAGAAGAGTTTTATTCGTGAGAACCCAGTACGACTCGTCAGCATCTTCTAAATCTGAATCGCTAGGATTTACACGAAGCTCAAACTCGGCATCGGGAACCCTGAGCGGATCAATAACACGAATGTTTACAGGAGAACCGCTACCAGAGTATGTAAGCTCGGCAACTCGTCCGTTTCCACTTTCTAGGATAGCTGTCTCACTTTCAGCAGAGAGCTCAATTACGTTATCCCCATTTCCTTTACCCTCAAATCGAGTTACGATAACACCATCTCCGTAATCAGAATTCTGAATCGTACCACCAGACTCAGGTGAAGGGAGATGAGGAGTGCCAGAGTACATGCGGATAGAACCTACAGCGCCTTTACGAGAAGCTTTGTACTGTAGGTCTTGGCCCGTTCCTGTCTCAGAATTAAAGTCCCTATAGTTATTATATCCATAAGCAAGAGCCATGAAGTAATAAGTACGGTGATTGACAAGAATATTGCTTCCTTGGGCAAAAGCATCTGTAGTAACCCTGAAACTATGCTGAATACCCTCATTGGCTCCTTGAGCCATTAGGTATGGAACAGAAGCATCCATTTCTTCGTTATAAGAATAATTTATAACGTTGTCTATTTCGTTTGAAAGGTCACATTGGAAAATGAGTCGAGCTTTTTCAATATTCCCAAGATCAGAAGGAGACACCGCGTCGTCAGATAATTGATAAATTTGGTAACCTTCAAAAACAAAAGACCTATCCAATTCATTCAGCTCAGTTCCGTCTTCTAGTTCTTTCGGAATAGATGGATCTAAGGCTGTGTATTCCTCATGGAAATTATTTGAAATTGGATTCTCATTTGTAATGTAGATTATTATCTCATTTTCAAGCTCTTGAATAGCAACGTCAGGAGCATCAGGGCCACTAACGATTTCAAAACAGTTATCGAAAAGAGCTTGTGCTTTATCATCTGCAAGACGAAGAAGTTTGACACTTTCAAATGGCTCTCCACCTGTAGCTCGAGCAAATACCATTCCTACAGTGATATTATTGTAATCCCCTGGCTCAAGAGTAAAGGGTCCAGCTGATTGAAGAAAAAGCCTGTCTCCAGACGGATTACCTGTTTCGTACTCAGACCAATCGTCAACATTGACACCCCCTGTACCCCAACGATGGGGATCTGTATCACCTGGGAACATATAGTCTGCTGGAATTTCGAGATTAGCTCCGGTAGAAGCATTTAAACCATCACCCCCGTATGCCATTCTTTGTCCATTCTTCCAATAACCACGCATATAGTTATAATAATGCATTGCTGTGGTGGGTTGGCCATTAACCCCATAATTCCAATTATAGTAAAGGAATTTGCGCATACCATATCTCTCATTGTCAATAACCCCATCTCCATAGCCAATACCTATCCCATCATATGGTATACCAAGAGAATCTACCGCATTTGTAAACACTTCTGTTAGTGGGTTATCAATTCCGTCGGCATCTTGATATGGACCTTCAAAGAAATCTACTCCCATAGCAGGGGGGTAAAGACCATAACCTATAGAATAAGATGTAGCTTCATCAAACTGGTCCCCATTATAAGAATATCCTAATCCTCTATTAACATCACAGCCAACGTAATCATCAACGTGTCCACCTAAATCAGAATCTACCCATTGAGCAAAATAGGTTTCTGTCAATGTTTGTGTTCCTTGATTTATCAGAACGTAATTGTAGAAAGTCATGTTATTTACCTCATCATTTGTAGAGAAAACAAATGCTTGAGCACGGATTTCCATTCCAATAGGCTCGCCTTGCGATTCTGAATGAATATTACCTTTATCGTTGAAAATCCAATAGTAGGTTTGGTCTCCGTAAAGGGGAACTACATCCTCACGTCTACGTTCACTGCAATCAATCTGTTGAAGGAAATCATACCATGGATAATCTCCAGCAGAGGGGTCATATGAACCATTTGCATCATAATCTAAGAATGGGCTAAATAGTAATCTTGACCAAGAGCAACATTTCCGTGAGCTGGGAAATCGTAAAAATAGGATGGAATAGTGTATCCATCAGGGAAAGAAGTTTCAACCGTTTCGTCAGCAACCGCATCGAAATATTGTCTATGTCGCATTGCATCTGATCTGTAGCTAATTGAAAATCTATCATATTGTTGACAGGTAAATTCGTCTACTTCCGCTTCACCAGTATTTGTGAGTGGACCAGGCCAGAAATCGTTTCCAGACCATCTATATTTTACTGCTGCAAGCTTGAGCTGTTGGTCTGGTGAAATCCCACCAAGCCAAAGAGCTCCACCATATACTACTGAAACACCCTCATCCTTGGGTACCATGTGAGCCCCCTTATCAATAGCCCTATCATACCATAAAGTTCCGCCATTTTCTATTAGAGCTCGTACGTTATTCCACTCGAGATCGCGAAGTGCCGTTGCTGGAGCACAGGCTTGAGCTTTTACTCTAGCTTGATTAATATCTGGGTTAACTGGAACAGGTAATCCTTTTCTGATTTTGACTATGGGTGATGGTTCCGTTGAGGTTTGGGCAACTGCATATGAATCAGAAGTTGCAACCAGCACAACAACAGCTATCAACACAAAAATAGTTTGTCTAAAAAAGGGGCTCATGTATTCAATATTGAAGCTGTGAAGATAAGGTTTATTTGACTGAAACTAAATGAATGGGCTCTGTATAGAGAAGCCATCCCTTTACTGTGCCACCTTCAATTTCCTTTAGTGTACTAACATACCTTTCTACTTGTTTGATATGCTTATATTTTTCGGCTACAGTTGTTTTATAATCTACTATATGCCAAACTCCATCTATTCTAACTATCCTGTCTGGTCTTGAAACTCCACCATCAATATCTACAAAATCACATTCAGATTCGACATGAATTCCCGGAGAAAAGAAAACCTGTGCGCCATCTAGATTCAGGATGTTTTCAACTCGTTCCTCGATAATCAATCTATCACTGTCTCCAAATATTACTCCAACACTCAATGATTTTTTTACTGAAACCCAGTCGTCTTTGCTGTTTAGTTTTTCCAAAACTTTATGCACTTCCGTCCCTAATTCAGATGGAGTAAGTCCATCTGGGACCGTAGAGTGGTGATCAACTTGATTTTCAGTTACAAGGTGGTTTACAGATTCTCCTGTAAATAATGTTTCTAGGGAGATCGCTGAAGATGAATCAATGGAGATTTCAGGTGACAAAGACGCTCCAGGCGATGGTGTTAAGTCCCCACTTGAAATCGTTCCGTTCTTTATTTCAAGTGATTTAACTATTAACTCTCCAATAGTTTTTGGTTCGGCTCGATCAAAATCCTTATCCTCCAATTCCAAAACAATATCCAATCTTTCTACGGGGCGTGTAAAAGCAACGTACACCGCATTTGTTTGGTCTAAAATCACTCTATTAACCTCCGCAACTCTCTGACTTTCGACAACCGTGTCCTTCATATCGAAATTCTCAAGCATAGCAGCTCTTATAGGCATCCCCGATGTTTTATCTAATGTTACCGGAATCACGCCTCTGAATTTTGTGAAATCCTTTGCCGTAATAAGAGCAATTACAACCTTAAAGGCCAAACCCTTCGCCTTATGCACTGTCATTATCTGAACTGCATCTTTAGATGCTATTGTTACCACACTCTTCTCATGTCCTTTCCTGTCCCAAAATCTAATGAATCCGTGTAGTCCGCTCTCATCGGTTCTTCCTACTTCATGAGCTAACTCAATAATTCCTTCGGCATAAGCTGGATACATTCTTGTAATCCCCATAGTTTCACAGACGTGACCCACAAATGTTGCAACTGGGTCAGAAGATCTCTCCACAGCTTTTAATTCAGGGAAGAGTTCCTTTAGCATCCCCGAAGTATCTAGTTTACCCTTAAAGTAACTTTTCTTTCCTGGCGTCTTTGAAGAAATCTCCGTAACCGTAACGTATTTCTCTAAATAGTACACTTCATCTATTCCCGTGAGGGCTGCCACACATTGCAATACCGCTACTCCATTCCTATAATCATCCGGTCTTAAAATCCAACGAATTAATGCCGATACCGCAATCGGTCCTGGATGTCGTCCTAATTGTAGCGACTCTTCTGTCATGGGTTTAATACCCGCCTTCAAGACTTCCTGAGCGAGATATGCGCCTTCCCGATTAGTTCGCACAAGTATTGTAATGTCTCCTAGGTCAAAGCCCTGAGTTTCATATGCCCTAATTCTATCAATAATTACATCACAATGTGTTTTACTTCTCTCGGCTACAGTTTCTCCATATACAAGTTCCAAATGAACCCCACCGGTGAATTTCATTTTTGGAGTTTGATCAAGGTTGTCATAAACCTCTCTAAGTTCAACAGGTAAATGATTGCGTAATTCAGCAAATAGCGCATTATTCCACTCAACAATTTCACTTCCCGTCCTCCAATTATCATTCAAACTATCGGGAAAACAATTCTGAGTTAATGAATTCTGGGCATCCGATAGCGCCATACCTAAATTTTCGCCTTGTAAGGAAGGTAAATCCATAAGCTGTTTATAATCTCCATTCCTCCATCTATAAATAGCTTGCTTACCATCTCCTACTATCAAAGTCTTGCGATTATTGGCAAGAGCATGATCATATAAGACAACTAAATTATGCCATTGAGTTATCGAGGTGTCTTGAAACTCATCCATAAAAATATGTGAGTATCTACTTCCTAATCTTTCATATATAAACGGTGCAGGATTTTCTCTTACAATTTTTGAAATCATTTTGTGCATGGCTCCGAATGTGCGGACATTATTGTCGGTTTGGACTTTTTCGATCTCCTTATACAACTCGGAAAGCGTACCCATTAAATCGAGACGTTTCAATAAATTTCTCGATAGCAAATACTTCTTTCCCTCGTCTGTTTCAGGGAGCATCTTAATTGCCGCATCATGAACATGAATTAGAAAAGGGGCTAGAGCTTGAGCCTTAGATACTAACTCTGCTGAAGCATTTTTTTTAAGCATCGATTCAGGCTCCGTCAAATGACTTCTTATTCTATTTTTCAGCTCCTTTACTCTGCCTTTTTCTAATTTTTTTAGGTTTCTCGGAACATCGCCATAGGCAAAATCATCATCACCCATTTCTAGTTCAATTATCGCGGATTTGGCAACTTGAACGACTTCCTTTAAATGTTTTTCATAAGCCGAGGTTGCTTTCCTCAGAGCTTTACTTATGTCCTTAAACTGTTTAGGCGAGATGTCTGTAAAGGCAGCTATCACACCGCGCATATTCTCTTTTACAACAGCTTTCCCAAGTTCTTTCAAAGGATTCCTTACCCTAGCATCCTTATCCTCCTCAACTTGTTGATCAGCAAAACCCTCCAGAAGGTTAGATAATGACTCATTGCCATCTCTCCCTACTTTATCTAATAGTTGAGAAACCGCTTCATCAATAATCTTTTCTGAATCCAATTCTATTCTGAAATCCTGATCTAAAGCCAAATCCCGGGCAAAACTTCTAACTAGTCGATTTACGAAGCTATCTATTGTCATCACAGATATATCGCTATATCTATGAAGCATCTCTTTATGAAGACGCTTGGCTCTTTTCACTAATGTGACCTCAGAAATCTTAAGATACTTGACTAAATAACGTTTTTTATCGCCTCCTCCTCTAGCTAATTTTTCTAAATCCCCAAGGATTCTACTCTTCATTTCAGCAGCTGCTTTATTTGTGAAAGTCAACGCCAAAATGCTACGGAAAGCCCTCGGATTATCACTCAGGAGTGCACATTCCAGATACCTTAGCACCAATCTAAAGGTCTTGCCAGAACCTGCGGAGGCTCTTACAACTTCGAAATTCTTTGTTCGGTTAGTCATTAATTTTCAAATATTACAACAAATAATGAGCAGAATTGACACTTTTCATGCAACATTTCCCGAAATTCGTAGTCATATGATTGTAAACATCTATATATGATGAAAATTAAATTAAACATAATCTTGTTTCTTTTAGGAGGAATTGCAATTTTCTTTATTAGCAGTTGTAACCCGGAATCTGAACCTGGTGTAGTTGTTCTAAATACTGAATTGTCTTGGTCGGGAGAAGCAATATCTATTGGAGATACAGTAATAGATTATTTGGGGCATGACGTACGCCCGGATAAACTTTCCTGCTTTGTAAGTAATATTTCTCTTCGGAATCTATCGGGTGAATGGATTAATTCTGAATCAATATCTCGTTTAGATTTTATCCCTAATTTGGCTTCTGCTAATGGTGAATTTAATAAAAAGTCTCTAAGACGCTGCAATGAATTCAATGCTTTAAGGTTTGATGTGGGTGTACCTTCTGAAGTGAATTTAATGTCATTGAACACCTCACTTCCTAGTGATGACCCACTCAGTGTGGCAGGAGCTGCCGGGATGACATGGGATATGATGGGTAGTTATTTCTTCGTGAAATTCGAAGGGAAATTAGCAGAAAACGAAGGAGGGGTGATTGAGACTCCTTTTATATTTCATCCTGCAAGTGATCCTCTTTATAGGAGCATAACTTTAGAATTAGATGAAAATATCGTTCTGAATAAAGATGAAACTATTGAGTTTATGCTTGACCTCGATTTAAATAAAGCAATTGGATATTCAACAGCTGATAGCTTAGACTTAAGTGTGGTGGGTCACTCCATGGGAGGGGTTCCAAACGCTATTAAGTTTGTGAATAATTTTGCAACATCCTGGACAGTAAAATAGAAGTTCATAGTTAACATGAATTCTAAATCAGCATCGAGATTATTGATAATAGGCGCTGTCATTTCCACGGCAATAGCTTCTGGTTGTGACTGTGGCAACAACACCTGGAAAGCAACTCCATATTCTATTGAAATACCCGCTTTCTTCCCTCCTATGGATATCCCTGCAGATAATCCCATGACTGTGGAGGGCATAAAATTAGGGCGACTTCTTTTTTGGGAGACCGCACTATCCTTAGACCACTCTATTTCATGTGGAAGCTGTCATTCGCCATCTTCGAATTTCTCAGACCCAAATCAATTCAGTTCAGGAGTAAATGGGACTCTTGGCGATAGAAATGCCAGTGTCATCTGTAATTTAGGTTGGTCCTCGTCTTTCTTTTGGGATGGCAGGGCAATGACTCTTGAAGATCAAATCCGAGATCCTGTAGAGCACCCATTAGAGATGAACGTTTCTTGGGAAGTGGTTGTAGAAAGGTTAAAAACTGACGACTTTGGAGAATTAGACTACCCTCAATTGTTCTTCGATGCATTTGGAGATGAAACAATCACTGAAGACTTAACTGTGAAGGCAATCGCACAATTTATTAGAACAATGATTAGTGCAGATAGTAAATTTGATAAGTGGAGAAGGGGTGAAACAGATCTAACGGACCAAGAATATTTCGGCTACCAATTATTCCTTAAAGAAGGAGGGGACCCCGAAGTCAATCCTGGTGGAGAATTTGGCGCAGATTGTTTTCATTGTCATGGAGAAGCAGGGCTGCAATTTTCTGATTATTTATTTCACAATAACGGCCTAGACCCTTCATTTGAAGATGACCCTGGAAGGGTTAATGTAACTGGGTTTGTTTTGGATTCGGGTCTTTTTAAAACGCCCACATTACGAAATGTAGCGTTGAGTGCTCCATATATGCATGATGGTCGTTTCACGTCGCTTGAAGAAGTAATTGAACATTACAATAGCGGAGGAGTTAGTTCTTCGACAATAGATGCTTTTATGAAGTACACTACTGGCGGTTTAGAACTTGCCCCGCAACAGAAAGAAGCATTAATTGCTTTTTTACATGCTCTTACTGATACAACATTTGTTCAGAACCCAAATTTCCTCAATCCACACTAGTAATTTTATAAGGTAAAAAAACCTATTAAAAACGTAACTTACAGTAGGTTAAATCGTAAGAATTACTATGTATTGTCCAAAAATCCTTAGCATTGCAACCACCTTATCACTCCTAACCCTAGTAGGAACTGGTGCTTACGCCCAATGCCCAGACCTCATAGATGCCGATGGAATTTCATCTTCTACCCCGACTTGGTTTAGCTGTAACCCTGGTGATTATGATCTTTTTATACAAACTTCAAGTGATTGGAGTGATGTAACTGTCAATTGGGGAGATGGAACATCTGACGAAAATATTGGCCTTTGGACGGCTGGAAACCCTATTTCGCATAACTACCCTGATGTTTGGAATATATATACATTAACATTTACAAGCGATGCAGGATGTGTAATTACTGGGGAGTTCATAAAAGAAGAATCCGTAAATCCATCGATAACAATTCCTGAAGGTTGGGAAACTGATGCATGCGCTCCAGCGACATTGAACTTTATGAATTCCTCAACAAACGTGAGTTCTACAACTACTTTCACATGGGAATTTGACGACGGAGTAACCGTTAATTTCGACCATACAAATGCAGGGGAGGCTGTCCCTCACAACTACACAGTAGGGTCTACAGGATGTAATAGAGAAGTTACTCTTGTAGCTACAAACGCTTGCAGAAATCACGAATTTGGTACAGGCGCAAGTGTTATGATTGACTACATCAATATTTGGGATTTAGACAATGCTGCAATTGGGGCTTCTTCGACTCAGCTTTGTTACCCTGACACAACCGTTTTACTTTCTAACAACACTGAAAAAAATTGTACTTCTAATGGTAACAATACACAGAGGTTTGAGATGTGGAATTTCGGAGATCTAGATAGTGACGGAGTGGATGAAATTATCGATTGGAGACCTTGGACATCGTCTGATCCTTTTGAACTAGATCTTCCAGGAGTGGGCACCTATCTTGTTATGTTATACGATTCAAGTTATTGTGGTATAGACTCAACTCAAATAGAACTACTAGTAAGAGCTCCTCTTTCTACAAATCTTACAGGGCCAAACCAAGTTTGTGAAGGTCTTCCAGCTACGTTTGTACAAGATGAAAATGATGCTACCGCTTTTTATTGGAATTTTAATGATGGTGTAGGACAATGGTATCCTGGGGGTTCGCCTTCAATGACCTGGACTTTTAATGATCCTGGTAATTATGCTGTTTTAGGAGTTGTAGCTCTTTCAGGACAAGCAACTTCTTGTCACGATACAGCCAGGTTTGAAATCCTTGTAAAACCTTCTCCTCAAGTAATAATTGAATTGTCTCAAACCGAAGGCTGCGATTCGTTTTCTGCTATTGCGGAAGAAACAAGTGGTGAAGGCGTGAATTATGACTGGACTTTTAATGTTGCTCCTGGAACACATAACGGAACTACTACTCCAGAACTCTTTTTCGATTCTCCAGGATCCTATGTTGTTGGGCTTGAAGTAACAGGTGCAAACGGATGTGTCAGAACCGCTAATGTTATACCTGAGGTATTTGAAAGTCCTACCGCCGACTTTATTAATGGTCTGGTTTGTGAAGGTGACTCTACTTCATTTACCGATCTTTCTTTAGCTGTAGGAGGGGACCAAATTCAATCTTGGTCTTGGTCTTTCGGTGATGGTTCACTATCAGAAGATCAACATCCTACACACCTATACAATTCCCCTGGAGCATTTAATGTAATTCTTGAAATTTCAACAGCACACTGCAACAATATCATTAATACTACTGTAGATGTCGAGCCTTCTCCCACTATTTCAACTTCATCTGATGTAATTGAAGGGTGTACTCCTTTATTAGTGAATTTCGAAGCTTTTAGTGATGTAGATGCTAATGTAGTTTGGACTTTCGGAGACGGATTAGGTTCTAACGAAGCTATTATTTCTCACACATACCTTAGCCAAGACGTTTCTGGAACAACTTTTATTGCAGTAGCAAATGCAACCAGTCCTTTCGGCTGTATTGCACGCGACACCATACAGATCGCTACTTTACCTGGAGCTCAGGCATCGTTTTATTCATCTGAACCTTCCTGTGCACCTATGGAGGCCATATTTACTAACAACTCTTCCAGTGCTATTTCATATTTCTGGGATTTCACCGACGGTGTCACAAGCATTGAAGATAATCCAATGCATACATTTGAGAATACGACTGGTTTTCTTGAGACCTTCCCGGTAAGGCTTGTCGCCATTGCAGAAAATGGATGTAATGACACGACTATTGTAGGTGTTTCCGTTTACCCAGAAGCCCAATTCGATTTCATTTTACCAGAAGATGAAGGATGTTCTCCTTTTGCTGTCCAAATGCCTCCTCTTGGCGGCGCACAAGATATTATTTGGAGTTTTGGAGACGGAACACCCGACTCAAACATTCCAATGACTACTCACGTTTATACAAACGAAACAGAATTTGCCGAAACTCATACTTTACATGTTGAAGGAACATCTAATTTCGGATGCATCGGAGCGTTCAGCACCCAAGTAAGTGTTAATCCTCAACCCATCGCACAATTCTCGACAGACATTCAAGTAGGATGCGCTCCTCTTTCTGTTAACTTTTCAGATAATAGCGAAAGAGCCATAAATCTTACATGGATATATGGAGATGGAGGGGAAGAAAATGGATTTGGTGGAATATCTCATGAGTACACATTTGAGCATCAGGGTATGAGTACCGTAATTAGGGAGGTCACTTTATTAGTTGAAGGTGAGGGTGGTTGTATTGATACAGAAGTTGTTGCAGTAGAGCTATACCCTGAAGTTGTAGCAGATTTTCTAGTGCCCCCTTCTTCTTGTTCTCCATTAAATGTCCTTTTTGTAAACCAGAGTTTAAATGCAAATGCCGGATTTACATGGAATTTCGGCGACGGTTCTCCTGAATCTCCTGCAGATCAACCGACTCACGTTTTTGTAACACCTGGATTTTCAGATACAACTTTTACTGTTACACTTAGCGGTGAAAGCGTATATGGATGTAGTGGAACAAAATCTGTAGATTTAGAAGTTCTCGCTACACCAGTAGCTGATGTTGAAATTACAAACATGATTGGATGCTATCCATTAGAGGTGACTTTTACAAATGCTTCTCAGGGAGCTGACAATATCGAGTGGTATTACGGAACTGGCGAAATCTCAAACGAGAGCGCTACAGAACATGTTTTTAATTACTTCAATCCTTCAAATGAACCCGTAACTTATAATGCGATTCTAACTGCAACTACAAATAGTGGTTGTTCTGCTCAAGATCAAGTTCAGATTGAGGTCCTTCCTGAAATAGAGGCTGCGTTCGATGTGCCTCAACAAGGGTGTTCTCCTTTCGAGGTGTCTTTCCTTAATACAAGTTCTGGAGCTTCGGCTTACAATTGGAGTTTCGGTGATGGATTGGAAAGTAATTCTTTTGAACCATCTCATACATTCACTACCCCTTTCTTAGATCAAGACACTACTTTCACTATTTCTCTAACTGTAACATCATCTTTCGGGTGTACAGATACAGTCCGTACTTATATTGAAGTTTTTGCTGCTCCCCATGCTAGTTTTACAGTAACTCCTATCATACAAACATTCCCAGATGCTACAGTAGAGATTGAAAATACTACTCTAGCTGGCATATCTAGTTCGACTATGTGGAATTTCGGTGACGGAAACATAAGTACAGAATCAGAACCAGTAAGTCACACTTTTGATACCTGGGGTACGTATAACTTAGCCCTAGATGTTAGTAATGGATATTGTGCTGATAACTCATCCCAAAGTGTACAAATTTTGGCCCCTTCTCCTGAAATCAACTTTATGGGAGGTGGTGAAGGGTGTGCTCCATTAACTATTGACTTCACTAATTTTTCGCTATATGCAGATGAGTATCGTTGGGATTTCGGAGATGGGACAACCCATGCTGCTGAACATCCATCTCATACGTTTGAGCTACCAGGCACCTACGATATTAAGCTCGAAGTTTACGGGTATGATGGGACAGTACTCGAGGATATTCACTATGCAACAGTAGTTGTTTATCCTAAAGCACAGGCAGCATTTACTCTCACTCCGACTGAGGTTTTTGCTCCAGGCGAGCCAATTTACTTCATGAATTTATCAGCGGATGCAACAGAATTTATTTGGTCTTTCGGAGACGGAGCCACATCAACGAGCGAACACCCTATACATGAATACACTGCAGAAGGAATTTACACTGTTTCATTAACTGCAGACAACGAGTGGGGATGCTCCACCACATTCACATTAGCGGAGGCAGTATTAGCTAAACCAGGCGGCATTATGACCTTCCCTACGGCATTCACGCCGCTTACAGGTGGTGGAAATGGAGGACACTATGATCCACAGTCATATGATAACAATGTGTTCCGTCCACTACATTCAGGAATAATCGAGTATGAGCTATTCGTTTTCAATAAACTCGGTGAACAGATTTTCTATTCTTCAGAGGTGAATATCGGATGGGACGGCTACGTAAATGGAGAGCTTGCACCTCAGGAGGTTTATGCCTATAAAGCAGTTGCTATGCTTAGCGATGGCAGGAAAATACAGAGAGCTGGCACTATCACTCTAATGGCAAAATAATCATCTAGAAATTGTAACCTTTTTTCGTTTAGTTACGTATAAAATGTTATGAATTTGTCCTTGCACTTTGATCCTAGGTACGCGCTTATTGCTACAATAACTATGCTTGCACTTGCTTGGTTTACATCACCAGTAAACGCTCAAGACATGCATTTTACACAGTACAATGCAGCTCCAACTTCGATAAACCCTGGATATGCCGGAGCTACTGGCCAGGCAAGAGCTGTGACTTTATATAGAGCACAGTGGGCAAGTTTACCTCAAGCATATACTGGATTTCATTTTGCATACGATCGTCCTACATTTAATCACGATGGCGGCCTTGGTATTCTAATCAGCCATGAGGAGGCGGGAGCTGGTGCTCTTCGTTCTTCTCGTGTTGCCTTTCAATACGCATATGAATTCAAACTTGGCCCTAGAACATTTATTCGACCAGCTCTTCAAGCTGGGTTAGTTAGTCGAGCAGTAAATCTCGATGGACTGACTTTTATGGACCAACTGCTTCGTAATGACGCAGCAACTACCCTAGAGCAAGGATTAGGAACTGGAAAACAATATATGGATGTTGGATCAGGAGTTCTGATTGTTAGTCATAAGTCATGGCTTGGATTCTCAGCTGACCACCTTAATACCCCTAATAATAGCATAAGCCACGATTACGCTGAAAAATTAAAAATGAGATTTTCAGTTCATGGTGGTGGGCGAATTGGTCTTGGTCGAGGCCCAAAGGCCCGAAATGTTAAGGATATCGTCTTTGCCTTCAATTACACAAATCAAGGGTTGTTCGATCAACTAGATTTAGGCACATACTACGATTTGAATTTTATGACTCTTGGCGTTTGGTATAGAGGTATTCCAATATTACAACAAGCTGCAGATGAATCAATAGACATCGATGCTGTTAGCTTCGTATTTGGATTCGGAAATAAATTGTGGAGGATGGGGTATAGCTATGACCTTACTTTGAGCAAACTTGGAATTGCAACATCTGGAGGCTCACATGAGATTTCTTTAAAATATCAGTGGGATGTTAGTAAAAAAGATGGACCTCCTGCTTACCATCCTTGCGTAGATTACTAGGACAATCTCAGTCCTATTTGGTTTACTTCCGTTTCAAGCTTTATCCCAAATTTATTTTCTACACTGTCCATAATATCTTTAGCTAGTTGCCAAATCTCAATCCCGCTAGCTCCACCCCTATTTACAAGTACTAATGCTTGCTTATCATGTACTCCATGAGTACCTCTATCATGCCCTTTCCAACCAGCTTGATCAATAAGCCATCCAGCAGCTAATTTCACTCTACCATCCATTTGAGGATAATTTGGGATATCAGGATAACTAAGTTTTAATTCCGAAAAGAATCGATTATCGATAACGGGATTCTTAAAAAATGAACCTGCATTTCCAAGTACATCTGGATTTGGTAGTTTCGAATTTCGAATTTTCACTACTGCATCTGCCACGTCTCGATGAGTCCTTGTTTCACGTGATATTTCCGAAAGTTCTGACTCCAAGGCGCCATAATTAGTGCTTAACTCAGATTGTCTATCGAGATTAAAAGCAACCCTTACAATAACCCATTTATCCTTTTCATCTCCCTTGAATACCGATTCTCTATATCCAAATTCGCAATCCTCTAAATGAAATCTGACGAGTTTACCACTTTCAATATTTATTGCTTCTAGCCATGAAAAAACATCCTTTATCTCTACTCCATATGCACCTATATTCTGCATAGGACTTGCTCCAACACAACCCGGAATAAGTGCTAGGTTTTCTAACCCTCCCCAACCGTTTTCAATAGTTTGCATAACGAATTTGTGCCAATCTTCTCCTGCTTCAGCAACAACCTCCAACCTCCTCCCGTCATCAGCCACAACCTCGATACCAGTATTTACAATTTTTATTACTAGCCCTTCGAAATCTCTATGAAAAAGCATATTACTTCCCCCTCCTAAAATTAAAATGTTTAGTCCTGCTTTTCTGCCAAATGATAGCGCGTCACGAACATCATCATCATCTCTCACCTCAATATACCGACTTGCAATCGCCGGAATGTGGAAGGTGAGTTCATGGGTTATATCAACATCGGTTTTAACTTTCAATCAGTTGAGCTTTAGTTGATATAAATCTGTTAATGTGTTCATTTTTCTAGTAATATGGTTTGCTAAAACTACAATACAAATGATAAAAACTTTACATTAGCAGAGTGACTTTAGAAACAGGAAATATTGAAATTCGCAAACGTGCTATTAGTTTAATGGAGCAGCGCGAATGGCAAGCGGCACTTAAAGATTGGAATGTTTGGATTTCATCAACTGAAAAGGTGAATCTCGACCCAAACGCTTTCCACGACAGAGCCATCTGTAAATTTCATACCGGCGATAAAGAATCAGCTATTGATGATCTAAATGAAGCAGTAATTTTACAGCCTGACTATAGCTACAGATTTGCTTCTCGAGGATGGATGAAACAGGCCGCTGGTGATTCCGACGGAGCTATCGAAGACTACAAACATGCTATACAATTAGACCCTGATGATGCAATCGCGCATAACAACCTTGGTCTTCTCGAGGAAGCAATGGGTTATAAAGTCCAAGCAGAAGAAAGGTTTAAAGTTGCTGACGAGCTACAGGAAATGCTTGACCATACAGAGGTAATAACTGAAAAAGACCTCGAAGATGAGATCGAAATCGAAGAAGAGATAAATTTAGAAAAACACGATAAAGACGAAAAAGCCCCCAAGACAATTTGGGGAGAAGTGAAGTCGGTTTTTACAGACAATGAATCTCGAGGGCTTTGGTGGAAATTCATCCGTAATGGTTTTACCTTGAAGGATTGAATTGGACCTTCTTATCGTGAATAAAACACATACCCCAACTCTGAGCTCCCCAACGTTTTTAGAAGACGTTGCAAACATCGTTTGTCAAAATAGGAATCCTGAGAAATGTGCTGTCGTCTTACCGAGTTTCAGGGCGGTAAATGCTTTTAAAAGGGCTTTTGCCAAAGTCGTAGGAAAACCAAGTCGCATGCCGAAAATCATGACTCTAGGTGCATTTATGGAGGGGAATGAAGATTTTTATTTAGCTGAAAACCTAGAAGTACTAGCAAGATTATATGCCGTCCAAATAAATTTACCAGAAGGTCGAGACGGATTTACATCGTTTTTAAACTGGGCTCCAGTGGCATTAGCAGACTTCCACGCCATTGACCACCATCTGAAAGATGCTTTAGCTGTGTTTAAAAATCTAAGAGATATAAAAGAAATTGAGGAATGGAGTTTTGCTATAGACAAGAAGCTCACAGAGGACCAAATCATTTTTATGAAACAGTGGGACCGTCTACCAAACTTATATAGTCAATTACATGAGGTTCTTACAAAAGACGGACTTATTACCAAGGCCAAACTAAGCCGTAAAGTAGCTGAGGAGGGGAAGACAAATATCTATGAGATGGTTTACGCGTCGGGGTTAGCTGCTATGACAGGAAGCGAGCTATTATATATGAAGAAATGGAACGCAGCTGGAAAACTGAACTACTTGCCTGATGCAGATAGTTTTTATGTGGATGATGAACAAATTGAGGCTGGGTACTTCATCCGTGATATTCTTCGTGACGGCAAGATTTCTAACAATTTCATAAAGACGAGATTACACTCTACACCACCTAAAATAAAAATCATTGAGTGTAGCAGTATAATGAGCTCATGTCAATACGCAAGACAAATTGTATCTGGACTTTCCGAAGAAGAGAAGGGTAAGACAGTTATAGTTTTACCTGATGCCTCTACCCTTCCTATGTTGTTACAAGCCCTACCATATTGCAAAGAAGGGTATAATGTAACAATGGGGTTAAGTTTTCGGGAGACTCCTGTCCACCCCTTCTTAAATCTTATAAATCGCATGACAACGCGTAAAGGGACCACGTGGCGTTATGAAGAATTAATGGCGCTTTCGAGTCAACAGGTTGCAAATGATTACAGAAAAGACGCTGCACATTCACTACATCTACTAGCGGAGAGACATGCTGTTTGGGTTAGTGACGAGTTACTAAAAGAAGTGTCTGATGGTACTTTTTATTCCTTTGTAACTAGCCTATCATCTTTGAAAACCAATGAGGCTGACAAATACATTGAAGAACTGGGGACTTGGGCTGAGAAAATTGGAACAAAATTAGAGGATGATAAAAATCCTTGGGTAAAGGCTGGATGGAATTGCGTAAGACGTGTAGTAAGCGTCATGGGGAGATTACAGTCTAGGCATAATCCTTGCCAAACGTCGGAGGATGTTAGGATGCTTATGCAGAAATTACTCGGCATTGAGAAAGTAATTCTACTGGGAGAGCCTGCAAAAGGATTGCAGATAATGGGGCTCACAGAAACTCGTGCATTAGATTACGATAGAGTAATCGTTCTTGATTGCAATGAGGGGTCTCTTCCTAGACACGAAATTATTGATAGTTATATACCAGGGGATCTTCAAAATAATATCGGTTTTCCCGGTAGACATGAACGTGAGGCATCATATGCATATAGCTTGTATCGACTTTTAAATAGATCGACTGAAATACATCTACTTCATAGAACTGGGGGTAAAGATGGTGTAGAGCCAAGCCGATACATTCTTCAAATAAAAAATCATTTCGATCCTGAATCCTTCACCTTTAATATGCCACTCCCTGGCGAGAGGCCTGAAATTCCAGAGCTCGAGTTAAATGATCTTATGAAGAAACGCTTTAGTCATTGGATGGGAGAAGGAATGTCTCCGTCTGCAATAAATAAGATGCTCGCCTGCGAACGTAATTTCACATATAGATATTTACTGAAGTTGTCGGAACCCACAGATTTAGAGGAGAGTATTAAAAGTAATACTCTCGGATCT
>ENA-OSET01002000-OSET01002000.1-sediment-metagenome-genome-assembly--contig:-NODE-2000-length-20311-cov-13.777256_pt1 | contig 20311 bp, 10 predicted proteins | sample MGYA00237882_ERZ534229 | MGnify/ENA primary metagenome ERZ534229 (study PRJEB26408, sample SAMN06266212) | sediment metagenome | isolation source: Hudson Canyon methane seep mesocosm | place... | reverse complement strand
TGGATTCATACATCCTGTAAGCACAGCAATACAAGAACCATCATCGGTGTTTGCGTTTGAATTATAATTGAATGCTGCAACATCGGTACATCCTTCTACAAAGGCTATACAGGAGCCATCATCAGTATTGGCAGAAGAATTGAAATTAAATGCTAGTGGATTCATACATCCTGTAAGCACAGCAATACAAGAACCATCATCGGTGTTTGCGTTTGAATTATAATTGAATGCTGTAGTATCTGTACATCCAGCAATAGCATCGAGACCACATATAGCTTCAATACTATTGACAGTATAGACTGGATTAAAATCATTTACAACATAATTAATATCATCTATATCTAATGAATACAAAATAGTCCCATCCACCAATTGTAATTCGATAGTAGCGTTAGAAGCAGCTCCATCTATCTCGGGTGTAGAAGAATCATCCCCCCAAACAGATATCGTAACTTGATTAACACCATAAACATCTACTGAACCAACCAATAAACCATTAGAGATAGCAGAAACATACGCAGATTCGTTCGTAACTGGAAGAGATTCTAAAAATTCTGTTGTGAGCATTAGAGTCATATTACTCCCTGTATTTCCAGAATAAACCCCTGGGTAATCACAGTTACTCGTATCTATGTCGTCCTCGCAAAGCACTGGAGTAACTATATTAAGAATGTGCATTCCATTAGTAGAATAATTAATGACATCATCAACAATAATGTCATATAAATTGGTCCCATCAACTAACTGAAACAAAATAGTCTCACCAAATAATGCACCATCTGTTTCAGGCGTATCTGTATCATTCCCCCATACTCCAATAGAAGTTTGTGATTCATTATAGACTGGGCTAGAACCAACAACAAGGCCATCTAAAGTGATAGCAACAACGTAGGAATTTGGGCTTGAAATAGGTATTGAATTAATAAAATTACTTGTTAACATGACTGTCATGTTAGCACCAGTATTTCCATAAAAATGTTGCGGGATAATACACTGTGCATAATTTAGCAGAGGCAACAAAAGAAGACTTGATAGGATTATTTTTTTCATAAAGAGGAGAATAATCCCTAAATATATAAAATTTGATGTTTATAAGTAGACTAAAACCTAATTCTACATTTTTTTATCAATTAAAAAAGTTAAGTTATTTTTTAAAATAACTTAACCAATAAGGCTCCCCTTGTAGGTTCTCGTTCGAACCGATTTTGGGAAGATTGAATAAGTTTTAGTCCTAAAAGTTAACTTCAACTTAGAAGGAACGAATAGGTCGAATCATGAATGTACTTGTTTTAAAGAAATTAAAGGTGGTACCATTTGAGAAGCTAAAGCTCCAAGCGATGTCTTCATTAGCCTGCGATGAGGTCCAATACCAACTGTTGCTGAATCCGCCTTTATTTCCATTTGAAGCGCCTTGCCCAATTGTGAAGTACATCTCTTGAGTTTCATCAAATGATGGCAGGAACCAGTCTGTATAACCTTCATTTTCGAAATTTAATGCCTCACTTGATGCTATAGGTGTTTCTGAACACATGGCTAATATTTCTAATGAATTTTGAAGACCATTCCCAATTGTTTGTTCGTTTGCATTAGATATGTTTATTGCCTGGCAACCCCATGAATATGGCCCTATATCTTCTATTGCTGCCACTAATCCGTGTAGCCCTGATTCATCAATATAAAATATGATGCCACCTTCTGCTTCCATCCCCAGAACATATTCTGAAATGTTGCCTTCGCAATCATACCCGAGTTCTGGATAACTACAGAAATAATCATTATACAAATGATTTATATCAAAATTACAAGCCAAGGGGTCCATACACCCATATGCATTAAGAGAATCAATTTCAGATTGTAAATCAGACGTATTGTCTTCTGTCCAGTCACATAAATTAAAGTTATCTATACTTTCTGTAACCTTTATTTGATAACCATACCCCGGTTGTAAATTTCCTATGCCGTTATAATTCCATTCGGGGAGGTATGCTAGACCTTCATGGTTTTTAACAATGACTATAAAATCCAAATAATCATTTAGTCCATCAATGACATCTTCAGGTTCTTGACAAACATAACCAAATATATTCCAGCCGGATTCTATATCTATGGAGATTGTATTTTGCCCAAGGGCAAATAGTGGAGTAACTGTTAATAAGAAAAGGATCTTCTTCATATCATAATGTGTAAAATTCATGACTTAATTTTATAGAGTCTTGTTTAATATGTTAACCTATGTCTTCACAATTTTAAATCTTTGGATTTTACCCTTAGATTTAACTTTAAGAATATAATCGCCAGCTTCTAATCTTTCTAAATTAATTTTTAATGTATTTGAATTGGGCTCCGTAATTTCAGCATCATGAACAAGTTGTCCAAAATGATTAAATACCTCATAGCTTTTCAAACGGGCTAAATTTTTACTGGATTTGAGGCTAATATGAGATTTAAATGAATGATTATCTAATTCAATATCGGCAACTCGTAATTCGTCAGTATCATTCTCCATATTAGAATTAAAGCAATGCTCAGGAACTTCGAAGGAGGGTTTTATTAGATTTTCAATTTTAAAACTGGTAAAGCTAGAGTCTACTGTATTATTGAAAAAAGTAGTATTTACAACTTCGTCGTTTGCGCCCATAAAGTTTTGTAAAAGGGTGCCAAATGTTTCGCGATAATCGTGTTGAACCGTTTCAATTTGAAAATTATTATCACTGCTTGCCTCCGTTAAATCAGGGTTTATTCCTGAAACCCCCCCTTGAACTGGTTTTCCAAAAACAAACATTGGAGAAACTTCTCCGTGATCTGTCCCCATATTTCCATTTTCAGCTGCTTTTCTCCCAAATTCTGAGTATGTTACGCCGACCACATCGTCAGCCAAGCCTTGACTGTCTAAGTCGTTAAAGAACATTTCAATTGCGGATGATAATTCGTGGAGTAATTCATGATGTGTTCCTGTAGGATCTCCCACATATTGGGTTTGATTGGCATGGGTGTCAAATCCAGAAATTTCCACCATGTATACTTTTGAACTTAGACCTCCACTAATAAGTTTTGCGACTGTCTTCAGCTGATCGGCTAAATTTGTGTCGGGGTAACTGCAATTGTTTGTACCGTTGTTGAATGAATTGGAAATGGCTTGTGAATATTGATTAGAAAGTAAATCTATTTGTATGACATGATTTAACTCAGCACCATAATGCGTGTTAGGAATAATTTCGGGTGGAGTACCCCCTAATCCAGATAAAATTGAATAGAAGCCTGAAACATCTTGTCCAGTAATATTTAGGGCCATTCCATGCTCGTAAAGTCCGTGAAAACCTAAAGAGATATTCTTTGAGCCTATTTGAACTGCCAACGGATAGGTTGAATTGAGCTCATCTTGGTAGTTTGATTCCATGTATCGACCAATCCATCCAGAGTCCGCTCCATTTAACCAGCTGTTTCCGTCATTTCCTGTTGCATAAATGTCTTTCGAAGCGAAATGACTTTTGTTTTGAGTAGGATATCCTACTGACTGAATAATTCGAAGCCAACCTTGATCGTAAAGAGATTTAAAACTGGTTAGTGCAGGATTTAAGCCTACTTGTTGAGCTTCGGGTAAGGTGTTATCTAGAGAAATATAACTGTTTGTTCCAGATTCTGGGACTCTAATATTAGGTCTTAAATTACTGTAAAGATCGTATTGATTTAAAGGAATAATGGTATTTAAGCCATCATTTCCACCACTCAGATTAACTAGGATTAATTTTCGATTTGAAAAGTCACACTCATCTATAGAAAGTTGTGATAACATCGCTTTTAATTCAAAAGGAAGCAATCCAATGGCTGAAGCTGTTGTCGTAAGTTTTATAAAATTTCTTCTTTTCATCTAAGTGTTTTTATGACTTACATTAATTGAAATTCGGGTGCATTTGTCATTACAGTGACTAATGCATTTAGTTTATTTCTCACTACCACATCATCGCCAGTATTAGTGTAATTTACCCAGGAGATTGTCCAATAATATTCTTCATATTCATCCAAAGCTATTTGTTTGAAATAATCTTTTCTACTGTCATCAATATCTTCAGGATAAAGTAAAGTAGCTAATTCCGAAACTACATCTGAAATATTACTTGGGTTCTCAATATGATTTTCCAAAAATGAAACCATATCAATTTGTGTCATAATTAGGGCATTAGGAAATATTTTATTCCTGCCAGCAATTAAACTTTCAATCAATTTATAACGTGAAACTATTGTTGTAGAAGAGAACCAATGTCTGTCAAAATCTGGCTCTTGATAATGAGCAGGGTAACCAGCAACGGAATCAGGACTAAAAAATGGCATCCCTGCACTCACCAAATATGAATTGTGTATAAATTTCCTGAAAAAGTCATTAAAAAAATCAATAGGCGCAGTTTCTGGATCAGGAATAGGAATGTCAAAAAATGTAAGTACTTCAGTCAATAATTGTAATGGGCTTTTGACGATTGAGCCAATTATCTCATCCGAATTATCATTGGTGTCTTCATCAAAAAAATGTTCACTACATAACAACGTAGTAACTGTTGGTAACAGTTCAAAATTATTTGAAATGAGTTCTTGTGCTAGAGGTGCAATTATTTCTGATTCTACGGATTCATTCCATTCGCTTTTTACAAAAAATCGATATAATTTTCTGCAGTATGCCCTTGCTGTTGCTTCTTGAGAAAATATCATTTCAACAAAATCATTTAGCTCTTGCGTCATGCCGGTTTGTGTGGATTGTCCGCTAATTATATGATTGTTAAATGCACTGCTAAAGACTTTATCACTCGTATCATGTTTATTTACATTGTTATATCCTATAGGTATATCTGTGTCAGGGTCTATTATGGATCTGTCGCTCTTTTTTTTGAATCCAGTGAATACCTTGGCTGCTTGTTGGATATCGAGTTCTGTGTAATTTGTATAATTTTCTTCACTAATTTGTGGTCCTTTTAGAATGGTGAATAATTCTAAAAATTCACGTGCATAATTTTCGTTCGGATTCGTAGCATTATTTTCTGTGTTATCAAGATACCTTAACATCGCATTATCAAGTGTTATCTTTTTAGCAAGGGTTTTGATATTTCCCATTGCATAAAAATTTAATAATCTTAAATAATCATAAAAATAAATTGCTTCACCGGCACCATTTCCATTTGACACAGTAAAAGAGGTGAAAAGAAAATAGGAAAGTTTATGTTTTAAATTTGTTTGTTTAACTGCATTATACCACCACCATGCCGTTACATAAGCTCTTCTTTGTGTTTCAGTAGAGTTTATTAAATATTCATTAGTTACGTCCTCAAAGGGAGCCGCTAAAACTTCTGTAGAATTTTCACTGAGAAAGCTAACAGCTTCAGTAGCAGTCATGTTTGCAACATTATTCAGTGTTTCTTTTGAGTAATTATAGGTTGCTCTTCTAAGCAAATGCTTTGCTTTACGTAAGCCGATTATTTCTGAAAAGGGGGTTAATGAGTATGCCATATAAGGTAAATATATAACAAATTCATTACCTATTTAATCTCTTTTGTAGTAATTTGATTGTTCATGAAATGTAAAATATTCTGTGTTAGAAGTGAAATTCGTACTCCAACCGAGTCCTTAAATCACTAATTGAAAAGTGACATACATTTATGTAAGTGCTTCGTTTTGCTTGCCCCCCTATAGGTTCTCATTCGAACCGCTTTTGGAAGGATCTAAAGAAGTTTAGAGAATAAAAAAGCCACCCTCTCGAGTGGCTTTTGAAAGTTCTTAAACTACAATTTAGAAGGAACGGATGGGACGTACTTTATAGTCATTAATTCTACTAGTACTACCACTGCTACCAAAATTGATGTCAAAATACACAAACCAAGATGTTGTTGAATTTGCTTTTGTTGAAGACCAATAAGCAGTGTCAGATAGCATAGAAATATCAGAAAAATTCGTTTGTGGACCAATTGTCAAATACATCTCAAACAATTCTAATTTTGATGGCAAATACCAATCGCTATAACCTTCGCATTCGTAAGCTAATGCCTCACTTGCCGCGATTGGTCTTTCTGGACATCCTAACACTATATCTAAGGAATTTTGTAGTCCAGAACCGATAACTTGTCCATCAGCATAATTTAAATTAGTTTCATAACATCCCCAAGGGTAATTTCCTATATCTTCTATAGCAGAAATTAATCCATGCTCACCTGTTTCATTAAGATAAAATAGAATACCTCCTTGAAATTCATCTCCAATTTCGGCTATGATATTCCCACCACAATCATATCCTTGCTCAGTATACTCACAAGAACCATCATCTGAGGTAGCCGAAGTATTATAGTTGCATGCATTATAATCGACACATCCTTGTATTTCATTCTCTTCACAAGAAGCAACAAATAAAAAAGGAACAAATAGAAGTATATAAAGTAGGTTTTTCATTTTTGTTGTTAGAAGGAACGGATGGGGCGGACACGATAAGCAGTATACTTGTTAAATTCGGCGGCAAACCCTCCTGTAGGTGCAACAGCAAAATTAACCACAAAAGCATATCCACTATTTACTTGTGAAGATGACCAATGCCATCCAGAGGTAAAATTGTTTATTAATAAATTCTGTGAGTCTAGACCAATATTATTATACATTAACAACAACTCATCTCGAGATGGTAAAAACCAATTAGTATATCCTGCTGAGTCATAATCTAAACAAACAGATGCAGCAATTGAAGGTTGTAAACAGTTTTCAACAATGGATAATGTATTGCTAGAACCTGAACCGATAGATATTTCATTTGCACCAATAATATCTGTTTCAAAACAACCCCAAGGATATTTCCCAATATCATACTGAGCAGCAACTAAACCATGTTGACCAGTAGAATCAACAAAAAAAACCACACCACCTTCTACATAATCTCCTACTTCAAAATTTGATGAATCAGTATTTTTCTCACAAGAAGAAATAATGAATAAAGGAACAAGTAGTAGTAGTAGTAGTAGGTATAGTATCTTTTTCATTTTAGTTGTTAGAAGGAACGGGTTTATTCGATAGTAATACGCTTCTGAGTACTTCCATCATCATAAAGGTCTATAAGGATAGTGAATGGTTTGTCATTCGTCTCCTTTCCTAATACATCGATTGTTTTTATAAGAGTCTTAGGTGAGATTAATTCAGGATTAATAATCTCCATTTGCGGGTAATATAATAATTCACAAGTATAATCTCCAGGGTCTTCTCCTATAAAATTGGTATACGTAAAATACGTAAATAAAGGGTATTCAAAACTTGGCAAAACTAGAGGTCCGAATTCCATATTATGAGTGTAATAATAATAAGAAGTTGCTTCTCCTGGGGTAACATACCAGTTCATTTGCCCATTTTGTATCGTATCACCAGTAGCATCTAATGTATAGGCTACATATGGATAATGAGTATCCATTGTATCAGCATTGAATATTTCGAAAGTAATTGAGTCATTTTGAATAATAACGTCAGTAACTGAAAGTAAAGAACAGTCAACTTGCCCCTGCCCAAACAATGCAAGAGGAACAAATAGTAGTATATAAAGTAGGTTTTTCATAGCTCTGTGTTTTTAATTTTATGTGGGCTGTAAATTCAATCATTAAAATACGAAAAAAAGGTCAAATGATAATTGAATATCATTTGACCTATAAGGATCCCCTTGTAGGTTCTCGTTCGAACCGCTTTTGGGTAGATTTGAAGAAGTTTAGGCAATAAAAAAGCCACCCTATTAGAGTGGCTTTTATGAAAAATATAGAAATTGTAAAACTTAATAAGAGTTACAAATAGAACTCATATTTAACTTATATAATTATTCGACAAATCTAAAATCATCAACTACAGAAGAAACTCGCACTTGATAACCTTGCCCTGGAATCATATCTCCAATAGCATTAAAGTTATAATATGGCCAATATATTTCTCCACCATTATTCTTGACTAGTACAACATCATTTATAATTGACGCAAATTGATATTCTACAGGTGTTGCATAAAGAACATTATACCCAATTGTATTCCATCCAAGATTTAAATAATTCTCTATTAAACCGTAAACATTAGGGTTACATTCTTCATATGCCTCAGCAATTACCATGTAAGCTTGTACAACAACTTCATATGGTCCAGGATTATCTGTATTAATAAGATTTTGGAAATATGCAATTTGATTATCAACATTGAAAGCCTGAATCTCAGCCAAGTCAGCTTGAAGATTCGCAAGTGTTTCTTCATATTGATCTTGATTCTCATCATTAATAATCCAAACTAAATCTAATTGTTGCTCAAGATTAGTAACTTGATTTTGAAGCATCATAATATGTGCAGTTGAGAAACTATTATCCAGATTTAAAGAGTCAATAATGTAAGATAATGAATCTGAATAATCTTGATCAAATAAACATGAATCGTCAGCATCTGTAGGACTTATGTTCGCGTTATAATTTGTTGCTAAAGGATTAACACAGCCATAAACTTCATATATATCACAAAGCCCATCATTATCTGCATCACCATTTACAATAATTCCTGATCCGTCAGTTTCTCCTGAACATGTCGCACAAGCGTCTAAATCTGTTGAATAAATACATGATGCGATATCTGTGTTTACTGTTGTTGAAGCATTATAATTACAAGCCGTTGAATCAGTACAACCTGATAAAATATCTGCATTATCTCCTAAACCATCGCCATCTGTGTCTAACCATTCTGCTGGGTCATTTGGAAATACATCATCTGCATCACAATATGTATCATCATCTGCATCATTATCTACTATAGTTCCAGTACCATCTGTTTCTCCTGAACATGATTCACAAATTCCATCAGGTATATTACATACTGTATTATCTGTGTTTACTGTAGTTGAAGCATCATAATTACAAGCCGTAGGTTCAGTACAACCTGATAAAATATCTGCATTATCTCCTAAACCATCGTCATCTGTGTCTAACCATTCTGCTGGGTCATTAGGGAATACATCATCTGCATCACAATATGTATCATCATCTGCATCATTATCTACTATAGATCCAGTACCATCTGTTTCTCCTGAACATGTATCACATGCATCTTCAGTATAAATACAAAGATCATCATTTGTATCAAAAGTTGTATCATCATTGTAATTACAAGCACTAATATCAGCACATCTTTCTTGTTCATCTGCATCACAAATTCCGTCATTATCTGCATCATTATCTACAATAGTTCCAGTTCCATCTGTGTCTCCTGAACAACTAGCACATGCATCTAAGTCAGTAGAATAAATACATGCATCGTAATTGGATGTAGCTAATTCATTATAGTTACAAGCATCAGGCTCACTACAACCAATGTCTAACAAATCACATACTCCATTTGCATCTGTATCTATTAAAGATAATTCTTCACCTACACATTCATTACATTCATCAGGAACTAAACAAGTTCCATCATCATCAGTTGCTGATTCATAATAGTTACAAGCATCTTCATCCATACAACCTGGTATGCTAAAATCTGCAATTTCACATGTTTGATTAAAGTGCGATCCATTAGCAGTAAGAATTCCATTATTTATAAAAATTAATGGATCAGTAATAGAACTGATTAAATCACCTGTTCCATCCATGCTATACATTAAATCAACATTATAAACATTTGGTCCATCATAATAAGTGAAAATAATACTATCGCCTCCAACAAGACCAACGTTACTACCTAGACCGTCATCAGACCATATTGCTAAAAGTGCCTGATCTCCATCTCTGAACTCAGGACCTAATAATGCAGTTCCTGCAATTTGACCTGATGCTGATCCAGTAGCTATTATATAAGAGTTTTCGGTAAGAAAAGGAGGTAAACTTTCAATGAAACTTGAATGAAGAAGAATACTCATATTGGAACCCGTAGGTTCTAATGATACATATTCGGGTATATCCCCTTCACATGCACAGTCTGTACAGCTAGTTATACAACCAGAATAGAAAATAGCATCAGGGTCATAGTTATCAGCTGTATCATCCATACAACCTACAATACATAGGGCTGTTTCAGCACTTGTTGTCTGAAAACTCATACCGTTTGTCGTATAATTAATAGGTGTTGGGAATTCACCATTATAAACAGTTGTGCCTGATACGACTTGAAAGGAAATTAATTCATTAGCTGCAGCGCCATCAACAACTTCAGGCGTCCCCGTATCATCACCCCAAATAGCTAATGATACATTCGTACCTAAACTAAGATAAGCAAGCGACTCCGGATCTGGATCTATCCAATAAATTACACCTACAGTGAGACCATCTTGTGTTCTTGCAACCAAATAGTCATTACCTGACATCGGCGGGAGGCTATTAATAAAAGCAGGTTGAAGCAGAACTGTCATGTTTGCCCCTGTATTAGTGGTACTACTACTTGGAATATCACACTGAGCAAAAGAGGAAAGATGTATTAGCGCTAAACAAAAAAGTAAAGTAAATTTTTTCATAATAAAAGTTTTAGGGGGATAAAAAGTTTAGTTTAGTTTAGTACAGTAAGTTGTTTTGTTAAATTTTGATTGGATGTTTCAAGCTTGTAAAAATATGAGCCCGCACTAAGGCTGGTTACATCTAATTGAATAGCATGTGTACCCATATCAAAATTTGAATCTGCTAAAGTCATAATTTCTTGCCCTAAAGAATTCAGGATTATCAATCTTAATTTTCCAGATTCAGGGAGATAAAAAGTGATGCTAGTATTTTTGGATGTGGGATTGGGAACATTTTGAAATAATTCTAAATTATTTGCAACAATATGCTCAGTTGATATAGATGAAATTACACTAACCCCATCTTTAACGAAGATGTTGTTACCTACATCCCATTGATTTACTTTCAATTTATTTATTGAATTATCAGATTTATCAAATAAAACAATACTAAAAGGCTCAGCAGCTACCATTCCTTCTTTTTCAACTGTTGAGATGTCGTCTCCCCATATTGCAAGTCCAGAATGACCTTCTTGCTCAGGACGCCAGGCTATAGAAGAAACCATATTGTTATCTGAATCATACACAGCAATTTCATCACCAATCTCTGGAGATACATCCCATGCAGAACCTAAAATAAGTAAGGTGTGATTAATTCCGGTGTTAACAGGAAGAGCAAATCGCTCTACTGACATTGCTTTTTTCTGGTATGGACTACGTTTTTCAGATTGGGCTTGAAGTCCAATAGAAAATAAAAGCGGTAATAGAAAAATTATGGTCTTTTTCATCTGGGGGTTATATAAAGTTTAAAATAAGCGTTCGAGTACTCAAACTGCAATTTCGGGTATCTGAAGTTACATTTTAATGCGTTAAAAAACAATGCACCCTATGCTTATCACGTCATTATCAGCTAATTTACATAAATTATCTTAGATGTAAAACTAATTATATATTAAGGTTAGTATATACTGATTTAACGGTAGTATTTATAAAAAAAATGAGTGATATCACTTATTCGCTAAAAATTGTTACTGAGTGTTAATTCTCAAAAGATATTGAGAAGGCCTGATACGCTTTTATTTGATAACCGCCTCCAGGAACAAAATCACCAATACCATTAAAGTCGTTAGCAGGCCAATACTGTGAACCATTATTGTCTTTAATGATATAAATATAATCGTCGAAAGGAGCCATTACATCTGTGATATCAACAGCTTGCGATGATGTATATCCAAATAGATTCCATCCTTCTTGAATGTCAATTACTATTTCCTCACATTGTGGAGTAGCTAGTAATATTTGATAGGCATTGTCTAATGAATCGTAAGAAAAAACTAAATCTGAGACCAAAAGCTCACAAGATCCATCGTCATCTGTAGCTAGAAGATCAAATTCTACATAAACTGGATCTGTACAACCGGGGATTTCATCAAAATCACAAACCCCGTCAGCATCTGTATCTAAACAATTTCCAGCACAATCATATCCTTGTTCAGCAGCTGGGTTATCACATCCACAGCCTAAATCATTATTGTAACAAGAACCATCATCAACTGATGCACTTTGGTCAAAATTACAAGCTGATGGGTCTGTACATCCTGTAGGATCAAGAAACTCAATGGAAGTAAGATTTACAATGCCGTTGGTAACGTATCCAGTAAACTCAGGTGATTCATTAATAGCTAGCACCATCCCATCATATAATATAGCAAATTGTGGGCTAGAACCCGAATATAATCCATCTTGTTCTGGAGTTGATGAATCATCACCCCAAAGGGCAAGACCCATAAATCCTGTATAAATTGTTTCAAGACCAACACACTGAAGTGTACCGTCCCCATTTAAATCATAAAAAGCTCCGATTAGACCACCTTCAAAAACGTCCATTTCTGGTGTATTAACACCAATGGTCATGTTTGCCCCTGTATTTGCAGGAGCACTAAACATATCTGAGCTTATTCCACCATCAGAAAAGAGCGATATACAACCTTCTGTACCAGCATAATAGTATTCTAAGTAATTAGGGTCAGTACATAGATACTCACAAGAATCATCGTCTTCATTTGCTAATGGGTCATAATTACTTGCTGACTCATCAGTACAACCTGGAGGTGAGCAAAGAATGGACGCCTCTCCACTAATCAAAGTGTTAACTGAATTACTCACATATGAATTACTTCCAAACCCAAATATTGGACTGATATCGTAGAGATATTCTCCATTTACTAATTGAAAAGTAATTGATTCACCGGATAAAGCACCATCAATTTCTGGTGAAAATGTATCATCTCCCCATATTGCCATTGAAGTTTGATTTATTCCATCTACACTTGTAGACCCAACCACTAAACCAGAAGGAGTTAAAGCTACTAAATAAGCATCTACATCTGTTACAGGTAATGAGCTAACAAAATCTGGTAATAACATTAGAGTCATATTTACTCCCGTATTACTATTCCAAGGCTGAGGAATATCACACTGAGCTGAAATATTAAGACTATTTAGGAATAGAAGGATTAGTAATTTTTTCATCATCTGGGGGATTTTAGTTTTTTAGGTGTTTCTCTACAGTAGCATCATTGTATATGTAGAAAAGAACAGATCCTATAGGAGCGTAATCTGGGTTAACTTCTTGGCCAAGCTCATTCACAACTCTGATGAGTGTACGAATATCATTAGGATGCATTTCTATTTCCATATCTAATGCCCACTGAGGTACAGAAGGATTTAACTCATATCTCATTTCAGTAATAGGGAATGAAAATTCATTTACAGATTCAGTTATCTTTAATTGATATCCTTGCCCAGGAATCAAATTACCAATACCATTAAAGTCCCATTCAGGTAAATATGAAGCACCTGTATTATTCTTTACAATTTGAAGTAGATCGTCTATTTCGCTAAATGAAGCAACTAAATCTTGTGGTTCAGTTAAAGTGTAGCCAATTAAGTTCCAACCTAATGTTAAATCAATCAAAATTGGGACAGCTACATAATTTTCAAGCTGATACAATAAAGAAGAGATAGAATCCTGATTAGCAGCATTTACGCCGTTTAGAGAATCAATTTCCGTTTGTAAGCTAGTAAGCTCAGTTTGATGTTCAGAAGTTAATTGTTCAATTGCATCATTATGCTCTTGTTCAAGAGTTTCTATAGCAATCACATGATTGGCAATTAGCGTGTCTATTTGGTCTTCCAATTCAGAAATCACTGAATCTAATGAGTCAATTTCAGCATGCAAGTCTATAATATCAACATTCAATTGAGTTGTATCAGCCTCTAAATCAGTAATTTGAAGTTCAAGTGAATCAATTTCTAGTTCTAATGCATTCACAGCTATAGTGTGGGCATCATTTAAACTATCAACTTGAGCTTCATATGCAGCAGTAAGGCTATCTATAACCGCATTAATCTCAATATCTAGAGAGTCCTGATTGAAATTACAAACAAGGAAGGAGTCTACTGTAGCTAATGGATCGTAGTTAAGCATAGCAGAATACATACAGCCATTTCTGTAACAACTAGTATTATCTTCTTCGGTAGTAAACTCGTTATAATTATCTGCCCATTCATGATTACATCCATAAATTTCTTCAGGAGATATGTTAGAACCTAAATCACAATAACCGTCGCCATCAGAGTCATTATCTACTATAATTCCAGTACCATCGGTTTCTCCTGAACATGATTCACAATCTACTGGGATAATACAGTCACCAGAATCTGTTGCAATAATCATATAATTACATGCATTTTCGTTCTGACAACCTACAACTTCCCATACATCACAAACTCCATCATCATCAGTGTCTAAAAATGCTAATGAGTCAGTTGGGCAAGCATCCCCATTATCTCCATAATCATCGTTATCTGTATCAGCCCATTCTAGAGCGTCATTAGGGAATACATCTGCATTATCTCCATAAGTATCAGCATCTGTATCAGCCCATTCAGAAGAATCATTAGGGAACACATCGCCATTGTCTCCATAAGTATCACCATCAGTGTCTATCCACTCTAGTGAATCAGTTTGAAATACATCGCTATTATCTCCATAACCATCTCCATCTGTATCAGTCCATTCTAAAGGATCTGTTGGGAAAGCATCATCTGAATCACAATAGGTATCATTATCAGCATCGTTATCAACAATATATCCTGCATCTAATTCTGCTTGTAGCATAGAAGTATTTTGATTTTCAGAATCTATCTGTTGTTCAATGACTACTATCTGCTGATTTAAATCTGCAATTTCAGCCTCTAGTTCAGGAGATGAAGTCGATTGATTTAACTGTTCATTAGCTGAATCTATTTGGGTTTGAACTAAGTTAATATCATCGCTTATATTATCAACTTGAGCCTGAGCAGCTACAATCAAGTATGATTGTGTTGCACCTGCCAAATTAGCTTCCCATATTTCTAAGTCAGAGTTTAGGATAACTAACTCAGCCTCTAATGCCACTAACAAAGTATTTAATGAATCTGAATTAATAGAAGTATCAGGAGTATTTTCAGCCTGCAATTCTAAATCAGAAATTAAATTATCTAATACAACTATTTGAGACTCATAAGATTGTACTAAGCCATTAGAGTTATCAATCTGCGATTGAGTAGCTAGCGTGTCTAAACAAGAATCACAACCTTCAGGAACAAAGCAAATACTTGAATCTGTTGCTAAGCTGTTGTAGTTACAAGCAGAAGCATCTTCACATCCAATCACTTCGTTCACATCACAAACACCATCTCCATCAGAATCTAAGTAAGCTGTTGCATCTTCTGGACAAGCATCTGAATTATCTCCAACACCATCACCATCTGTATCAGCCCATTCAGAAGAATCATAAGGGAATACATCCCCATTGTCTCCATAACCGTCTTCATCAGAATCTAACCACTCAGTGGAATCTGTTGGGAACACATCGCCATTGTCGCCATAACCATCGCTATCCGAATCTGACCATTCTAAAGAATCTGTTGGGAATACATCACCAATATCTCCATAACCATCTAAATCTGTATCATAACATTCTAGAGGGTCATTAGGGAATACATCGCTATTATCTCCACAGCCATCGCTATCCAAATCTGACCATTCTAAAGAATCTGTTGGGAATACATCACCATTATCTCCATAGCCATCAGCATCAGAATCTAAACATTCTAAAGGATCATTATCGAATACATCCTGATTATCACCACATTCATCAGCATCAGCATCTGACCATTCTAAAGAATCTGTTGGGAATACATCACCATTGTCTCCATAGCCATCTCCATCTGTGTCAGTCCATTCTAAAGGATTTGTTGGGAAAGCATCAACTGAATCACAATAGGTATCGTCATCAGCATCATTATCTACAATTACTCCGGTACCATCAGTTGCTCCAGAACATGTAGCACAGGCATCTAGATCAGTTGCGTATATACACGAGCCGTCATCCGTATTCACATCAATGTATGGGTCGCTTGTAAGTGAAATAAAGTTACAGGCAATAGAATCTGTACAACCATAGATAAATTGTGTACAAGAGCCATTCTCAGTAGTCGCTAATGGATCATAATTGTAGTATATATTATATGTACAACCCAATCGATCACACGAACCATCATCTGTTGTTGCCAAGTCATCATAGTTATCTGCCCAATCTGACATACAACCTAATCTATCACATGAACCATCATCTGTTGTTGCCAAGTTATCGAAGTTATCGGAATCAGAATTCATACATCCAAGACGGAAGCATGAGCTATCATCAATAGTTGCCAAGTTATCGTAGTTATCAGAATCAGAATTCATACATCCAAGACGGAAGCATGAGCTATCATCAATAGTTGCCAAGTCATCGTAGTTATCAGAATCAGAATTCATACAACCAAGACGGAAGCAAGAGCTATCATCAATAGTTGCTAAAACATCATAGTTATCAGAATTAGCGTTCGTACAACCCATACGGAAACATGAACTGTCATCTATTGTAGCTAAATCATCGTAGTTATCAGAATCAGAATTTGTACAAGCCTCTCTAAAACATGAGCCATTATCTGAAGTTGCAAGAGAATCATAATTATCTGCCCAATCTGACATACATGCTGCTAAAGTACATGAGCCATTATCTGTGCTTGCATTTCCATCAAAATTATCTGCCCAGTCTGACATACATGCTGCTAAAGTACATGAGCCATCATCTGAAGTTGCATTTCCATCAAAATTATCTGCCCAATCTGACATACATGCAGCTAATGTACATGAGCCATCATCTGAAGTTGCATTCACATTATAATTATCTGCCCAGTCTGACATACATGCTTCTAAAGTACATGAGCCATCATCTGAAGTTGCATTCACATTATAATTATCTGCCCAATCAGACATACATGCTGCCAATTCACAGGAACCGTCCTCCGTATTAGCATTAATATCATAATTATCTGCCCAGTCTGACATACATCCGTATACAAAAGGAATACAAGAGCCATCATCTTCTGTTGCATCAGGATTATAATTAAAGAAGATACTATAAATACATCCTAAAATTTCCTCTGTTGCAACACCAGAGCCTATGTCACAATACCCATCATCATCAAGATCATTATCAACGACATAACCATCTTCACATGAATCACAAATTCCATCAGGTATATTACAAGAACCGTCATCAGTATTAACATCAATATCTTCATCTCCAGTTAATTGAATAAAATTACAAGCATTAGAACTGGTACAACCCATAACTACAGGGTAACATGAATTATTATCAACCGTTGCTAATGAATCGTAGTTATACATAGCTATATTGGCAAGTTCTTCATACATACAACCAAGACGGAAGCAAGAGCTATCATCAATAGTTGCTAATTCATCATAGTTATCTGCCCAATCTGAGGTACAACCTAGGCGATCACATGAACCATCCTCTGAAGTTGCAAGAGAATCATAATTATCTGCCCAATCAGACATACAACCTAATCGATAACATGATTCATCTTCAGAAGTTGCTGCTGGATTATAGTTATCTGCCCAGTCTGATGTACATCCAAAAATGTTACATGAGCCATCATTATCTGTAGCCAGCGAGTCATAGTTTGCGGCCCATTCTTCAGTACAACCCATTCTATAACAGCTGCTATCATCGCTATTCGCTAAATAATCCCAGTTATCAGCCCAATTAGATGTACATCCCATTCTAAAGCAAGACTCATTATCAATGGTAGCTAAAGAGTCATAATTATCTGCCAACTCAGATGTACAACCATATCTATAACAAGATTCATCATCAGAGGTAGCATTAACAACATAGTTATCTGCCCAGTCTGACATACATGCAGCCAATACACATAACTCATTATCAATAGTGGCTAATGAATCAAAATTTTCAGCCCATTCTGACATACAACCAAGACGGAAGCAAGAGCTATCATCAATAGTTGCTAAAACATCATAGTTATCAGAATTAGCGTTCGTACAACCCATACGGAAACATGAACTGTCATCTATTGTAGCTAAATCATCGTAGTTATCAGAATCAGAATTTGTACAAGCCTCTCTAAAACATGAGCCATTATCTGAAGTTGCAAGAGAATCATAATTATCTGCCCAATCTGACATACATGCTTCTAGAACGCAAGAGCCATTATCTGTGTTTACATCAACCATAGAGTCACCAGTTAAATCGTCACTTACTCCATCACCATTATAATCATTATAGTTATCTGCCCAATTATCAATACAACCATATATAAATGGTACACAAGTGCCATCATCTACTGTAGCTAAAGGATCGTAATTGAAAAACACATCGTACAAACAGCCTAATCTTTCACATGAGCCATCATCTTCTGTTGCATCAATTTCGTAATTATCAGCCCAATCATGGTTACAACCATTTACTTCATTTGCATCACAAACTCCGTCATCATCAGAATCATTATCTATTACCACTCCATCTTCACAAGTATCACAAACTCCATCTATGTAAGTACATAAGGTAATGTCTGAGTTTACTGTAGGTGATGAATCATAGTTACAGGCATCTAAGTCTGTACATCCATAAATAATATCTTCTACATCACATAGACCATCAGTATCTGAATCATTATCTGTAACTACTCCATCTTCACAACTCTCACATATACCGTCTACATAAGTACATAATGTGTTGTCTGAATTTACTGTAGATGATGAATCATAGTTACAGGCATCTAAGTCTGTACATCCATAAATAATATCTTCTACATCACATAGACCATCAGCATCTGAATCGTTATCTGTTACTACTCCATCAACACAAGTCTCACATATACCGTCTACATAAGTACATGAAGCATCACTATTTAGCGTAGGAGATGAGTCGTAATTACAAGCTAATACATCAGTACATCCTGAGAGCGTATCTGATAGATTACATAAGCCATCATCATCAGAATCGTTATCTGTTACTACTCCATCTATGCAGCTCTCACAAATACCATCTATGTAAGTACATAAGGTAATGTCTGAATTTACTGTAGATGATGAATCATAATTACAGGCTGTTTCGTCTACACAACCTGTTAATATATCCTCTGCGTCACATAAGCCATCATCATCTGAATCGTTATCTGTTACTACTCCATCTATGCAGCTCTCACAAATACCGTCTACATAAGTACATGAAGCATCACTATTTAGCGTAGGAGATGAGTCATAATTACAGGCTGTTTCGTCTGTACATCCAGAAATAATATCTTCTACATCACATAGACCATCAGCATCTGAATCGTTATCTGTTACTACTCCATCAACACAAGTCTCGCATATACCGTCTATATAAGTACATAATGTGTTGTCTGTATTTACTGTAAGTGATGAATCATAGTTACAGGCATCTACGTCTGTACATCCAGAAATAATATCTTCTACATCACATAAGCCATCATCATCTGAATCATTATCTGTTACTACTCCATCAACACAAGTATCACAGATTCCATCAACATAGGTACAAGAAGCATCTTCTTCTGTTGCTGATGAATCGTAATTACAAGCTATTACATCAGTACATCCTAATACCGTTTCTTCTCCAGTACCAGAACACACTAATGTTATTGATAAAGGTGCGCTTGTCTGAAAACTTAAACCACTAGTTGTATAGGCTACTGGACTAGCCAACTCAACATCATATAATGAGCTACCATCAATTAATTGGAAAGATATAGATGCTCCGGCAGTAGCTCCATCTAACTCAGGTGTGATCGAATCATCACCCCAAACGGCTACAGAAGTCTGCGTACCAGCACTCAAATCTTGATACCCAACAATTAAATCGCTATCGAAAGCAATAATATAAGCGGTCTCGTTCTGAATATTCAATCCAGAGACAAAATCTGACACCAACATTACAGTCATGTTTGATCCTGTATTTACAGGAGCTTCAGCTGGAGGTAAATCACATTGTGCAAAAGAAAAGGATTGAACAAATAATAATAGGGAGGTAAAAAGTAGCTTTTTCATAATAAATATGGGTATTACTTAACTAGAGTTAACTGCTTGGTTAGACTTGTGTTATTGGCTTCTAATTTATAGAAGTATATGCCTGTAGATAGGCTTGTAGCATTCATACTAACCGTATGCATACCTTTTTTGTAGTTTGTGTCGGCTATGGTCATTATCTCTTGGCCTAAGGCATTGGATACTGTTAAGCGTATCGCACCATGCTGAGGTAGGTAAAAGCTAATGCTTGTATGATCTAATACTGGATTGGGCACATTTTGAAATAGTTCCAGCTCTTGGCTTAGTACTGCTGTTGTTGCAATAGAACCAACAACACTTAGCCCGTCTTTAGAGAAAGTATTATCTCCTCGCTCCCAGCTGCTAAC
>ENA-OSET01001999-OSET01001999.1-sediment-metagenome-genome-assembly--contig:-NODE-1999-length-20318-cov-2.982066_pt1 | contig 20318 bp, 24 predicted proteins | sample MGYA00237882_ERZ534229 | MGnify/ENA primary metagenome ERZ534229 (study PRJEB26408, sample SAMN06266212) | sediment metagenome | isolation source: Hudson Canyon methane seep mesocosm | place... | reverse complement strand
ATCTATAGATAATAGTTTATCACTTAATGAAGCGAATGCTTTACTTATTCCATTAAGTTGGGATGACGAAAATGAACACGTGCTTTCGTTTACAAATCTAGTAGAGCGAAGATTTTTATAAGAATGAGAAAGGCTGTTACTTTCCTTCTTTTTCAATTTATTTATTTTTCTTTTTTAATTTTATTGTTTCCAAAAATAACTTAACAGATAGCAATTCTTATGCTTTGTTACTCTTTACTGTTTTTATTGGATTTTTCACTACCTATTTTTTAGAGGTAAAAATGTTGAATTTGTTTTTTTTACACCTACTCTTTTTAAGAAAAATATATAGTTTTCAATCTTCAAAAACTATTTTTCAAAAGTTATTTGACAGTGGGTTTTGGTTAGGGATTATGTTTGTTATAGAGCCTTTTTCTATTGTTTATTTTCTTCTTTTGTATGCTGCAATTTATTTATTTCAGAAGGTAACAATTAGAACATTATTAATACCAGTTATTGGCTTTATATCACCATTAATTATCTGGGTTACTTATTTTTTATGGGATGATAATATTGAAGAGTTTGTGAAGTATTTTTACTTTTTCACGAGCTATGATTTGTCATTGTATACTCAAAGATTTTTTCTTGTTCCACTAATTTTGATAGGTTTTTGTACAGTCACAGTAATTGCATTAAAAACACCTAATGTATTGTCTGTAAAAACTATTTTTAGAAGAAGTTGGGTGCTAGTAATTTTTAATTTAATAATTGCTGCAAGTTTTATTATTTTTTTACCAGATAAAAATGGTTCTGAAATAATATTTATCTTATTTCCTATGTCAATAATTGTTGCAAATGGCCTAGAAATGAAAGCTAAAAGAATAGTTAAAGACATCGTACTAATTATTTTAGTAGTGTGTTCTTTTGTTTTTCCACTCCTATTATAATTTCGATCCAAACGCCAAATCACCTGCATCACCTAAACCAGGAATAATATAGCCTTTATCATTTAAAACATCATCTATTGCGGCAATCCACAAATGAGTATTTTCTGGAAAATGTTTTTCTATAAATTTAATTCCTTCGGTCGAGCCAATTATTGCAATAATATGAATCTCTTTTGGATTGCCAACATTTTTTATGGCGTCATACACAGCGACTAAAGATTGTCCTGTTGCTAACATAGGATCCGCTAATAATAATGTTTTGTTTTCCATTTCAGGCGCAGCAAAATATTCAACGATAATTTTAAAAGTTGAATCATTTTTTGGATGATGACGATATGCCGAAATAAAAGCATTTTCCGCATCATCAAAATAGTTTAACAAACCCTGGTGCAATGGCAGACCAGCACGTAAAATAGAGCATAAAACAATATCTTTTTTTGGAAGATTAATCTTTTTTACTCCAAGGGGAGTTGTAACTTCAAAAGAAGAAAAAGATAAATTTTTACTCAATTCATAGCTTAATATTTCGCCAATTCTTTCTATATTCCTTCGAAATCGTAAAGAATCTTTTTGAATGTCAATATCTCTAATTTCTGAAATAAATGTATTCAAAATAGAATTGTTATTCCCTATGTGATGTATCTGCATAATATTAGTGTATAAGAACAAATGTAACATAATTGCATAAAATATTTATTTTGTTGCCTGTAAAAGTTAGATAAAATAGAACAAGTTGTAACAACAGAATTGTCATGATTTTTTAGAGGATATACTTTCATAGAAATTTAAAACTATTTTATGATAACACTTTGAAATACGTATTGATTTTTTTAATTTAATACTATCTATTTCTAATAAATTTAATCTGTGTTTTTTTAGAAAGCATATCTTTTTAAAGCGTTTAGAAAACAATAATGTAATAGATAATTATTTTAATGTTTTTTAAAACTTTTTTTTGTTTTAATCTAAAAAATATCATCAAATTTGTATAGAAAACAATACGTTTTATGAGTATAAGAACGATTGCTCTTATAGCACTTTCTATTACAGCATTAATTTACGGTGTAACCTTTACAATTGCTAAAGAAGTGATGCCATTATATATAAAACCATATGGCTTTATTTTGCTGAGGGTTTCAGGCGCTACCGCTATTTTTTGGTTTTTAGGCTTGTTTGTAAAAGCTAAAAAAATTGAAAAATCAGATTATAAAAACATATTTTTTGCTGCATTCTTTGGGGTAGGATTAAACATGCTAACCTTTTTTAAAGGGTTAAGTTTAACGACACCAATAAGTGCATCGGTTATGATGGTTACTTCGCCAATTTTGGTGCTTATTTTTTCAAGTATTTTACTAAAGGAAAAATTAATTACAAAAAAAATTATTGGAGTAGTTATTGGTTTAATAGGTGCTGTAATTTTAATAGTTTACGGAAATAATTCAGATGGTAGTGCAAGTAATAGGGTTTTAGGAAATGTATTAGTTTTTATCAATGCAGCTTCATATGGGTTGTATCTAGTCATCGTAAAAAAACTTGTTGTAAAATACAATCCAATAGTATTTGTAAAGTGGTTGTATTTGTTTGGTTTATTATTTGTTACTCCGTTTGGATTAGAGGAGTTAGTTGAGGTTCAATGGCATGTTATGCCAACATCTATTTATTTGAAAGCAGGTTTTGTAGTGCTATTCACAACTTGTGTAACCTACGTATTTAACTTGTTTGCATTAACAAAATTAAAACCCACAACAGTTAGTGTTTTTATATACTTACAACCAGTAATTGCATCTATTTATGCACTAATTGTTGGGAGCGATTCATTAAATATGATTAAGATTTCTGCAACATTACTCATCTTTTTTGGCGTGTATTTAGTTACTAAACAAGCAGATAAATCCACTAAATAATATATCTTTGCGATTCATTTAAAATGACGATTGCATGATTCAATCTATGACTGGTTATGGGAAATCTGTTTTGCAGTTACCAACCAAAAAAGTGTCGATAGAAATTAAATCCCTTAATAGTAAAAACCTCGATTTAAACGTAAGGATTCCCTCTTATTATAAAGAGAAAGAATTATCAGTTCGTAAAAAACTGGCAACAGCACTGGTTCGAGGAAAAGTAGATTTTTCTATTTTTGTTGAAATGACTGCTGATGAAACTTCTACGGTTATAAATCACGGGGTTGTAAAACAATATATTCAACAATTAAAGGGAGTCTTACAAACAGAAACTACATCGGATATTGAACTCCTAAAAATGGCAGTAAAAATGCCAGATGCATTAAAAACTGAACGAGAAGAACTCGATGAAAACGAGTGGAAGTTAATTGACATTCAAATTGGTGAAGCAATCAAAGAAATTGTACAATATAGACTAGACGAAGCAGCTTCTTTAGAACTAGATTTTCAAGAGAGAATTGTTAATATTAGAAAGTATTTAGAAGAAGTAAAAGCATTAGATAAAGACAGAATAGATCATATTAAAATTCGTTTAAAAAAGGCTATTGACGATTTAAAAGTAGAAACTGACGAGAATAGATTTGAGCAAGAATTAATATATTATTTAGAGAAATTAGATATTAATGAAGAGAAGGTTCGTTTGGCAAATCACCTTGATTATTTTTTAGAAACCCTAGCTTCACCAGAGTCTAACGGTAAAAAATTAGGTTTTGTTATTCAGGAAATAGGTAGAGAAATAAACACAACAGGATCCAAAGCAAATTTTGCACCCATGCAAAAAGCAGTTATTCAAATGAAAAACGAATTAGAACAAATTAAAGAACAAATATTAAACGTTTTGTAGATGTCTGGTTTTAAAGGTAAGTTATTCGTGTTTTCTGCACCATCAGGTTCTGGTAAAACAACCATTGTCCGTCATTTGCTTAAACAAGAGAATTTAGATTTAGATTTTTCTATTTCTGCAACATCAAGAAAACCAAGAGGTTTAGAAAAAGATGGAGAAGATTATTATTTTATCTCTTTAAGAGATTTCAAAAATAAAATTAAAGCAGACGACTTTTTAGAATGGGAGGAAGTCTATAGGGATAATTTTTATGGAACTTTAAAAAGTGAAGTAGAACGTATATGGGCAGAAAAAAAACATGTTATTTTTGATATTGATGTTGTTGGTGGATTGCGAATTAAAAAGAAATTCCCTAAAGAAACCTTATCTGTTTTTGTAAAACCACCAAGTGTAGATGAGTTAAAAATTAGACTCAAAAAAAGGAAAACAGAAAGTGAAGAAAAAATAAATATGCGAATTGCTAAAGCCTCAGTAGAGCTAGCTACAGCGCCACAATTTGACAAAATTATTAAAAATTACGATTTAGAAATTGCACTTAAAGAAGCAGAGGAATTAGTTTTTGAATATCTAAATCAAGAGGATTAAGAAAATGAAAATAGGATTGTATTTTGGTACATTCAACCCAATTCATGTTGGGCATCTAATCATTGCCAATCATATGGTTGAACATTCAGATTTAGATGAAATTTGGTTGGTTGTTACACCACAAAGCCCATTCAAAAAAAAGAAATCTTTATTAGACAATATTCATCGATTCGCATTGGTAGACATCGCAATAGAAAATTATGAAAAGATAAAATCGTCAGACATCGAATTTAAACTGCCACTACCTAACTATACTGTTCATACATTAGCACATATTTCAGATTCGTTCCCAGGCAAAGAATTTTCTTTAATTATGGGAGAAGACAATTTGAAAAGTTTTCATAAATGGAAAAACTACGAAACCATTTTAGAACATTATCACATTTATGTATATCCAAGAATCTCAACAGGAGGAGAGGATACACGATTTGATAATCATCAAAAAATTCATAAAGTGAATGCTCCTATTGTTCAAATTTCATCAACCATGATTCGCAATGGAATTCGGGATAAAAAAAATATTCAGCCATTACTCTCTTACAGTGTTTGGAAGTATATAGATGAAATGAATTTTTACAAAAAATAATTTTAAAATACTAATTAGTAGTGTTTTAACTTTTTTTTAATTCTTTTTTAAAACTTTTTAAGAATAGAAAGGTCAAAGAACTAATAAACTTTAAAAAATTAGAATTATGACTTTACAAAACATTTACAAAAGAGTACCTTTTTTATTAATTATAACATTATTAGCATTGGCTTCGTGTGAGTCTAATAATGAATTAGAAAGTGATTTATCCTCGAAATTAAATTCAGAAGAAGCTAGAGTAGTATTATTATCAGATGATTTATCAGATGATATTGATAACTTAGTTGAGGACGATGCAAAAGAAAATGGACTAACAACTAGAAGCGCAAAAAATAATTCAAACCTTCCTATTTGTGCAGAGAGAACATCTATAGATACATCAGATGGAAAAATTGTAACATTAGATTTTGGAGATGGTTGTGTGGGAAGACGTGGAAAAGAATTTGCAGGTAAAATTATTATAGAATATATCCGAACAGATAATGACTATTCTAAATCAGTAGCTTTTGAAGATTTTACAATAGATGATAATACTGTGAAGGATCAAAATCTATTTCAAAAACAAAAGCAAATACAAATGGGAACCCTCAAAAATCTCATTCAGTAGATATTATGGTTACATTTACTTCAGGCGAAATAGTATCCAAAAAAGGGACTAAAGTAAAAGAAAAAATTGAAGGTTCAGATACAGAAGATAGGGGAGATGATATCTATTCAATATCAGGAAACTGGGAATCTGTAAATAAAGAAGGATATGTTAAAACAGCAGAAATAACAACAAACTTAACTAGAACTTACGCGTGCAGATACATAGTTAGTGGAGTAGTAGAAATTGTAAAAGATGGGGAAATATCCACATTAGATTTCGGAAATGGATCTTGCGATAATGTAGCAACATTAACAGATGTTAATGGAAATGTTGAAGAAATTATACTAAGAAGAAGATAAGTAGATCTCAAACGAAAGATAAAAAGTCAGTATTTATTGCTGGCTTTTTTTATTGATTTTCAATAAATTAGTTTTTTATTTAAATAAAAATAAACTTTTTATCAACTTTAGGGTCTAATAAATAACAACTATTCAAAACGTACATATTTTGACCATTGAAATAGATTTTATAAAACAACTAACTTCTAAAAAAAATAGAGATAAGGCTTTCGTAAAACTCTTAGATTTATATCAAGAACGTTTGTATTGGCACATTAGAAAAATAGTGGGTACCCATGAAAATGCAGACGATGTCTTGCAAAATACGTTTATTAGAGTTTATCGAAGTTTAGAGAAATTTAAGCAACAAAGTTCATTACACACTTGGATGTATAAAATTGCTTATAATGAATCCATACGGTTTTTAGAAAATCAGAAAAAAAGAACCCATACATCTATAAATGATGTTAACGATAAGTACCTAGAAAACTTACAAGAGGATGTTTTTTTTGATGGAGATGAAATTCAAAAAAAATTACAACAAATTATCTCTCAATTGCCTGATAATCAAAAAAGAGTTTTTTTAATGAAATACTATGATAATTTAAAATTTAAGGAAATAGCAGATATTTTAAAAACGAAAGAAAGTACGTTAAAAACTCATTATTATGCTGCTGTAAAGTTTATAGAAAATAATATTTCTGTATCGACTTATTTAGAAAAAATAAAAGTAATCTAGTTATGAAAACAAAAAATAATACCTTTAACCAAAGAATTACTTTAGATATGAATGCAAACAAAAGACATCAAAAAGATTTAGGCCTAGATATTCCTGAAAACTATTTTGCATCTTCAAAAAAATCTATTTTAGAGAAAACTATAAATCAGAAAAGAGGAAAAGTAATTTCATTAAGTAAGAAAATATATGCATGGTCTGCTGCTGCAGTTGTGCTATTACTTTTCACATTGGCAATATACAATCCTACAAGTAGTGGAGACAATATAGAAGAAGATGTATTAATTGCATCCCTCTTTACGGAAGAAAGTAATATAGATGTTTTTTTAGAAGAGTTTGTAAATAATGAATTGTTAACGGAAGATGTTTTTAAAAATAATTAATACCTTTTAGAGACTGACAATCATTGAATTAGGTTTATAATATAGAAATAATGAAAGAAAAAATTACAGTCATACTATGTGTCCTTTTTTTAGGAATCTCTAATGTTTTTGCACAAAACGATTTAAAAGAGTTGAACCTAACTGCTGCACAAAAAGAATTACTTTCAAAACAGAAAAAGCTTGTAAAAAATAATCGAGTAGCATTTAAAGTCTTGTTAACAGATGCTCAAAGAGCTATTTTAGCCGATAAAAATCTTTCAAAATCAGAAAGACAAAACGCATTAAAGTTATCGCTTACACCGAATCAAAAGAATCTATTAGCTCAGAATAAAGCAAGTTTAAAACAAGCTAAAGTTGCATTTAGAAACTCGCTAACAAATCAACAAAAACAAAGAATAAGAAAGAGAGTTAAATCAGACAAAGGTCAAAGTAGAAACAATATCAGGGATAGGATAAAAAAACAAAGGAAAAGAAATAGAAATTAAATAATTACCTAATATTATTTTAGTAGTTCAGTAAGTAGTTAAATTTTTTAACCGCTTATTTGTGTTTTATAATTTATGAGAAAAAGTATTTTTTTATTTATTTTTATTTGTGGGACACAATTATACGCACAAGAAGTTCTTGACGAAACGGATGATATTATAAATAGTTTGTTGAAAGGAGAAGAGTCGTTGGATGAGTTCATAAAAACGATAACCAATTTTCAATTCATTTATTTTTCTGCTGATTATAATAATAAAACTTATTTTTCAGGAAGAGATATTGGTGTAGATCAATTTAATATAACACACCAAGTTTCTTATATGCATTCTAAGGGTTGGTTTGCAGGTCTATCTGGAATCTACTACAGTGAGTTTGTTCCTCAATTCGATTATGTTTCATCCAATGTTGGTTATGGAAATAATTTTGGGAAGCAAGATAATTACCGCTGGTCTTTATCATACACAAGATATTTCTACTTAGCGGGAGTAGATAATCCTTTTAAAAATACAATTACGAATAATTTTGGAGTAGTCAATAAAAATAGAAGTTTCGGAGGTCAAATTTCAGGAACTTATTTATTCGGTGATGAAAGCTCTTTTCAATTTATAGCATCAAGTTTTGCAGTATTAAAATTTTATAAATCAGAGACATTATCATTAAAATTAAGACCTCAAGTAAATATTTTATTTGGAAAACATATTGTAGAATTATACAGAAATATTACTGTTGCTGGTCAAAACTTCACGCGATATATACAAAACAATGCTATTGGTTTAATTAATACACAGCTTAATATACCATTGCAATTAAATCTAAAAAACTATGATTTTGAACTAGGCTATACAATTAATTTACCATCAGAATTGGCAGGAGAATCTAATTTAAAAAACACTAGCTCTTTTAACGTATCAATAGCTTACTTATTGGATTGGGATTAAATTATCCATATAAGTAATTAAAATCTTTAGATTACATTATTGTATTTATTACCTCAATGAAGGTTTCGTTGTATATTTGTTACATACCAAATAAAAACCTGTGGCATCAACTCAAAAAAATAAAGTAAAATTTAAACAAAAACTAACCGATAAATACAGATTAGTAGTTTTAAATGAAAACACCTTTGAAGAGCGTTTTTCCTTAAAGTTGTCTCGTTTAAATGTATTTGTTCTAGGTGGTTTTTTTTCAATTTTATTAGTTGCATTAACAATTATTTTAATTGCCTTTACTCCAATAAAAGAATATATTCCAGGGTATTCATCAACAGCTTTAAGGTTAAAAGCGGCAAAATTAACTTTTGAGACGGATTCTCTAAAAATAAAATTATCAATTTTAGAAAATTATACAAGATCAATACAACCAGTTTTAACAGGTGAACTAGTTCCAGAAACGATAGACTCTTTAAGGCTTGACAGTAGAAAAAAAGTTATTGATCAAAGTAAGTTAGATGCGACAAAAGCAGATTCTATATTCAGAGAAAAGGTAGAGAGTAAAGATCGTTTTCCAATACAAAATAACACCACAAGCAATATTAAAATTGTCTTTTTTGCTCCCTTAACCGGTTTCATTTCTCAAAAATTTGATCCGAATTCTAAGCATTTTGCTATCGATATTGTCGCAAAAACAGGAAGCGCTATAAAAGCGATTGCAGACGGTACTGTAATTTTTTCTGGATGGACTACAGAAACAGGGTATGTAATTTTATTAAAACATCCGAACAATTATATTTCAGTATACAAACACAATGGAAATTTACTAAAACAACAAGGCGATTTTGTAGAATCTGGAGAAGTAATTGCAAGCGTTGGTTCTTCAGGAGAATTAACCACCGGACCCCATCTTCATTTTGAACTTTGGAGTGATGGTTATGCTGTAAATCCAGAAAATTATATAGATTTTAAATAGATGAGTATTAAATCTACATTCGCGATACCCTTTGCAAAACAGGTTAGAAAACAAGTGTATCGGTGGGCAAATAATCCACATAAAACTCAAGAAAAAGTTTTTAAATATTTAATTTCTAGAGCAAAAAACACTGCTTTTGGAAAAGACTGCGATTTTAAAAATATTAAAACCTACGGTGATTTTAAAAGCCGAGTAAAAATTAATGATTACGAAGCGTTAAGACCTTATGTAGACAGGGTGGTTGCCGGCGAAAAAGATGTTCTTTGGACGGGAAAGCCCCTCTATTTTGCAAAAACTTCTGGCACAACTTCTGGGGCAAAATACATTCCTATTACTAAAGAATCGATGCCAACACATATTAAAGCAGCTCGAAATGCATTGCTTTTGTATATCGCAGAAACCAAAGATGCTAGCTTTGTGGATGGTAAAATGATCTTTCTGCAAGGAAGCCCCGTTTTAGAAGATAAAAATGGAATTAAATTGGGAAGGTTAAGCGGTATTGCTGCGCACTATGTGCCAAACTATTTGTTAAAAAATCGCTTGCCAAGTTGGCAAACCAATTGCATTGAAGACTGGGATACCAAAGTCGATAAAATAGTTGAGGAAACCATTCATGAAGACATGTCTGTAATTAGTGGAATTCCTTCTTGGGTTCAAATGTATTTTGAAAAACTGTTTGATAAAAAAGGCAAACCAATTTCAGAAATTTTCCCAAACTTTAATCTCTTTGTTTATGGAGGCGTTAATTTTGAGCCCTATAAAAATAAGTTTGAAGCCCTAATAGGAAAAAAAATAAGATCTGTAGAACTGTATCCTGCTTCTGAGGGGTTCATTGCATATCAAGATTCCCAAAAAGAAAAAGGAATGTTACTGCAGTTAAATTCAGGTATTTTTTATGAGTTTATTCCAGCAACTGAGTTTTTTGACGAAAACCCAACAAGAATATCTTTAAAAGATGTTGAGTTAGGAATTAATTACGCTATCATTCTTAATACCTCTGCAGGTTTGTGGGGTTATAATATTGGTGATACAGTAGAGTTTACGTCAAACAAACCCTACAGGATTAAGGTTACAGGAAGAATTAAGCACTTTATTTCTGCCTTTGGCGAGCATGTTATTGGCAAAGAAGTAGAACAATCTTTGAACGATTCTATTCAAGGAACTAGTATTAATATAAGTGAGTTTACAGTGGCTCCAAAAGTTAATCCAGAAAGTGGATTGCCATATCACGAATGGTTTATTGAGTTTGAAAAGGAACCAGACAATTTAGAGGAATTAGCATCAACAATAGATACTTCTATGCAAAAACAGAATATTTATTATTTAGATTTAATTAAAGGAAATATATTGAGACCACTTATTATTAGAAAAGTAAAGAAAGGTGGTTTTCATGAATATATGAAATCGATTGGTAAGTTTGGCGGACAAAATAAAATCCCACAATTGTCTGATAATAGAAAAATTGCAGATGTTTTACAAAATTTCTTAAAATAAGAACTATGAAAATACTATCGACGAACCTTGGTGAAAGAAAACAAATTAACTGGAAGGGGAAGGAAATTTCTACAGGTATTTTTAAATATGCGATTGAAACTCCCATTTTTTTAGACAAAGAAGATGTTAAAGGCGATGTTATTTGTAACAGAGAAAATCATGGAGGAATTCTTCAAGCTGTTTATGGGTATTCTATTAAACACTATGATTATTTTAAAAAATTGCATCCTGATGTAGATTTTCAAAAAGGAATTTTTGGTGAGAACTTAACCATGGATAATTTAGACGAAACTAGGATTCATCAAGGAGATACTTTTAAGGTAGGTGAGGCTATTTTAGAAGCTACAGTTCAGAGAAACCCCTGTTATAAATTAGGTATTCGTTTTAACGATATGAAGATCGTAAAACAATTTTGGAATACTACTTTTTGCGGTGTGTATTTTAAAGTTTTACAAACAGGTTTTGTAAAAGGCGGTGATGTTTTTACTCAAATAAAAAGTTGTCCAGAAAATCCTACAATTGCAGATTTATATGTCGCTAAAAGAATAGCAAAAGGAATATAATAGTTCTATTTATTAGTCAAAAAAAAATAGAAATCAACTAAACTGTTTCTTCTTTTTTATGCAGAAATCGAGTCAATTTCATGGAAAGATCCAATAAAATAATTTTTGCATTTCCATTTCTTTCTATATGATACATTGCGTCATTTAGTTCTTTTTCTATTTCTAAAATATTTCCAGCGTGAACAAATGGAGCAAATTTAGAAATATCGAAATTAGTTTTTGTTTCTATAAAAACCAACTGATCAGAGGTGTAGTTTAATAACAAGGCTTGTCTAAAAAACTGCAAACAGTATTGTAAAAATCGCTTTTGAGTTTCACGTCCGCTTTTTGCAATGGTATCAGACCAAGAAATTAATTGTTGAACAACAGAAGCATTTCCTTTGGCTTTAAAAGCAGTTCTAATCCATGAAATAAACCATTCTTCAAAAACTAAATCGTTAGAATCATTCTCAAATAATTGTATAGCTTTGTTATAGTTTCCTTCTGCTTGATGTGCAATTTTTGAGGCTTCATTTTCAGAAACTTGATAATGTACATGCAAAGAATTAGCGATGTCTTGCTCGCTTAAATTAGGAAAGTATAATGCCTGACAACGAGACTTTATGGTCTTAATAATTTGCTCTTCGTTTTCTGTAATTAGTAAGAAAATTGTTTTATTTGGTGGCTCTTCAATTAGCTTCAACAACTTGTTAGCAGCTTCATTATTCATTTTTTCAGCCATCCAAATAATCATCACTTTAAAACCACCTTCGTAGCTTTTAAGTTGTAGTTTTTTTACAATAGCTTTTGCTTCATCAACACCAATTAAACCTTGTTTATTTTCTACGCCAATATATTGCAACCAATTAAACAAACTCCCATAGGGTTGTTCGCTTATAAAACCTCTCCAATCTTCTAGAAATAAATCACTTACAGGGTGTTTTTTTACAGAGTCATTCGTTGTTACAGGAAAAGAAAAATGCAAATCTGGATGTTGAAGTTTGTTGCATTTTAGATTACATGTTTCTGGATTGTTGGAAGAATTACACAATAAAAACTGTGCATAGGCAATTGCCATAGACAAAGTACCGCTTCCTTCTTTTCCAATAAATAATTGTGCATGCGGTATTCTTCCATTTTTTGCAGAAACCTGCAAATGATTTTTAATATGTTCTTGACCTATAATTTGGTTGAAAAGCATGCACAAATATAAGAGATAAATTTACGAAAACGATATTTTAACTTTTCAGATTTCAATTTCTCTAAACCTAAATAAAAAACTATTTTTGTTGAAAATACATCCACAAATGAAAACACTAAAAGATTTTAATTTCAAGAATAAGAAAGCATTAATTCGTGTAGATTTTAATGTGCCTTTAAATGATAAATTTGAAGTGACAGATGCTACAAGGATTCAAGCAGCAAAATCTACAATTATAGCTGTTTTAGAACAAGAAGGTAGTTGTGTATTGATGTCTCATTTGGGCCGTCCAAAAGGAGTTCAAGAAGAATTTTCTTTGGCTCATATTGTAGATACAGCTTCAACTATTTTAGGAGTTCACGTAAAATTTGTTTCAGATTGTATTGGTAGTAAAGTAGAAGAGGCTGTTGCAAATTTAGAATCTGGAGAAATCTTATTATTAGAAAACTTACGTTTTTATGAAGAAGAGAAAAAAGGAGATGTTGGTTTTGCAGAAAAACTATCTAAATTAGGTGATGTTTACGTAAACGATGCCTTTGGTACTGCACACAGAGCACATGCTTCAACAACAATTATTGCACAATTTTTTGAAGAAAATAAATGTTTTGGAAATTTATTAGCCAGAGAAATAAAGAGTATCGATAAGGTTTTAAACAATTCAGAAAAACCAGTTCTAGCAATTTTAGGTGGTGCTAAGGTATCTTCAAAAATTACAGTGATTGAGAATATTTTAGATAAAGTAGATCATTTAATTATTGGAGGTGGAATGAGTTTTACTTTTGTAAAAGCTCAAGGAGGAACTGTAGGAAATTCTATTTGTGAAGACGATAAAATGGAATTAGCACTAGATATTTTACAACAAGCGAAAGCGAAAGGAGTAGAAGTTCACATTCCTGTAGATGTTCTAGCTGCAGATGATTTTTCAAATGATGCAAACACGCAAATTTTAGATATTACTAAAATTCCTAACGGATGGCAAGGCCTAGATGCAGGTCCAAAATCTCGAGAAAATTTTGATGCAGTAGTGCAACAATGTAAAACCATTTTATGGAATGGGCCTTTGGGTGTTTTTGAAATGGAAACATTTGCTTCTGGAACCATTGCGTTGGGTCATTCTATAGACAAAGCAACTCAAAATGGAGCATTTTCTTTAGTGGGAGGTGGAGATTCTGTTGCTGCGGTTAAACAATTTGGTTTTGCAGATAAAGTAAGTTATGTTTCTACTGGCGGTGGAGCAATGTTAGAAATGTTAGAAGGAAAAACATTACCTGGTATTGACGCTATTTAAAACTAGTAAAGACTTAAATATATGTTAAAAAGAGCTCCATTTTATGAGCTCTTTTTTCTTTGCTATACTTTCCTCTTAAATAAGCTGTATTTTTGATTTTTCTTAAAAAAATGAGTTTGATGAAATACACAAAATTACCAACTACAGATATAAAAGTTAGCAAAATTTGTTTAGGAACCATGACATGGGGAAACCAAAACTCTCAAGAAGATGCTTTTGAACAAATGGATTATGCTCTAGAGCAAGGCGTTAATTTCTTTGATACCGCAGAATTATATCCAGTGCCTGCAACTCCAGTCACCTATGCAGATACCGAAAGAATTATTGGAAATTGGTTTCAAAAAACAGGAAACAGAGAAAAAGTGGTCTTGGCCAGTAAAATTGCTGGTGGTGGAGACTATACAAAGCATATTAGAACCGGAGGTTTTACCAAAAAAAATATTACAGAAGCTATAGAAGCGAGTTTAAAACGCTTACAAACAGAGTATTTAGATCTGTACCAATTGCATTGGCCTTCTAGAGGCGTAAATTGTTTTGGTGTTAGAGAGTATCCTTTTAAAACAGCAACTAAAGAAGCAGAAAATCATTTAGAAATTTTAGAAACGCTGAATGAATTTGTAAAAGCGGGCACCATAAAAGCAATCGGACTTTCCAATGAGTCTCCTTGGGGAACCATGCAATATTTACAAACTGCAAAAGCACATAATTTAGCAAGACCAGTTACGATTCAGAATTCATATTCAATGATTCACAGAGCCTATGAAGTTGGAATGAGTGAAGTATCCATGAGAGAAGATATTGGCTTATTAGCATATTCACCTTTAGCACAAGGCGTTTTGTCTGCTAAATATTTAGACGGAAAATTACCCGAAGGGGCAAGAGGCACCTTGTTTCCTAGATTTATTGCACGCTATATGGGAGACGGTTCTACAGAAGCGGTAAGAAGATATCATGAAATTGCGAAAAAAAATGGCATCACAATCTCAGAATTGTCTTTGGCGTTTATCAATCAATTACCCTTTGTAACTAGTACTATTATTGGCGCAACAAGAATGAGTCAACTCAAAGAAAATATCAATTCTATACATATTGATTTGTCTAAAGAAATCATAAAAGAAATTGAGGCTATTCACGCAGAGATTCCTAATCCTGCACCATAAATAAAAATATATTTGGTATTGTAAAAAAAACCGAAGTAATTTTACTTCGGTTTTTTTTTAGTACTTCTTCTTTAAGGAAGGTGAACCTAAGTTGTTTTTGTTCTAAAACGGGCTATTCTAAATCATCAACCAATGTAATTGAACTCGCCATAAACTTTTTGTCTTCAATAACACCTACAACTTTAGCTTTTCTAATTACGCTACAAAAACCAGTAGTTTTATCGTGTGCATCTCCAAAATCATCAATGTCTGCACCTTCAACAAAGTATACCTTATTTTCTATGCGAATGGCTAAATCGCAACCCATAGGTTCTTTTATTCCAAACTTACATTGACCACATGAAACTTCGGCAACTTGTTGCACTTCTTTTTTGTTTCCGCAAGAAATCAAAATCAAGAAACTGATGATAATTATTTTTTTCATAGGTATACATTTTAAAAACGTATGTTTATATATTATCTAGTAAGATAACGAAATAATACTAACAGATAACCATACAATTATTTCTTTGCCCAAGAATCTCGCAATCCAACAATTTTATTAAATACTAAATTATTAGAAGTCGAATCATCATCCACATTAAAATAACCCAAACGTTGAAATTGAAAACGTTCACCAACTTTTGATATTTGTAAACTAGGTTCTAAAAATGCAGTAATCACTTCTAAAGAATTAGGGTTTACAAACTCCATATACTCTTTATCTTTGTGACTATCAGGAGCTTCATCTAAAAATAATCTATCATAAGCTCTAACCTCTGCCTTTACAGCGTGTGTTACAGAAACCCAATGTAAGGTTCCTTTCACCTTACGTTTGCTTTCTTCTGTATTCATCCCAGATTTTGTTAGCGGATCATAAGTACACTGTATTTCAGTAATATTTCCATCTTCATCTTTAGTACAACTATTGGCTGTAATAAAATAGGCGTTTTTTAAACGGACTTCTTTTCCTAATTTTAATCGAAAAAATTTCTTATTTGCTTCTTCTCTAAAATCTTCTCTTTCTATATAAATTTCTCTTGAGAAGGGAACTTCTCTACTTCCAAACCCTTCCTCATAGTCATTATAATTAGCATCCAAAATTTCTTCTTCTCCTTCAGGGTAATTGGTAATGACCACTTTTACCGGATCTAAAACGCCCATGACTCTTTTAGCAGTTTTGTTTAAATCCTCACGAATTTTAAATTCTAACAAGGCCACATCGATGATGTTTTCTCGTTTAGAAACACCAACTGTTTCAATGAAACTTTTAATAGAAGCAGGGGTATAACCACGTCTTCTTAAACCAGAAATTGTTGGCATTCTCGGGTCGTCCCAACCAGCTACAATTCCATTTTCTACCAAGGTTAACAATTTGCGTTTACTCATAATGGTATAACTCAAATTCAACCGAGAAAACTCACGTTGTTTTGGCGGATTTGGGTAGTCTGTTTTACTATATTCAACAACAGTATCACGAAACCAATTGTACAATTCTCTATGAGGTTTAAACTCTAAAGAACACAAAGAGTGAGAAACTTGCTCTATATAATCGCTTTCACCGTGCGTCCAATCATACATCGGATAAATGCACCAATCATCACCTGTTCTATGATGAGATTTGAACATAATTCTATACATCAAGGGATCGCGCATCAACATATTCGGATTTTCCATATCAATCTTTGCACGCAGAGTATGTTCAGCTTCCTTAAATTTCCCATCTTTCATTCCTTGAAATAAGGTCAAGTTTTCTTCAACAGAACGGTTTCTAAAAGGACTGTTTGTACCCACCGAAGTTGGCGTACCTTTTTGGGCTCTCATTTCTTCCGAGGATTGAGAATCTACATAGGCTTTTCCGTCTTTAATCAATAAAATTGCCCAATCAAAAAGTTGTTGAAAGTAATCTGAAGAGTAACATTCATTTGCCCAAGAATAGCCCAGCCAAGAAATATCTTTTTTTATAGCATCTACATATTCTTGCTCTTCCTTTGCTGGATTTGTATCGTCGAAACGCAAGTTTACAGGCGCATTGTATTTTTGCCCCAAACCAAAACTTATTCCAATTGCTTTTGTGTGACCAATGTGCAAATACCCATTTGGTTCTGGCGGAAAACGAAAACGCAAATTCTCTTTTGACATTCCATTTGTTAAATCCTCCTCTACGATTTGCTCTAAAAAATTGAGCGATTTTTTCTCTTCAGACATTATGATATACAAAACAAATTAAGTGACAAAATTACATAAAATACTTCACAGGTCTGAAGTCTTTGTAACAAATTAGCAAATTGGTCATCTAATAAGGAAACACCATAAACGATGAGCAATCAAATTAGAAATTACAACTGTCCAAAATGTGAGAATACAACCTATAAAGTGGGCCAATTAAGAGCAACCGGAGGGGTCTTCTCAAAAATTTTTGATATCCAAAATCAGAAATATACTAGCGTAACTTGTGAAAGATGCACTTTTACCGAGTTTTACAAAACAAAAACAAGTACCATTAGCAATGTTTTTGATTTCTTTACCAATTAATTTGTGATTTTTTTTATGTAGCGTTCTAAAAGGTGCTCAAGGCTATCTGGCAATTTTTCTTTCATTGTTACAAAAAATACGAATACCTATTTTTCAAAAGGAGGTCTATTTCATTGAAAACTTGGGCATTTTTACCCGTTAAAGTTTTCTAAAAACAGAATTTTGTACATATTTATTATCGTATTTTTGTATTATGAAGAAAGACGAGGCTAAAAAACCAGATTTGGTTGTTTTTAATGAGGAAACACAAAAGTACGACGCTGCTTTAAAACCTTACGGAACGTCAGCAAGTTCCCCTGTTATTAAACCTACAAATACGGCAACATGGACAGGTGATGGTGTAAGGCGTGTAAATAAAATACTCAAAGGAAAATTTGATGAGGTAAAAAAAGAGTACGAATTATTGATGGAGAAATTCCATTACAATGACATGCTTTACAATGCTAAATTTGGATTTGAACCTATTATAGGCGAAACCTATCATTTATATAAAAATAAAAAAGAAGAATTATTTTTATCCATTATAGAACCCAATCAATGGGATCTAGAACACAAAGGATCTTTTAGATTAAATTCAGATAAAATGTGGGAAAAAGTTGAGGCTATTTCAAACCAAGAAGACTAAATGGGCATTATACAAGTAAATAATATACGACTCTTCTCCAATCATGGTTGTCTAGAGGAAGAAGCAAAAATTGGAAGTGAATACAGAGTTGATGTTGAAATAAAAGCCAATTTAAAAAAATCTGCACATACCGATGAGCTTTTAGATACGGTAGATTATGTTCATTTAAATCGGATTGTAAAAGAAGAAATGGCAATTCGTTCAAAGCTATTAGAACAGGTTGCACAGCGTATATTAAATCGTTTTTTCAAAGAACTAAAAATGCTTAAAAAAGCAAAAGTTGCTGTGGCAAAAATAAATCCACCCATTGGCGGAAATGTGGAAGAAGTGGTCATTATACTTACCAAAAAACGATAAAATTAAAAAAGGCTTGCAAACCTTGTAAATTTGCGTAAATTTGCAAACCTTAATGACATTAGGTGTCGTGGCCGAGTGGCTAGGCAGTGGTCTGCAACACCATCTACAGCGGTTCGAATCCGCTCGACACCTCTTCAAAAAACCTTAATCTTTCGATTGAGGTTTTTTTGTTTCTAAATTTATACAGTTTTTATATTTTGGTATAACTACACTTATCGGATAAAAAATAAAGTTGTTTTTAAGACCTCATTTTGTGTATTATTCCAAATAGCTATCAAGTATAGAATTCTTGTTTAATAAATATCCATTTTTAGAACTTTGAATTACTTTTATAGTCTGTAATATTAATCTTTAATTGCTATCTTATAAATCTTATAGATGTAATGGATGAAACAAAACTAACATATAACAACAAAAGTGTAATTGTGTTTAAAGTATATTATCAACCATTTATCTAAAGATAATGGTCAGTTAACGAAAATTGTAGTCAAAAGAACAATACTATGTTTAATTTTCTTAAGAATTCTAAACATTATACACTATGTTTTTACAAATTTTACCACCAGATAACTTAAACGCAACAAAATCTATTTTTGAAAATCAGTTATTACTTGTAATTTTAGGTTTGGCAATAGGGGTTTTTCTAATACTAAAAATTGCAAAATTCTTAAGTAAAATAAAAGTTGTAAAAAGCTCAAAAAAAACAATGTACACTTCTTAAAAAAACATCTAATTTTTTAGTAATAAAGTTTAAAGAATTAACAAAAAAATACCATAAATTCTGCGTATTTGTAACTTATTATTTAATATTTTTACATTCTAAATGCATTATATCAAAGATGGTAATTGTTGACTTTACTTTATATTAATGAAAATTTACCCAATAGAAACAGGAAACTTTAAATTAGATGGTGGTGCCATGTTTGGCGTTGTTCCTAAAACGATCTGGCAAAAAACAAATCCTGCAGACTCAAATAATTTAATTGATATGAGCATGCGATGTATGCTTATAGAAGATGGAGACCGTCTCATTCTAATTGACACGGGTTTAGGAGACAAACAATCTGAGAAATTTTTTGGCTACTACTTCTTATTTGGAGATTTTACTTTATCATCTTCTTTGGCAAAATACGGCTTTCACAAAGATGACATTACCGATGTTTTTCTAACACATCTTCATTTTGATCATTGTGGTGGTGCCATAGAATGGAATCAAACAAAAACACGGTTACAACCGGTTTTTAAAAATGCAAAATTTTGGTCTAATGATGCTCATTGGAAATGGGCAACAGAGCCCAATCCAAGAGAAAAAGCATCCTTTTTAAAAGAAAATATTATTCCAATACAAGAAAGCGGACAACTACATTTTATTGATAAAAACGCAAAAAATCAAATAGGTTTTGAGGTGCTGTTTATGAATGGTCATACAGAAAAACAGATGTTACCTAAAATAACATATCAAGGAAAAACGATTGTATTTATGGCAGATTTATTACCAACGGTGGGCCATATTCCTTTGCCCTATGTAATGGGATACGACACAAGACCTTTACTTACCATTCAAGAAAAAGCATCTTTTTTAAACGAAGCTGCAGATAATAAGTATTACCTTTTTTTAGAACATGATGCAACCCATGAAATTTGTACAGTAAAACATACAGAAAAAGGAGTAAGATTAAACAAAACACACAAATTTACCGATATATTTAATTAATAGAATAGATAATTATGAAGATTTTTAAACCATTATTTTTTGCAGTAGTTGCAAGTGTAATTTTTACAAGTTGTAAATCAATTT
>ENA-OSET01001998-OSET01001998.1-sediment-metagenome-genome-assembly--contig:-NODE-1998-length-20319-cov-3.420018_pt1 | contig 20319 bp, 14 predicted proteins | sample MGYA00237882_ERZ534229 | MGnify/ENA primary metagenome ERZ534229 (study PRJEB26408, sample SAMN06266212) | sediment metagenome | isolation source: Hudson Canyon methane seep mesocosm | place... | reverse complement strand
TTTTCTAGTAGTTGGCTAAAATTGAACGACTGTATAGTATTTTAAATGTTTTCCTAATAAGTCGCAATACTGGATTTGTCACTAAAGGAACTTGCCTGGCCATGAATGACCCACAGAGCCTCAGTCTGCCAAAGTATAAAAAAGGGAAACTGAAGTTAATTGAAGCGACTTTAGAGTGTTTGAAGGAGGAGGGGGCTGAAGGTGCCTCTATCCGGAAGATTTGCGATCGGGCCAATGTGTCGATTGGTTTGGTGAACTACCACTTTACCTCCATTAATGAATTATTGGCAGCCACCTATAAACACCTGTCTCTTGGTGTGCTGATTAATGCCATTGAGAAGAGTGAAGTGCACAGTGATGACCCGCGACGATGTTTGTCCGCATTTCTGGAAGAGATTTTTAGCCCCGAGGTTTTGCAGCCAGCGGTGCTGCGGGCTTGGTTGGTTTTTTGGGGAATGGTTGATTCATCAGAGGCTGTACGACTGGCGCATGATGAAGTGAATACCGCATCGTGGGCGTTTTTGGAGAACATAATTAATAGTTTAGATGAGCAGTCGAAAGTTAAACTGTCGCCCAGATTGGCCGCGATTGGTTTAAGCTCCATGATTGACGGCTTGTGGCTGGAGAAATGTTTGCAGCCAGATACATTTACCGCTATTGAAGCGGTGCGCCTGTGTGAATTTTGGCTTGACGCTATTGCGTGAGATGTAAACACTATTGCCCACAGGTATGTACCTCAATGTCTGGATTTCAAGTTCACAATCAGGAAAACAACTAAACTGAAAATCGCAGTGCTTATTGCCAGTAAGTAGGCAGAGGTATAGCTGTTGCTGCCAACCACAAGTATCCCTACTACTGCGGGTCCGGCGGATGCCCCTATGGACTGAAATGCCGGTATCACTGATGCATAGATACTATTTTTTTGCCCCTGAGAAACCATCAGTAGTTGATAAGGGAGTACATAGTTCCACGCTGAAGCATAGAGAAGAAACGACAGGAAGTACCCCAGTCTACTGTCGCTGAAATGTAAGGTTACTATCGCCACTAGAAAACCTAAAGTACCTATAAATAAAGGTTTAAAGTTGCCTAGTCGCTGCCCGGTTATGGTGGCCGCCCAGGCGCCAAGAGAACAAAGAATTAACACTGCTGCACTTATAGTTCCTATGGAGTCGGCATCAAATCCCTTGGCATTACCAATTCTTTCTATGAATGCCCATATGCTGGTCTGACCAAGAAAATAGATTGCAATCGCCATCAGCCCAAGTATGGGAAGGGTGGCGTTTTTAAAGGACGGTCTCACTTCAGATGAGCGTTTTTTGGATGTTGTCTTGGTATCAGTTATGCTATTTTCTTTCTTTGTTTCCTGGGTGCCTTTGGGCAGGTATGGGGCGGCGACGATAGCAATAATAAAGGTGGAAGCGATAATGTAACTTAAGCCAATGAATCCATATTTTGGCAGGATGTATGATTGCAAAAGAAGAATAATCGCGCCAGCTACCAGACACTGCATGATCAGCGATATTGAATAGGCGCGAACTGGATTTGCCATGCCACTCATATGACAGAAAGCGCAGGACAAAGCCACTCCGGTCATGCTGCCTGCCAATAGGTAGAGCCAGATAAGAGTGCTGTAGTCAACGAAGGCGGCGCCTATCATAAATAGAGCGCAAGCAAGACCAGAGCCTCCTACGGCCAGTCTCCAATCCACTCTATTTACCCAGAGGGCGCCAGAGAGATTAGAGATCAACTGCCCCAACAAGAACGCCGAACCCAGGAAACCAATTTGTTTCTCGTTGTAGCCGCGTTGCGTCGCCATGGCCCCCAGGATGATAAACAGGGTGTTATAAACTAAGTTGTTGACCGTGAGTATTCCAGCTACCGCAAGATAGTCTCCTGCCTGACTGAAACGTTTTTTGGCAGCTTGAATGGCAGCTTGTTCCTGGCCGCTGAATAAGCCCCCGTGGAGAATACTGTCGCTGTTTATCTGATCGGTCATGCAGTTCAACACCTTTAAGTCAGCTCGTGAATGCGGGGTCATTTGAGCAGGTGTATTTAATCCTGTCAATAAAAACTGAACGATCGTATAAAAATAGAAGTCATCGAGCAATACTAGATGTACAGTGCCTGAGTCCGTACTATATGATTTCGTAGCCGAGGCAATAGTAGATTTCTAAGCCCAGTATTTGTTATTGGGGGTTGATTGATGCCTTCTGGGAATGAAGCCTTGCGTATAGTATTGAAAAAGAGAGAACAATAATAATGATGCAATTTTTAAAATGGACGATAATCGGCGCACTAGCCTTAGTAGCCTTGCGCTTCAGCTGGGTTGTTGTGCCAGCGACAGGAATGCTCGAAGACTACACCGCCACGCAACCCGGTCAGTGTCAGGCCGTGACGGTGTCCGCAGGCACCGAAGATGTCACCATTGACCAGGACACCGGGCAAGTCTTTGTTTCTGCGGATAACAGACGAGTTCAAAAGAATTTGGATGGCAACGGCATTTATATGTTCCCGATCGATAAACCGGAAGAGATTCGCAAAGTGTCACTCGATGCTCCGGCCGACTTTCATCCACATGGCATTAGCCTGTGGAGAAGTGAAGAGGGCAAGCGGCGAATGTTTGTGATCTCTCATCGCTCGACCGGAGAACAAATTATTGAAGTATTCAATGTTTCAGAAGATGGAATGCTCACATTTGTTGAAAGCATCTCCCACCCGATCATTCATACGCCCAACGATCTGGTGGCCACCGGCGAACGATCTTTCTTTGTCACCAATGATCATCGCCTGAGTGGCCCGGCAAGAAGTGTGGAAGATATCTTAGGGCTTCCTTTGTCTGATGTGGTGTATTTTGACGGCCAGTCTGCCTCATCGGTGATTCAGCACTTAGCTTACCCCAATGGCATCAATCTCTCTGCAGATGGCAATACCTTGTATGTTGCTGAAATTATGAAACGTCACATCCGCGCCTGGCAGCGCCAGCCAGATGGTAGTTTTGTTGGAGGGCAAGCCTGGCCAATGCGCATGGGGGCTGACAACATCGAAATTGATGAGGCGGGTAATCTTTGGACTGCGGGTCACCCCAATATTCTGGCCTTTCCTGGGCACGCGGCGGACGCCGCAAATTTGTCGCCATCTATGGCGAGCATGGTTGACCCAGTGAGCAATGAGGTGAAAGAAGTTTTCTACAGTGCGGGTGAGGACCTCAGTGGTTCTTCGGTGGCGGCCCATTACCAAGGCGCTTTGGTAATAGGGGCGGTGTTTGAAGAGCATGTATTGGTCTGCAGTGCTCAGTGAGTGTCCACAAGGTCAATCAAATCGTTAACGCACGTATTCATATCTGGGCAAGGTGATTACCCTGCCCAAGGCATTAGTCTGCAGCAGAAAAAAGAGTCTTCAAGGTATATAAAAAATGAATGGCTTTCAGTGTCAGTGGGTTGCGCCGATTCTCCAGATATTCATCATAGCTTTGTAAATACTCAGGGTTCCCGGGCGCCACCACGAGTTGCTTCATTCGATTGTGAGCAGGAGTGTGTATGTCGCCCATCACCACAACATCATTTCGAATGTGATCGATGGCGATATAGGTATAACGCTCTAGTGTTTCTGGGCGTTTTATGGCGTCATCGTAGGCGAGTTGTAAGGCGGTTTTCACCGCTGCGTCTCCGTTGCGGTAGAGATTGGAGATGGCCCAGGATAAATGCCACACGGCGTGGTTCCAGTCCAGTCGTGTAAACGGTGCTGTGTCATAAAGCATATCAATATTTTTAAAATAAAGTGTGGCAATGCGGGTGGCAACTTCCGGTGGGACAAGTTGATCTCTAATTGCCCAAATGGCTAATTCAGATGTTGACAGTTCTCGAGCAAACTCCGCTTCGGCGACCTTTAGTGTAGCCTCCCAGTCAATGCCTTCTATGAGAACCGGTTTTTGGTTGTCGTAACTAACGTAGGGCATTACTGATTCGCAGATAGGATTTGTTTTTCCAGGCGTGGAAAAGCGCCGATCACCAACCATAAACTTTTCAAGCATGATGGTATAACACCAATTATTTTCATTGGTATTGTTGTTGTTATTGCCCTGCGAGGAGGCGAGCTGCCATGACCTAGCTTCTGCCGCCACCGTTGCCGCACCAATTTGGTAAGTTATTTTGTCGATGAGCTTGCCCTTGCATGACAGGGTTATTCCTCCAGTGCTGAGGAGTTCAAAGTTATTCGATTGATAGGTGAACGCAGCATCACTTAGGGCCTGTGGAAGGCCTGTGCCTTTTACACTATCGCTGGCAATCACAATGTATTCTTCAGGCTGAACAATCACATTGTCAGAAAGCGTAAATGCCTGTCTTTGAGTGTTGCTGACTTCACACTGGCTAATGTTAACGAGTGCATTTGTGGAGTTGTGTAGCTCAAACCAATGAGGGTCACCACTGCCCAATTTGGGCATCACTTCGGTCACAACAATGTCGCCTGGTGCGACCACTTTTTCCGTTGGGCTGCCACAAGCAATTAAGAAAACCGCTGTGAGGCTAAGGTAAGAAATGTTAGTCAGTTGTCTGGACATTATATATTCCAAAGATATTTGTTTGAGCGCTTCGATTGAGGGGTGATGTTTTTGTGGGTAGTAAAAAAAGATAGTCCAAGAGTAGTTTGGTTAACTTTAATGCACTAACAGTCAGTTGTCTCCTTTTTTTGTGCTCTAGATTATTATTGTTATAAATCAGTCTGTTAGATGTAGTTATGGTTATGAGTTGCACCTGGCTTACTCCACATCTGCCCACACTTCAGTATTTTCTTGGATGGCTCAATCAGCTTATTGCTCTTTTGGTCAATAGGTGGCAGGCTACTTCAGCAGGTTTTCAATTATCACGGGCGGGCATAGGGCAGACATCATGAATTCACTCCTGAGTGACCAGGGCATTATCGATCGCATTTTTACGCATATCGACAATAAAACCACCGACTTGGGAGAGCGGGTTTGGCGAGAGCCTGTGGCGAATTATCTGTCGGACGAGCGCTTCAGCGCTGAGATGGAGCTACTCAAGCGGGTGCCGGTGCCCTTTTGTCCTTCAGCTGCACTGCCGGAGAATGGGAGTTACATAGCCAGAAGCGCAGCGGGCACCCCTCTGATTTTGGTGCGGGGTGATGACGGCATTGTTCGTGCATTTCTCAATGGCTGCAGGCATCGCGGCATGCAGGTAGCTCAAGATAAGGGTTGCGCTCGCGCGTTTGTTTGTCCATACCATGCTTGGACCTATGGGCTCGATGGTCACCTCAAACACATCCCGGGAAAGGATGGATTTCCCGATCTAGACCCTAAGGCGCACGGCCTGGTTGAACTCGCCGCACTCGAGAAAGGGGGGATAGTGTATGTGAACCAGAAAGGTCCGATCAGCCCGGAGATGCTTGAAGATACACCTGGTTTTTTTACGCCAGATCAACAGTTCTTTAAGCAAGTTGGGTTTGAGGATAAGGCGAACTGGAAGCTAATGGCCGAAACCTCATTGGAGGGGTACCACATCAGGTCTCTTCACAAAAAAAGTTTCTTCCCTTATGGGCTGGATAACGTCAATGTTGTAGAAACTTTTGGGTCTAATTCTCGTATAACATTTCCCTTTCGACGGATCGATAAACTCCGCGATATTAAACCTGAAGAGCGTCGGCTCGACGGTTCTGTGACGACTGTTTATCAATTATTTCCGAACGCCCTGCTTAGTGTTCTCTCGAAACATTCGAGTCTGGTCATACTTGAGCCTGTAAGCCCGTCGTGTACCCGGCATGTGGTTTATCAGCTTACCAATAAGAGTGGCAACGGTGTTGAGGTCAGTGTAGAGGAGGCTGAGCGCGATGCCAGTTTTGTTAAGGATTCGGGACTTGATGAAGATCGGTCTGCGGCCTGTGCAATTCAGGCGAGTTTGTCCAGCGGGGCCAACACTCATCTAACCTTTGGTCGCTTTGAAAAAGCGATTGTGCACTTCCATCAGACCTTGACTGAACAGTTGCTCTGAGTCGATCTCCGGGGAGGGATTGTCTCCACCTCTGAGATTGCGCCTATTCCATCCGGCCTGCTGGTCTCCTCTATGGCGTGTTTTTGCCTTTGCTTCGCATGTGAAATCCACCTAATAAGCGCCCAATAATTACTTCGAAGTCATAACTTGTCCTACTAAAATAATTAGCTCTCGCTTCACGCCTCCATATTTCAAAGGTTGTTTATATCTATAACTCATTGAAATATAACGTTTATATTGAAAATTGCCAAATTTGGAAGCACACCTTGTTTTTATGAGGCACTGCACACGGGGTTATTTGTAGATTGTTCAGGCATTAGTTGACTTATCTTTGCATTCGAAGTACAAATAGCATCCCAGCTAAACTAACTGCGTTCCGACGTGTTTTTTTGGGCTTGTAAGTAGATCCATAAAAGAAGAATTCTAAGTGAGGGTAGTATGAATAATCAGGTTTCAAAGAAGTGCTTGCTGGCAACTTCAATCGCCGCCGCTTTGCACGCCGGTGCAGCCACCGCAGAGGAAGGTTTCACTCTTGAAGAAATTACCGTAACGGCAACTAAACGAGAAAGTAATATTCAAGACTTTGCGGGGTCAATCAACGCAGTGTCTGGCGATGACCTTGTTTTATTAGGCGTAGAAAATATCGTTGACTTGGAAAAAACTTCACCGGGCTTGAAGGTTCGTTATGTGGGGAGTAACCCTAGTGTAATTATGCGTGGCGCAGGCTCCGCAGGCACCACGGATACTGCGGTGCCCATCTACAGTGACGGTTTGTATCAGGCCCGTAGTGCGTCGGCCCTTGCGGGTTACCTGGACGTTGAGCGTGCAGAAATTCTGAAGGGCCCGCAGGGCACGTTGTTTGGTCGCAATACCCTGGGGGGGCTGGTTAATTTAATTCCCAAAAAGCCCGATACGGAAGCCTTTGTCTACGGTGCCTCGGCGGACGTTGGGGACTATAACCACCGTAAAGTCTCGGCTTTTGTAAATGTGCCGCTCGGCGATAATATTGCCTTCCGGATGACGGCCTCTGATACCCAGCGCGACCCCTACGTGGCTAACGAATTTGACTCGAAAGGCGGATTGAAAGATGCGGATGAAAGTTATTTTCGTGCCCAGCTAGGTTTCGATATTACTGATGACATCAGTATGAATCTGAGTTACAGCAATTGGAAAGACAGCTCTAATGGTGCCGGTGATTTTGGTCACAAGGTATTGGGCATTCAGGTGAATGCCGACACTCAGCAGACCGATGGTATTAACGGCTTTTTGCAGCCGCGCCAAGGCATGTTGCCGGGATGGGGTGGTGGTAAATCCAGCACCGGTACTTTTGGAATCGACCCCAGTGCTAATATCACTAGTAATGACCGCACCGTAGCTTTTGATTATCACCCTAACCGAGACCTTGAAGAAGATAGTTACAAAGTCTTGTTTAACTGGGACTTGGGTTTCGCTGACCTGAAGATTCATACCGGCTATAGTGAATTCTCAGGTGTTTCCAAAATTGACGGCGATTTCTCGATTGCCGGAACCTATGTCAATCCGAGCTCTCCAACGCCGATTAATGGCGGTAACGTCTCGGGAGAGAACTGGGGCGGCGACACCCTGCAAACCGACGTAACACTAACGTCTTCTTCTGACGGGGCGCTGCGTTGGACCGCCGGTTTCTATAACTTTAAAGACGAAAGTCGTTATGGCTGGCTGTGGGGCTACACAAACCCTGCCAATCCTCAGACCCCCACCTGGGCCCACTGGATTCACGCAACTGAATACGAAGTGAAGTCACAGGCCGTTTATGGTCAGGCGGAATACGACATCAGTGACGATACTATGTTAACCGTGGGCGCGCGCCGCTCTGTTGATGACCGCAAAACTGTCAAGGGTTATATTAACAATGACACTTTGTCGAGTGATGTGCCGACTTATGGGGACAAGTGGGGTCTGTCGCATAGAAGCGGCGAAGACACCAGTAACGATTATCGCCTTAGTATCCAACACAACATTAATGAAGATTTAATGGTGTATGCCTCAACGGCCACTGGCTTTATTTCTGGCAGTGCAACCAATGCGGGTGAATTGCTTGACCCCACAGAGTCTGAGTCTTACGAGGTTGGTTTTAAGGCGACGTTGATGGAAGGGGCCATGACCTTAAACGGCACCTATTACACGGTGGACTATGAGGGCTTGACCACCAGTATTTTGACCTTGGTTAACAATGTGTTTGTGTCTGACCAGACCTCGGGTGGCGCACAAGAGTCACGTGGCGTTGAAGTTGATTTGAAGTGGCAGGCGACGGAGAACTTGTTGCTGTCGGCAGGTTTGGTGGTGGACATGTCTGAGTTTGGTGACTTTGCCAAACAAAATCCCTACACCGAAAATGGTGGCCTGCCAACGGAGGTTGCTGGTGGTACGGAATTCTTCCTGCTTGATGGGATGGATACGCCTTATTCGCCGGACCTGACGGTTAGTCTTTCAATGAGCTATCAGTTTAATCTCGGAGAGATGGGGCATGTCGTGCCCGGTATCTATCTGTATTATTCAGATGATTACACCACGACGTCTGTACCCTATTTTTGGGCCCAGCAGGAGTCCTATGTGAGTGCTGATTTGAGTGCAACCTGGTACGCTCCGGGCGACGCCTTCAGTGTTCAGGCCTATGTGCGTAATGCAACGGATGAGCTGGTAATCACGGGTTCCGATACCTACAGTGGCGCGCGTGCTGTTGTCGATTTCAACAACCCGCGAACCTGGGGTCTAAGAGCGGCTTATAACTTTTAATGTAAACGCTTGATCTGTGACGCTTGTTTTAGCGTTGTTTTTAAAAGCCCTGCATATGCGGGGCTTTTTCGTTACTGTATATTCAGTGTGAAGTTGCATTTGTTTTACCTGTAGGTCGTCGTAAAGGAGTGTCGTTTGAGTCAACACATGAACCTATTGAAAAGTGGCCTCGCCTTCCAGAGGCAGGGCGATTTATCGGCTGCAGAAAACTTATTTCGCCAGGTATTGGCAGACGATCCGGATAATATCCACGGTTTAAATCTGTTGGGCGCGCTGTGTGTTAATACTCAGAGGCCCCAAGAGGCAGCGACACTAATCGAGCGCGCCTTGAGGATTCGTCCAGAGGATCCTCAAGCATTGTGTAATTACGCATTGGCTTTAATCGCGCTTGGCCGTAGCGAAGACGCAGAAGAAGCATTGCAGAAATCGCTGAGCTTGCGCGCGGAGAACCCTGTGGCACTAGACGCTTTGGCGAATATCCGGCTGGACGCAGGAAGGTTGACCGAAGCTGAGGCACTCTACAGGCAAGCATTGAGTTTAAATAAAAACAATCCAGAGTTCTGGTGTAATTTGTCTGCAACCCTGCAGGCCTTAAAGCGCTTGGATGAGGCGCTTTATGCCGCAGAGCAAGCCTTGAGCTTGCAGCCACGAGAGCCTCGCTTCTTGTATCGTAAGGCGGAGATTCTGCAGTCAGACGCCAGATTTTCTGATGCAATTGTCTATTATAAAAAAACCCTTGAGTACCGGCCGGACTATCTCGATGCGCAAATTGGGTTGGCCCATGGTTACCGCCAAACTGAAAGGCCTGAAGAGGCATTGGAAATTCTAGATCGCTTGCTCGGTCGGGATGCCTGTGATGCGCGGATTGTGTATGCAAAGGCTGTATTGCTGGAGCAGATGGGGCAGCTTGACGGTGCCGCAACGTTCGCTCGTCGGGCTATTGATATGGAGCCGGATAATGCGCTTTATCATTACCAATTAGCTCAATTAAAAGGACGTAAAAGTCTCGATGAAGAAAAGCTTGCATTAGACGCACTGGCTGAGGAGGTGAGCGATAGCACCAAGAATGTCGATATGCTCTGGTATGCACTGGGGAAAATAAACGACGAGCGGGGAGATTGTGAGCGAGCATTTGCTTGCTGGAATAAAGCAAATAAACTTCGCTCAAAGGGCAATCTTTACGAGGAGAAAGAAACTGCGCGCTTTTATCAGAGCCTGCTGGATTGCACCGAGAGTTATCTAAATAAAAACCAAGTTGCTGAAAGTGGCAGCGATGAACCATTGATATTTGTCGTTGGAATGCCTCGCTCTGGAAATACCTTAACTGGGCAGATTATTGCCAGTCACTCGCAGGTGGAAAATGTTGGAGAGGTGGGGCACGTTTCAGACGCCTTGGTTGCCTTAGGGAATTTCACTGCTGAGGATTTCCCGCAATTAATCACCCAGCTAAGTGCAGAAAAGATTAAGTACTTTAACAATAGGTTAATTCCCAAATATGAAGGTGTGTCCGGACGTGTCGTAGACAATACACCGCTGAACTTCCAATACATTGGAATGCTGGCTTTGGCCTTGCCAAATGCAAAATTTGTTCTTTGCCAGAGGGATCCTGTGGATGTTTGTTTTTCCATTTATAAATTGCCTTTCTCGGGCCCGCAAACTTATGCCCACGACCTTCGCGCCTTAGGTCATCAGTACTCCTGCTATCAAAAGCTAATGGATGGCTGGCAAAGGTTATTTCCCGACCGTATTCTCAGAGTCAGTTATGAAGACACGGTCGCCGACCTTGAGCTTCAAAGTCGAACTTTATTACAATTTCTGGATTTGCCTTATGAGCAAGACGTGTTGAATTTTCATCAGTCCACGCGTCTGGTGAGAACACCTAGCGCCAGCCAGGTGCGCCGACCTATCTATAAGAGCGCTCTGCAAGCCTGGAAAAGATACGAAGGTCATTTGAGGCCTTTGTTACAGGCGCTTAATGTTCCACATTGATATCTCCTGTCGCGACCTGATCTAGCAGGTCACTGTGGTCGGAGAATGCCGCCCGAAAGCGGGGTTGTTGCGGGTCAAAATGACTTCGAATGCAGAAATTTAAACTTTTATTCTCTTACTTTTGTTGGTCAGCTTGTGTTTCTACGGATGAGCCAATAATCGCGCCCATTTTCCTGGTCTATTCAATTAACCCATATTAATCAGTGGCTTATATCTTCTTCTGCCTGTTGGAGGCTGCCGCTCCTCGTGTTTCCACTCCAAAAATCCGTATTTCAATTGCTGGAAAATTGGCCATTTACTGCTAGTATTGGCGTATACCCCTGTTGAATTCGAAGTCACTATGATGTAAATTGACTTCGGCTGCAAAATTACTTGTAGCGATAAGCCCTTCGGTAAAAAAGGGTATAAATGATCGTTAAATCGTATTGTCGATAATGAACGACACAGGAGACTAGACCGTGAACAAATTTGGTTCCGAGCAAGTGGCAATAAAAGCATCACTGGCAGCAGCGATTTCCTTGGTAGTTTCATCACCCGCTCTAGCGCAGGACGATGGCAATGACATGTCTTTTTTACTGGAAGAGATCACCGTCACCGCCCAAAAGCGTGAAGAAAGTATTCAGGACGTTTCAGCGTCTGTAACGGCAGTAGGCGCGGAGATGATCGCTCGCGCTGGCATTCAGGATATTACCCGCTTGGAGCACATCGTACCCGGGTTGAGAATTGGCCAGTCCGGCAGCGAAGCTCGCCCGGCAATGCGTGGTTCTCGAACCAATAATGTTGGCACACAGGCAGAGCAGGTTGTGGGTATTTTTCAGGACGGTGTCTACGTCGCCACTACCACTCAGGCACTGGGTTCCTATGTTGATGTGAGTCGCATTGAAGTTTTGCGAGGCCCTCAGGGCACTCTCTATGGCCGCAATACCTTTGGCGGTACGATCAATATAATCAGCAACGATCCGGATTTCGAAGAGTTCTCTGGAAAGATCCAGGGGCTCTATGGCGATTACGATCGCAAGCGGCTCGAGGCTGTAGTCAATATCCCAGTGAATGATCAATTTGCTATTCGATTCGCTGGCATGACCGACGATCACGATGGCTACATAAAGAATACCTATGTATCCGGCACGAGCGATGACCTCGATGCGCAGGATACTCAGATTTGGCGCCTGACCGCCAAGTGGCAGCCCAGTGAAGATTTTGAGGCAACACTTCGCTACTCCGATTCTAAAAAAGATAGCAACACAACCGCGGTCTGGGGTTATCAGCAGATTAGCGGGTATGTAGACGGGCAGTTGCTAGATGGGCACCAGTGGTTGCCTGATGGTGCCACTCAAGATGCTGGCCCCTGGCAAGTGTCGAGAAATATTGTTTCTACGGCTGATTTAGCCGATGACTCGTTGACACTGTCTTTTGCCTATCACACAGAATTTGCGACCCTTAAGCTGATGCATAATCAAACCAGCTTTGAGGGCGAGCAGTTCTCTGATTTTGATTACAGCGATGGCGGCCCTACGGTTGAGACTGTGGCGGATTGGAGTTTCCTAGGCTGGAATTCCAGTCAGGAAACGGAATCAACGGAATTCCAGGTTCTCTCGAATGGCGATGGGGCCCTGGAGTGGATGTTGGGTTATTACAAATACGAGCAGGATGCTGACTGGGGTTGGATCTCTGCCTTTGATGGTGTGATTACACCCTACGGCTATGGTCACACTGATTATTATTCAGAGTCGGAAGCGTTTTTTGGTAATGCAACTTACAGTGTGAACGATAAGTTCAGGGTGCTTGGCGGACTGAGGTCCAATGAAGATACCAAGGATTCCGGTGGAGAGGCCGCAACCTGGAGTGACACGCTCTGGAAGTTTGGTTTTGAATACGATCTGGGTGAAGAGTCCATGGCTTACTTCACTGCATCCACAGGATTCCGGGCTGGTGGTTTCAACTCTCCAGGTGTGGCGGCTGCAATCTTTGAATCATCTGGTCGGGATGTTGCAACCTATGATCCTGAAGCGGTAACCGCCTATGAAATTGGGTGGAAGGCGACGCTGAATGACGGCAAGCTCATTTTAAATGTTGCCGCTTACATGAACGAATACACCGACATGCAGGCCCAGTCTTTCTTCACTGTGCCGGGCGAATCGTCGACCTCGGAATTCACTGAAAATGGTGGTGAAATTGATGCCAGTGGCCTTGAGGTCGAGTTGAAGTGGATTCCATCCGGGTCTTGGTACATTGCCGGTAACATTGCTTTGATGGATGCGGAGTTTGGTAGCTATGATATAGCCGCTCTGAATGGTCTGGGGGAGCTGGGTGGTCGTCAGGACGACACTATTTTATCTCTGGAAGGTTGGGCGCCTGCGCTCTCGCCTGAGCTTACGGCGGGTGTACAGGTTAGCTACGATTTCGACCTGGGCGATTTGGGCACATTGACGCCGCTTCTTCAAGCCACTTACACAAGTGATTATTTCTCCAGTGATATTAACTTAGCACCCACTGAGCAGGAGGCTCACACTAAGTCTGACCTTCGCTTGATTTGGAACTACGATGCTCAAAACATTAGGGTTGAAGCTTATGTGCTGAATATTGAAGACGAGGCAGTGTTGAACAGAACGGTTCCCTTTAACCCTTCTGCGGCGCCGGATATTACGTCAATTCAGGCGAACTGGAGCCGTCCAAGAACCTGGGGTGTCAGCGCTTCTTATAGCTTCTGATTGGGTTTCTTTGATCTCTCTTTGGGGCGCCTTTAGGCGCCCTTTTTTGATTCCTGCGGTTTGTCGCCACTTCTGGATATTACGTTTCTTGAGTCACTAAGCCGTTTACTTGTGTTGTTTTCGGGGCAGCTATTGAATGCTGCGGCCCTCGAATAGTGCGATGTTTCTGCTGTTCGCTTGTGTCAGACCCGCGCGGCTTCCCTGGGGTGAAAACCACGATTCTGAGCTCAGCTGGAGTGAGTGGGTATTACCAGGGTAGGGGAAGTGAAAGGCTTGCCCGCCTTGAGCATTAATGCGTTCGCTTAAGGCTTTGTTCCACAGTGGAATAGAATAATAGTCGCGGTCAGAGTAGTGAAATGCGATCGGTTCCTTCAAATAATGCTCTGCGTTATAAGCACCAATATCCTTCAACTGCTCGGGTAGGCGATTGTCGTGTTGTAAGCGAATGGCTTCGTCTTTTTTAGATGTTATTTCAAACGTCAGGCCAGATAAGTCTAAGACTTGCCGATTGTAAATTGTGTACATTTCTTGGTACTTGTTCAATACAACTTCATTGACTGAGTTTTGTTTTCCGCGATCGTCTTGCCAGGTCCACTGAGCCGAGAGGGTGTCTACAGTGCCAATCCAGTGGCTGGGGTAGGCAAATATAAAATAGGGGTTCGATTTGCCATTTTTACCGATGGCGCTTCCCGTCCAGCTGCCGTCACCAGACAAAAAAGCCTGTTGGCTTTTTTGCATCGGGCTGTAAGTTTGTAGTTGTGTGAAGCGGTCCGGAAAGCAGCCGCTGATGATGGCGCCGGATTTAATGGCGTGTTCAAGCCTGCTGCCTTCTCCCGAAATTGCCATTGCGCTTAAGGCGACATCCCCTCCTTGTGAGTGGCCAATGATGTGAAGGGCATCGAGATTGAAGGGTGTGTGATCTGCTCTGTTGGGCCACTCCAGTTGTTGCAGGTGCTCTAGGCTGTCGATCAAATTTAGTGTGTCAATTGTGTAAAAAATAGGAGAGAGATAACTGGCATTATCCCAGGCGGCCATGGAAGCAATGCCTTCTGCGGCTACACCGTCGACGGTGCCGTGACCGCGAAAACCTGGGATTAATACCGCAAAACCTGCGGCTCGCATCTGCTGTATGGTGGCGTTGGCCAGAGATCCACTTTCAGCGCCAAAATTGTAACTGGGAGCCTTCTCCAGTCCGACCCATCCGTGTGCGTAGATCACAATAGGGTAGCCGGTTGCGGGGGGCGGTGTGTCCGGGAGAACCAGCCGGCTGTATAGGCGGAGGCTGTCGGATGTGTAGGCGAGAAAATGACCGTCGCTGTCACTGCTCACAAGTTCCAGAGATGAGCCGTAGCCACGTTGTTTTAAGCTTTCAATGCTGAGCTCTCGCAGAGAGTTGATGCAATTCTTGCACAGAGTATCGGGAAGAGGTTTGGGCTCAGAAGCGCAGCCGAAAAGTAGGGCGCTGATGGCCAATGCTGACATGGGGGTTTTGGTCAGGGGCATCAGGTGCGTCTCTGTGTGCTTCGGTTCGAGGTTGGTTTCGAAGTCAATAATATACCCATTACTTCGAGTATCTGCAAATGCCGTCATTTAACGTTAACCATGAATATCAGTGCTTAAACACTAGGTGGATATTAACTGGTGCCGGCATTCGAAGTCATTTTTTTTTGCGCGTTCGGCCCGCATTTCAATAGAGGGGTAGGGGGAGTCAAGGGGCCATTCTAGAGGCATCGGCTTTAGTGGGGTATTGTTAATGTCTGAACGGCCAGTCATATCAAATTTGCATTCGAAGTCAAAATGTTAGAGAATCCAACTTAACCTGCTTGGCAGTCAACTATGTGCCGGTCAGACGTTAAACGCTCGCAACAACTGCTGGGGAGATTCGAATGGCCGATTTTGGTCTACTTAACTGGTCTATCGTGGTCACCTACCTGATCGCTAACCTGGGTTTGGGTTGGTATATGAGTCGCCGAGTGACAACGTCTGAAGACTACTATCTAGGCGATCGCAGCTCTCCCTGGTGGGCCATAGGCATTTCCGTGGTGGCGACCTACGTTAGTGCCTTGTCATTTCTGGGAGGCCCTGCGTGGGCCTACGGTGACGGCATGGCCGCCTTGGCCATTCACATCAATTACTCGTTGGTCGTTTTTGCCTGCATCGTACTTTTTATCCCCTTTTTCTATAACAGCGGCGTAGCGTCCATCTACGAATATCTTGAACGCCGGTTTGGCATCGCATCCCGTGCGGTGATGGGTTTGTTATTCATGGTGACAATGGCCCTGGGTGCCGCGTCTATTCTGACCGCCACCGCGGTGGTTGTGACCTTCGTCACGGGCATGAGTACTACCTACGCCATTATTCTCATGACCGCAATCGTTGTTGCTTACACTATGCTGGGTGGGATGAATGCGGTGATCTGGACCGATGTATTGCAGGGTGTCATTCTCGTTATTGGCGCAGGTATTATTTTAGTGGCCCTGCTCGCAGAAATTGGCGCCTTTCCCGAAGCGCTCCGTTTTTTGGATATGCATGACAAGTTAAACCCGATCAATTTGGACTGGGATCCTTCTATCGCGCCGACCATCTGGGCGGGTGTGTTTGCGATGACGCTATACCACATCACTGTTTATGGCGCTAATCAGTTTATGGTGCAGCGAGCGCTGGCGGCAAAAAGTATCGGCGATGCAAAAAAGTCCTACATGGTAATGGGTTACGCAGCATTTTTTCTTTATTTTACTTTTTTCATGGTCGGCGCACTCCTGTTCGTTTACTACGAGGGCAAACCTTTTGATCAACCCAACGAAATTATCCTGGTGTTTGCCAAAACCCTGGCAATTCCTGGGCTGTTGGGAATCATTGGCGCCGCTATTCTCTCCGCATCCATGTCCACCACCTCCTCGGCCTTTAACTCTTTGTCGACGGTGTCTGTGACAGATTTTTATCAAAAGTTTTTCCACAAAGACGCGGATGAAAAACACTATTTAGGTGTCTCTCGATTGTTCACTGTGCTGTGGGGGCTGGCCGTTATTCCCATTGCAATATCCTTTGCAAGCAGTACTGGGTCCATATTAGAGGTGATGTCTAAAGTGGGTTCTTATCTGGTGGGGGCCAAGCTTGCCATGTTTGGCATGGGGTTCTTCTCCAAACATACCTCGGAGCGGGGATTGCTCATTGGTGTGGTCGCCGGGCTGGTCGGTTTAATGTTCTTTGCACCGCTAGACCCCTTAGTGCCCCTTGTTGACTCTGCATGGGCGGCGATGGGATTGGAGCGCCCTGTGATTGCCTGGCCCTGGTTTGTTGTGATCGCGGGTGGAATTAATATTGCCGCCGCCTGGATTGCCAGTGTCCTTTTAGATGGTTTTAAAACCGAGTGGCACGAGCACAGCGTGCCGGGGCAAATACAACTGTTCGAGCGAGAAAACCGCCCTATGAAATCAGACGGTTGGTACGTTGTGCCCGGAAAAGTGGAACCCATTGTTTGGACCTTGCCGGTCTTGTTTGTTGCAACGCTGGTTTTCCTGTCGTGGTTCGGCACTCTCGGATAGAGCCGGATTTTACAAGGGTAAACTCGCATTGGGTGTCTGCACGTCACTCACGTAACCCAGTGCTGCCTCTGGTGTGGAAAATAGCTTTCGCGATAGTGTCGCCTTTGTACCCACGTCATAAACATTGACAGAAAAATAGTGTTTGTGTTTTCGAGGGCTGACCGCTTTACAGAGATAAACGTATAAAGACGCCTTTCCTTTTTCCAGGCTAATCGCTTTGGATTGCCAGTTGCCGAGGTGCAGGTAGTCCGCAAGGTTACTTGGATGGATGCCGAGAATGGGGTCGTGAGGAGGCACGAAATAATCGATGAAGTGATTCATTTTGAAAGTCTCTTGTGCACGGCGAGCTTAAAAAAGTAATGCCCGCTTTGTTAATCGCTGACCAGGATTGTGGTCGCTACGGATAGAGCTGATTGAGTGATTATCAGCTTCACATTCGCAGTGGCGAGGGTGCGCAAGAGTAGCGGTTAGGGCTGACCCGATTAGGCATGATACGGCCGTATTGATGGCAGTGCATGTTGAAGCCCTTTGTATCCTTAAAATCGATTGATCTTAAGTTTTGGTTGGTAGATGAGCGGTATCATAGGTTTATTTCTTCTTGGATGCAAGAATAATATCCTGTATCGTGGAACTTGCTGGTAATAGTCTATGGCCCCTAAGGCGCATGCGGTTATGCGGGAAACACAAAGGGCTGAAATCTAAGGCCTCAAATCAGCTTTTCTTCAACAATAGGTAAGGTCATGCCAATAGAGTCCCTCATATATTACTGCGATATTGTTGCTGTGGGAGTTTTTGCGATCAGTGGCGCTTTGGCGGCGGCGGAAAAACGGCTGGATATTTTTGGATTTGCGCTTCTGGCCACTGTCACAGGCATAGGCGGGGGCACTGTTAGGGACGTTGTTCTCAATGCGCCTCATGTGTTCTGGGTAGAAAACTCCATCTATCTGCAGGTGTGCCTGGGGGCCGCATTGCTGACTTTTGCCGCGGCCAGATTATTAGTATCACTTGAGCGGGCACTATTGTGGATGGATGCCGCCGGGCTTGGACTATTTAGTGTGCTGGGGTGTTCGAAGTCGTTACAACTGGGGGCCGACCCTTTGGTGGCTGTCACAATGGGGGTGGCGACAGCGACCTTCGGCTCAGTGATACGTGACATTCTGCTGAATAAAAAACCGGTATTGCTGGGGCCTGAAATCTATGTGTCCTGTGCTTTATTGGGGGCTATTGTCTACGCCGTCTTAGTGGAGTTGGCCGTTTCTGCCGTTTATGGGGTTCTGGTAGCCTCTGCCATCGGTTTCCTGTTGCGCGCGGCTGCTATCGTTTTCGATTTACGACTACCCAAATATAACGCCTAAGGCTGACCCGTAGGCGCAAAGTGGGTATATTGCATCTATTTTTTGCATTCGAAGTCTTTATCTGCGAGAGTGGTGTCTCCGAGGTCGGATTTATGTATTTCTTTACGAAATCCCTGGATCTGACCGGTGCCGGGCAGGGCGCGATTGGCCATTGTGGAACCGAGGATTATGAGCGAGAAAAACGAACGCATTCGACTTAAAAATGTGACTTCTTATTGCGTTGCAAAAGAAGCGGGTGTGTCTCAGTCTGCGGTGTCCAGAGCTTACAGCCCCAGCGGCAGTATTTCAAAATCAACCCGGCGCAAAGTCGAAATAGCCGCTGAGAAACTCGGCTATAAACCCAATGCCATTGCCCGGAGTTTAATCAGCAAAACCTCCAATATGATCGCCATTGTCATGGCAGATATTGTTAATCCATTTTATCCCAATGTACTGGATATCTTTGTCCGCAAATTACAAGAAAGGGGCCATAAAGGCTTACTGTTCATGGTTGACCGCGATCAAGACGTGGATGATGTATTGCCCCAACTAATGGAGTATCAGGTGGACGGCGTGGTGATTACCTCGGCAACCCTGTCATCAGAAATGGCTGACCGTTGTATGAACATGGGCACGCCTGTTGCCTTGTTTAATCGCTATGTACCTGCCGCTCGAGCGATTTCAATTTGTTGTGATGACGTGGGTTCTGCTCGGAGTGTGGCAGATTTCCTCTACACGTCTGGTGCGCGTCGCATGGCATTTATTGCCGGTGTTGAAAATACTTCAACGAGTCGCGACCGCGAGTTTGGTTTCACTGCCAAGGTGAGAGAGCTGGGTTTGTCCCCACCGATTCGGGCTGTGGGCAATTATACCTACGAGGGGGGTTACGAAGCCGCCTTGAGTTTATTTTTGTTGCCACAGCCGCCAGATGCCATTTTCTGTGCAAATGATCTGATGGCCCTGGGGGCGATGGATGCCTTGCGTACGAAATTAAACCTGTCAATCCCAGAACAGGTGTCCATTGTGGGATTTGACGATATCGACAATGCCCATTGGGCAAACTATGGACTGACTACGGTTAAACCACCGGTCGAAAAAATGGTTGAACTCACACTTGAGAATCTGATGAACCAGGTGTCGCACCATGACAAACCGGCTCACCAGGCGTCGCTGCCCGGTGAACTTATTATTCGAAACTCAGTGCGCGTGCCTGTGGGAGTTGCCTAAGAATGACAAATCAAGAAATGGGCCCAATGTGAAACGAATCCCGTTGTTGTTATTACCCGGCACTTTGTGCGACGAAAGGTTATGGGCTCATCAGCTTGAGCACTTATCCGATATTGCCGATCCGCTTGTGATGCCCGTTGGAACGGATGCTAGTTTACCCGTGCTGGCGGAAAAAATTCTGGCGAAGGCACCTGCCAAGTTTGCGTTGGCGGGGCTGTCTTTTGGCGGCATCTTAGCATTTGAGATTTATCGTCAGGCGCCTGAACGAGTGAGTCATCTGGCGTTGTTAGATACTAATGCTCGAGCTGATACTGAGGCGGGCGTTCAGGCAAAACATGATCAGCTGGCTGTGGTCGATTCGGAAGGTCTGGAGGCGCTGTTAAGAGATAAACTGATGCCTCTGTATTTCACATCCGCAAGTCTAAAAAACCAGACCTTAGTTGAGACGATTGTGAATATGGCCCTGGACAATGGCAGCGATATTTTTCGCAATCAGGTAGAGGCGGTGATTAACAGGCCTGATAGCCTCGAGGATCTGGCGGAGATTCGCTGTCCGACCCTGATCTTGTGTGGAAAGCAGGATCAGCTGTGCCCTCCTGACCGACACCAGGAGATGGCCGACAGGATTCCCGGAGCAGCTTTGTGCATTCTCGATAATTGCGGGCACATGTCGACGCTGGAGCAGCCAGAAGCGGTAACGGCCTCAATGCGCCAATGGTTAGGGTAAGGTGTTTTT
>ENA-OSET01001996-OSET01001996.1-sediment-metagenome-genome-assembly--contig:-NODE-1996-length-20335-cov-21.560865_pt1 | contig 20335 bp, 17 predicted proteins | sample MGYA00237882_ERZ534229 | MGnify/ENA primary metagenome ERZ534229 (study PRJEB26408, sample SAMN06266212) | sediment metagenome | isolation source: Hudson Canyon methane seep mesocosm | place... | reverse complement strand
TTAATAGTTAGCATTCAGGTGGAAAATGGCAAGACCACTTAGGCTTGCAAAAATATCGGGGTCTTTGGTTTATGATGCTTTGATGTCAGAAAAAAAGGCGGTTAAGCATCATAAGTCAAAGACCCCAATGTCTGCGAAGCACCAAAAGGGAAAGAAAACAACTGGATTCAGTCAAATAAAGGTCAATCTTTCTTTGTCTATCTGAGACTGTATGGCCCTGAACAGGCTTATTTTGACCAAACGTTCCCAATGAATAAAATCGAGAAAACAAATAAAGGAGATTCAAAATGAGTACTTTTAAGAAGAGTTATCATCCAATCATCGCAAGCGCATTCGTCGCGGCTAGTTTATTAAGCTTCGGGACCGCTGCGATTGCAGAGGAGCCGATTACTGTAACGGTCGACAATTTTGTGCGTGCCGAAACAGCCACACAGATCGATAGCTATATGAAGCTTACTGGTGGCATCAATAAATTCTTTCATTTTCGAGAGGCCATACCCCTAGACAAACAGACCGTCATACGAATGAATAGAGATGCACTCTACAGTAGTGCTATTATCGATATCAGCAAGGGTGCAACCCTGAGTATTCCGGAAACCGATGGCCGCTATCTGTCTATAATGATCATGAACGAGGAAGGCTACATTAACAAGGTGTATCAAGGTAAAGGTACCTATAAACTGACTATGGAAGAGTTTGGCACCCCTTATGTATCTATAGCGTTACGCACCCTTATAAACCCGTTGGATCCTGCTGATATCGCAAAGGTGAAAGCTATTCAGGATGGGTGTACCATAAAATCAAATTCAGCAAACCCTTACACACATCCGAAATACGATCAGGCCAGTTATGAAGCTGTCTACAAGGCTGTGATTGGTTTAAGCAGATTTGTTCCAAATACCAAGAGAATGTTCGGGTCAAAAGAAGAAGTTGGTGAAGTTCGCCATTTACTTGGAACAGCATTTGGTTTTGGCGGGTTGCCTGAGAAGGAGGCTTACTATCTTAATGTTGAGCCGAATCTTCCCGTGGGAGCTTATGAAATCACCGTTAAGGATGTGCCAGTGGACGCTTTCTGGTCAATCAGCCTCTACAACAAAGATGGTTACTTCCAAGAAAATAAATACAATGCCAACAGTGTGAATAATATTACAGGAACTCCTAACAAGGATGGTTCTTTTACCGTCCATTTTGGCGGCGATCCTAAAAGTTCGAATTATCTGCATATTATGGAGGGGTGGAATTATGCGGTACGATTGTATCAACCCCGTAAGGAAATACTCGATGGAACATGGGTTTTCCCAAGTGTGAAACCTGTAAAGTAAAGTTTTGAGTCTGATAAGACTTAAAAAGAGAGAACGAACTGTTAACGATAAAAAAATAATTTTACAACAAAAAAGGCAAAACGATGAAAAAATACACAAGTTTATTTACAGTTTGTCTAATTACCTTATTCTTTGGAGTAACACAATTACAGGCACAAGAAACTACAAACCCAAAATACTCCGCTGATGTGCCGGAATTCCTGCTCACACCGAATAAGGTGGAGACCGAATTCCTCGGTGACCTCGAATTCTTCGATGGAATGCCAAGCGAAGCTACGGTCAAGAAAGCCTATGATTTTCTCGACCTATCGCGAGGCGTAGATGCGTTTCTTAATGGAATGCCGGCAGCTTCCATATATGCCTTCCTTGAGGGACTCAAAGACGCTGGTTTAAAACCGGGCGACATGGGGATTACCGAAGACTTACTGGATGCCCGCGGCCTATTATTGACGGCTCAAACCACGACACCCTATATCTTTGGAGAGATCGATTTAAAGAATGGACCGGTTGTAATAGATATCCGCGTACCTGTCCTGGGCGCTCTTGACGACGCATTCTTCCGTTTCGTCAGTGACGTTGGCCTGACCGGGCCCGACCAGGGCAAGGGGGGTAAGTATCTGTTTGTAGGGCCGGACTACGAGGGTGATATCCCCGAGGGCTACTTTGTCACAAAGTCCGCTACCTACCGGAACTGGCTATTCCTGCGGCTCTTTGTGAAAGACGGCGACTTGGAAGGTGCCATCAGGGGATTCAAGGAGGGATTCCGCAGCTATCCTCTCGCTCAGGCACAGAACCCGCCGGAGCAGAGATTCTTTGACCTCTCCGGCAAGCAGATCAACACCATTCATGCGAACGATGCCCACTACTATGAAGAGCTTAACGCGGTGGTTCAATATGAGCCTGCAGACGCATTTAATCCAGAGCTTGTTGGCCTCTTCGCCTCTATCGGTATTAAGAAAGGAGAACCGTTTGCACCGGATGCACGCATGAAGAAACTCCTGAAAGATGCTGCGGCAATCGGCAACGCCTCGGCACGAGCCATAACTTTTAGTCCGCGTAATAAAGCGGTCTATTTCTACCCGGATCGTCAATGGTACACCTCCTTTGCCGGCGGCCATGACTTTATGAACAACGGTGAGCTGGTTCTCGATGACCGCATTATGTTTCACTATGCTGCTACCGCTATTACGCCTGCCATGGCCAGGCCGAAAGTAGGAACAGGGTCTGCCTATGCGTCTACTCCCTATGACTCTAAAGGCCAGTACCTCGATGGCGGAAAAACATACAAAGTGACTCTACCCGCGCCGATTCCGGTCAATAACTTCTGGTCATACATGGTGTATTCAGGTCAGCATCGCTCCATGCTGGAAACCGATCAGAAGTCAGCCGGCCTCGACAGCAACAATCCGTCCGTTAAAGCAAACGATGATAAATCTTATACCGTTTGGTTCGGGCCAACAGCGCCAGAAGGGCACGAGGGCAATTGGATTCAAACGACCCCCGACAAAAGCTATCTTGTCATACTACGACTCTATGGCCCGCTGGAAGCCTGGTTCGACAAGAGCTGGAAGCCGGGCGACTTAGAACTGGTGAAATAAATTACAAAACGAAGAACAAATAAAGGAGAGTCAAAATGAGTCTTTTTAAGAAGATCAGTCATCCCATTATCATAAGCGCATTAGTCGTTAGTAGTTTACTAACCTTTGGGTGCTCCAATACAAAGGAGTCGTCTGTCGCTCTTGATACAAAACTTAGCCCTAAAGAAGCCAAAGCGATAGCCGAGGAAGCATATCTTTTTGCTTTTCCAATGATATATCACTACAAGATGATGTTTGGCTTAGCAATGTATAAAGAGTCTGGAGTTTACGAGGCTCCCTTCAATGTACTGACTAACAAAGGAAGCTTAAATGACCATACATTCACTGCTATGGTGCGCCCCAATAACGACAACTTTTATTCGGCTGTATTTTTTGACTTATCTGGGCAACCCCAAATATTAAAAGTACCAGAAATTACCGATGACAGGTATTATTCCTTTCAGATTATTGATATGTACACGCATAATGTTGATTATGTGGGTACACGAAAAACCGGTTTCGGTGCGGGGAATTATATGTTTGTTGGTCCCTATTGGAACGGAGAAACTCCCAAAGGTATTGAAAAGGTTATTAAATCAGAGGGAAATTACCTTTTGGCTTTAGGTAGGACACAAGTATTTAGTTCTGAAGATGCTCAAACAGCTAAGGCGATTATGGAAAACTATAAGGTAGTTTCCTATAATGAGTTTACCGGGCAATCAAAAACCAAGACCCATAGTACTCCTCCTGCGTACCCACCATACAATGAGCAAAATGTGAAAAACGAAAACTTCATTTCTTACCTAAATGCTTTAATGTCGCAAGGAGAGATTCACCCCACTGAAAAGGAGCTTTTTAAAAGATTCTCAAAAATTGGAATAGTGCCAGGGCAAACCTTTAACAGTGATGACTTTGACCCAGAAATCATAAAAGCCATTAACGAGGGAATTGCAGTAGCAACAGAGAAGATGTTAGAAGAGTCTGCAAAACTAGGAGAACTAAAAAATGGATGGCAATTGGTATCAGGTGCTTTTGGCAATAGAGAAACAATGCATGGGAGGTATTTAACCCGTGCTGCGGCTGCCTATTTTGGTCTATGGGGTAATAATTTGGAGGAAGCCTTTTATCCGGAAGCTACCTTGGATAGTAATAATGAAACGCTAGACGGCTCTAAACACAACTATATTTTACATTTCAAAAAAGATGAATTACCTCCCGTAAAAGCATTTTGGTCCTTATCGATGTATAAATTACCTGAGCAGTTATTTGCAAAAAATGAGATAGGTAGATATATAATAAGCAGTAGCACCGAAGGTTTAAAATATAACAAAGACGGTTCTCTGGATGTTTATATTCAAAAAGAGAATCCAGGAGCAGATAAAGCTTCCAACTGGTTACCGGCATACGATGGTCCATTTTCACTGCAAGCTCGTTTATACTGGCCTAATCCTGAAAGTTTAGACCCCTTGTATGAAATGCCTTCCGTTAAGCAAATAACCAATAGGGTCAGTATCGATTGAAAATTATATAAGTTTTCCATTGGCTCCTTTGGGTCGTTAGTGATCATTGAGAGTAGTTACTTATCACTCAAATTTTCACCTAATTACACATAAGCTTCAGCCATTTTAAATAGGCAAAGCTATTGATTAAAGCCCTCTCCAAAGGGAGAGGGTTGGGTGAGGATAAATTAAAAACGATTCATTTTGCAAAAGAACTTGTTTTAAACTCTCCTCTCGGCAATTGCTCCTGCATTGCTCTGCATCCATGCAGTCGCCCCCTCCCCAGCAAGGAATGACTAAGAGACTGATCGTTATGACTAATTTAAGCAGAAGCTTATAGGTAATCAGGGGTTTGTATGGTCATTTTCAGCCATAAGCTGTACCTGTTTGAATATCAACTTCCCTATAAACAACGACATTGCTACGTTCGGCTTCTTGAATCAAGGTAGCGTCTAGGGGTGTCGCACCCCAGCATATTCTTTACTTAAACAAATTTCTAATTTTAGCCGTCCTTTATACTAATTTCTTAACCATCCTATAATGCATCGGAATATTATATTGTTCATGGAGAAAAGGAACTCGACTCTCAGAAAGAACTTCCATGCCCATACGTTTATAGAAACTGACGGCAGAATAGTTGCTGGCAACATCGAGATGGCAAGAACGTATGCACGGGGCCTAACATTCCAACATACATGTTATATAGTTGAAGACATGGCGAGACCTTTGAGATTAGAATTTTCTGGTGCACAGTATCATGTAACTTCGTGAGGTGACCGACGAGAAGATATTTATTGGGATGAGCAAGATAGACAGCAGTGGCTAGAGGCAGTTAGCCAAGCAGTTAAAAAGCATGAAAGCCAATAATGTTGGAATGTTAGAACTGACCCTGCATATCTCACAAGACTTGACCGCTCATAGAGCCCTTGTTAAGGATGGTTATTATGAACAATAAATTCAGACCCTGGATCATTTTTCTCTCAGCATTTGGGCTATTGATAACATTAATCGTTGTTATTAACGAATTTCGTACACCAGGTTTTTGTCCATGCTATCCATTACTTAATGTTCCTGCCTGTTATATGGTTTCGGTATTTTTTACCGTTGTCTTAGGCTCTCAGTTTATTAAAGATGCAAGAACCAGTTCAGTCATATTTTTTTCAGGCACTATTGTTGGACTTGTAACGGCCATTTGGTTTTCAACGAAGCAGATTCTTGGGACAGGCTTATGCCCAATACTTTTTGGGATTCCTATTCCTCTTTGTTATGTTGCATTTTTCGTTTTTGTTGCGCTATTGTTACTACAGTTCAAAGGAAGAGTTGCCGCTGACTCCTCGAACCTTGAATCATCCGTCTGACTTTGTAACAAACCTCGAAAAACAATTGTGATAAAGGAGTCGATAGATTATGTCCATCAGAAAATTTTATACGATCGCAGATACGAAGGCTGCCATTAATCGTGCCGACAATAGCAATATAAACAAGCTGAAATTGGTTCGCAACGATGTGACGAACCAGCAGTTTGGACAAAAAAATATCAGGACCGCTCATCGTAATCAGGCGATTCCAGAAGCATTTCGGTATCCAGGAGCCAAGGATGTGGGGCACGTTTTTCGCCATGTCAGCGGGACCAGTGTTGCTGGTAAGTCGATTTATCGCAACAAACAGACGGCTGTGCTTGTGACGTTCGAGATGCTGAATTCGTCCGAGGGACAGCAGGCCTTGCAGGAACTGGATGATGAATTGTCGGGCAAGGCGCTCTATGACAATACAACGAAGCGAGTGCGGGTGAATGTGTCGGCAGGCAGTTACTATGGGTCCAACGATGATGGCGTGACCTTTAAAAAGATCATTATCGCCCAATGTGAACTGCTGTCTCTGGGCGAGACTCTTTGGGTGCATTCCAGCTATCCCAGAGAATTTCAGGCATGAAATTCCGATTGAGCTTGGCCGACATTGCTAGAACGGATGATTTACCCGTTCACCCTATCTGTGAAATGCAGAAAAGGATTAAGTTATCGAGAATGGATGCTAGTTAAGTTCAAGCTGACTGACCCTAAACTCGCTATCAGTGGAATTAAGTCTATCCATATCAATTGGTTGAACATTTACTTCTTGGTTTTGTCATTAATGGGTAACCCTTTGGTCTGCGCTTTATAACTCTTGGCGAGCCTCCTTGACGTTTTTCTATATTAGTTACGGTGCTTGTTTCAGACTCATTTTATATTGGAGAAAACTCAAGTTTGCAATTGTCGTCGGCTAGTAGTTATACTTATTAAAAAATGAGTAAGTTAGGTTTTTCTACATAAGACTTGCACCTCATAAGTTCTCTCTCATGCTTGGCGTGCACTCGTATTTAGACATTGATGCACAAAGAAACGTGCACTGGTCAACTTCGCTGAGTAGTTTAATCGTAATAATTTATTTTCCCTAAGTATGTGGGAAATAGTGTTTATTGTGGGGGAAAAATGATTAGTATTAAAAAAACGGTAGGACTAAAAGCCTCTAACCATTATGAAGATGTTAAAAAAGTACAGATATTACTTAATCAAAACCGCCATCTCTCTGGTTATCCAGAGATAGATGATGATTCGTCTATAGGTCCAAAAACAATCGCTGCAATTAAAAGTTTTCAGCGTAAAGTAATTGAATTTTCTAATCCTGATGGCAGGGTTGATCCTGATGGAAAAACAATTGCTTCACTTAATGAAGGGGCTATTGTAGGCAATAAACCAGTTGCACCTCCTCCAAAACAAGTGACACCTCCATCAAGCCCTTCACAGAAAAACATTCAAAATATAACATTACAATTTCCACTCAAACGTCGCCCTGGTTACAGTTATAAAAAAGGGGCACGATTTTATGGTGCAAAGCGTAAAGGCGGTCGGTTACATGCTGGTTGTGATTTAATAGCGCCTGTTGGTACAAAAATATATGCCGTAGCCGATGGAGTCATTCATAAATATAAGAACTTTTATCATCAGACACATGCTTTAGTGGTTATTCACACTGGAGGGTTTGTGGTTCGTTATGGTGAAGTTTCTCCTTCTGGACTTGCGCCTGGTTTAAAAGTAGGTTCAAAAGTAAAATCTGGACAGTTTATTGCGTATGTGGGGCAGTTGTCTGGTGGAAGTCATATGTTACATTTTGAACTGTATACAGGTACAGAGTCGGGCAAATTGACTGTACGTTCTAATAAACCTTATCAGCGCCGTGCAGATTTGGTTGATCCTACAAATTATTTAGATAATGCCAGTTTGCCATAATTTTCACACTTTCAAAAAAGAGTACAAGGAAATCTGATAATGAAATTTATTATGAACTTAATGCTTTTGTTTCTACTGAATGGCTGTATGGCGTATTCTTCTCCTAAGCTTGAAACATTATCTACAGAATTAAAGTCTGAAAAAATCCCTTCAGAAATGATGCTCGCATGGAAAAGCCTGCGAATAGCAATATTGGCTGATGATGTTGAGGCTGTTGCTAAAGTTGTTCACTTTCCTCTTAGATCTCTGGATTATAGTTTAAATGAGCTCGAATCTTTTTCTGAGCTTAAGAAACAGTTTGCCAAGGTTTTTGAACCCCAATTGGTGAAAATTATAAGGAATGGTGAGTTTAGTTTAGCAAAAGGAGATCCTGGTTACGAAGTCGATTGTGCGGAAGGATATATGATTTTTGGTTTTGAGGAATATGAAGGTAAATATTGGCTCTCTTATTTTGGTAGTATTAACGAATAATAAAGGGAGTACAAGTTGACTGACCTCTTGAAGCTCCCTGTTTTTCAAGACTGTTGACAGAAGGGTAGATAAAGGTGCCTGTAATACCAGTATTTCCCCATCCTTGGCGGTCAAATGCTGTACCAAGGCTACATGGGTGTATTCACGCTGTGTCTTGAGGGATAGTATGGCGGCAAGCTGTGGATTGTTCATAGCTATTTAAATCAAAGACCCCATTGTTTTCTGAAGCGAGTCAGAATAGATAGTGTGTTAACTCTCATCCTGACTGGCTTCAATGTATTGAAAATACCAGGAAATTTGTCAGCATTTATAGTTTCTCTCCAGAAATCAAAAATAATACTTGGTCATGGGTAACAGCTCCTGTTATTAGTGGACTTGAGAATACAGTCCCATCTGCTGTTTTAAATTTTGTTGGTGTAGCCGTTATTTGTGGAAATACACCAGACACGTTATTGTCTGAGTGATAGGCTAAATCAATAAACAACATCACAGATCCGTCTGCAGTAACATCTTTGGGGCAGGAAGCAAGGTTTCGTGTGAAGGTTGCATGGCCTCGGCTATCAGGTACCAAAACATTGGGAATTCCTCCTAATGGTACAGGTAATAATCTAGCTCTTGGTGAGCCTGGTGGCGTGCTATTCCACAGACCCCATAAGGAATACACCCCATTTGGGATCAGGTTTCTAAATCTAAGGTTTATTCTCGCACTTCCATCTGCTTTGCAGCGAAGGTGCATCAATCCTCGAGCGTTTAACCAGCCTCCAAGTGTAATGGCATCATTAGGGTTGCTTTTGGTTGGTGGTAATGCATTTCCAGGCACCCTATTTAGGGTAGATAAAGCACTGCGACTTCCATCAGGGTTACTAATTACAGGCACTTCACGTAGAGGAATGTTTTTGAGTCGAGTATCGATATCAGGTAAACCTGTAGCAGCAATAAAACTTGGGTCTGTGTAGGTCGTGACCACAATATCCTCATGGCAATTATTGCTAGAAAGGGGGAATGGTAACTCCTCTTGCGGAGCATATTCTCCTAATGTGGCCGCATGAAAGGTTGGAGGCATTCCCGCAGGTAAAGGAAGGCTGAAAACGGCTGCACCACATAAATCGTTGAGGCCAGTTACTGCTATTCCTCGTTCAAAGTAATGGCGATTGCCATTTGCAAACGCGGACGTAGAAAACAATATAAAAGCAATACTCATAAACATAAGGTGTCGTGTGTTTTCTTGAAAATGACTTTGTTTTATTCTCTGAGGTATCACTGTTAGTTGTTGAATAAAACTTGCTTTAGATATACTTTCTGGAATATCTATCTCATTAGGACACCTGTATCTCAAGTCAGGTTGAGAACCTTTCAATTTATTATTCATAATAAAACTCCAGTGTTGATAAAAAACACTGACCAAGAATTGATACTAATGGTCAGTAGTATGGTGAGAATCGAAAATAGATATCACCATAATCCATGGTAGAGATTGAAAGTAATTGATTCTATTGAATATTTCCTTAGTTAAAATGAATTAGTACCTTGACATAGGGAAAAGGTACGATAAAGCAGGTCAATGGAAGCAGAAAAAGAAACACTGGCGAATATGCCTGGTTTCAAGGTCGGTAATTTTAAACAATAGATGTGTGTAATTAGCGTTTATGGTTACGAGCTATGAGATTGAGTAGCTCGCCGTTAACGGCAATTAATCTAGCGGGTTAAAGTTCCGTCTGGGAGGTTCTTATTCACCTTAGGTAAGCGCTCAATTCTCCACGTAATTCCCAGTCGCCTAAAATAATGCCACACTCTTTCCTACGATTAATAGTAGGAACTTTCAAATGGGATCAATAGAAAACCAACGAGCTAAATCATTTTGGCTTGAACACCTTCGACAATGGGATCAATCGGAGCTATCACAAGCCGCTTATTGTCGGCAACATGATCTGTGTGAGCAAAAATTTAGCTATCGAAAGCGACAATCAAGTTTTGCTAAAAAACCTGCCGTTTCATCAGCAGGTTTTGCACGTGTTCAGGTTGATAGTTCTATTCAATTACCGGCTTCTGATATAGGTTTATCAATACGATTCAATAATGATATCTGTATTGAAGGTATTACGGGGAGTAATCTATCGCTTATTCCCCAGTTACTGACCGTTTTACAATGACGGTTGCGATAAGACCCTCACTCAAGTTAACTGAGGTTTATCTCTATCGACAGGCAGTTGATTTTCGTAAATCCTATCGAGGTCTTTCAGCCATTGTTGAATGCGAGTTAGGGCATAATCCGTTTACGGGTACCTTGTATGTCTTCACCAATAGGCAGCGTAATAAAATAAAATGCCTGTTCTGGGAGGATAATGGTTTTGTACTTTATTACAAAGCTTTAGCTGAAGATAAATTCAAGTGGCCTAAAGGTCAGCAGGATACGCTAACATTAACAGGGCAACAGTTAAACTGGTTACTGGATGGTCTGGATATTGACGCCATGAAAGGCCATAAAAAACTTCATTATGAGTCTGTTTTTTAATGTTATTTTTCACATTAACAGCCTTAAAAATGTTAAAATAACCCCATGATTTTAGCTAATAATTCAAATATAAAACAACGAGATAAAGCCGATTATCTGTCCTCAGATAACGCTGAGTTATTGGTTGAAATTAATGAATTGACGCGTGTTGTTGAGTCCAAAGCTGAAGTCATTTCCAAACAGAAAAAACGCATTGATATTTTAGAGGAAGCTTTACGCTTATCTAAAATAAAACGCTTTACGCCATCCAGTGAACAATCACAGCAAAGCTCTTTATTTGATGAGGCTGAAAACGAAGCCGATTCAGATCACCCTGATAAATCAGATCTTGAGGAAGATACCGATACCGATGCTGATGATGACACGCTCTCTGAAGAGGATCAATCGGTTACGCCGGACACGAAGAAAAAACCAGGCAGAAAACCTTTTTCAGATAAATTGCCGCGAGAACAAGTGTTTATTTATTTGTCTGATGCTGAAAAACAGGGATCTGTTGATACATTCTTTACTAAAGTTAAAGAAGAGCTCGACATCATTCCTGCTAAAGTCCGTGTACTTGAATATATGCAGGAAAAGGCGGTCTTTGTTGAATCGGTAGAGGGCGAGACCAAACGCAAAGTGAAGTCGGCATTGATGCCAAAGCATCCCGTGAGTAGAGCGATGGGCAGTGTCAGTTTAATGTGCTTTGTTGTTATTGCTAAATATGCGGATGGTTTGCCCTTATATAGACAAGAAGGCATTCTATCGCGATACGGGGGTGATATCTCCAGAGCCACATTAGCGAATTGGATCATTGCCTTGGCTAAACAACTGCAACCTCTAATGAATTTGATGCGAGAGCATCAGCACACGGGGTCCGTGATTATGGCGGATGAAACGCGCATTCAAGTCTTAAAGGAACCTGACAAGCCCGTGACCTCAGATAAATTTATGTGGGTTACACTGGGTGGACCACCTGGTGAGAAAAGCATCCTGTTTGAATATGATCCCTCCCGTAGTGGAGAGGTGCCTTTGCGCCTGCTCGATGGTTTTACGGGTTATCTGCAAACCGATGGTTACACTGGCTATAATGCAGTGTGCGCAAAAAATGGCAATACACAGCTGGGGTGCTGGGATCATGCACGCCGAAAATTTAAAGATGCGCAGGATGCCCAACCAAAGCCTAAAAAAGGCAAAGCGAAAAAAATCACCAAGGCAGATCGGATACTTAGCCACATTAATAGACTGTACCTGATTGAGCGGCAAATCAAAGAGCGATCTGTTTTTGAAAAACATCAGCAACGCCAGCTAAGAAGCTTGCCCGTACTCAATAAACTTAAACTCTATTTGGAAAACAACCAGCATAAAGTGCCCAAAGACAGTTTAACGGGAAAAGCCATGACCTACTTGAGTAATCAGTGGGAAAAACTAAATGTCTATTGTTCAAATGGTGAACTCAATATCAGCAACATCCTTGCTGAGAATGCCATCCGCCCTTTTGTTATTGGACGTAAAGCCTGGCTGTTTTCAGATACACCTGCCGGAGCGCGAGCCAGTGCGACCCATTACAGCTTAATAGAAACAGCAAAAGCTAATGGGCTGGAGCCTTATGCTTATCTTAAACAGGTTCTCACAGCTTTACCTTATGCCGAATCCGTTGAAGATATTGAAGCGTTGCTGCCTTGGAATATTAAAAAATCAGACTCGGCCAAATAGGACAAGTACGTGCTTTAATGAGCGCTTACGAATATTGTAATACCTTGAATATAAAAATAACCTTAGGTCAGTTTTCCATGCAAGACATTGTTATTCCTAATTCAGCTGCTGGATTCAGAATCAGCTAGATAATAATTGTTTTTGCCACTTCTCTTAACCTTATACATGGCATCATCAGCAAGTTTAACTAATGCCTCTGCTTCTAGGCTATGGTCAGGGTAAATTGAAATGCCAGTGCTGCAGCCGATGTGTAACAGATGCTGCTGATATAAACAGGGGGTTTTTAATGCTTCAATCACTTTCTGGGCAACTTGTTCAGCATTTTCCGCGTGATGAATTCCATTTAAAATGATAAGGAACTCATCCCCACCGATGCGGGCAACAGTGTCCTGATTACGGACTGTGCCGGATAGATGTTGAGCAACTTTTTTTAATACTTTATCACCTGCTTCATGACCATACTCATCGTTGATTTGTTTAAAGCCATCCAGGTCAATAAATAAGATCGCGGCTTTGTTTTTTTCTCGCTCAGCATTATTTATCGCCATATTGAGTCTGTCCTGAGCTAGATTTAAGCTGGCTAAGCCCGTTAAAGCATCATGAGTGGCTAATCGGTGAATTTCGGCTTCAGCTTTTTTACGTTCAGAAATATCAGAGCAAATACAAAATACTGCGGTTTGACCTTCATAGGGGATGCGAGTGAGTGATACATCGGCAGGGAATAATGTCCCGTCTTTTTTCTTATGCTGCCATTCAAAATGATGATAGCCCTTTTCTATAGCGATAGAGATCATCTCTTTTGCTTTATCAATTGAAGCTTGGCCATCGGGTTGAAGGTCTGGAGATAGAAGCCAGGGAGGAAGGCCAATTAATTCCTGTTGATTATTATATCCAAACAAGCGTACTGAAGCTTCATTGGTCAATATAAAATCACCCTCTTTAAAAACCCGCATTGAATATTCTGAGGATTCGAAAATTGAACGATATTTTTCCTCACTTTCTTCTAGCATCTTATGACTGATTGCCAGTTCAGATGTTCGACTCCGCACCCTTTGTTGCAATACACGGTTCCAGAACATAAATAGTACAAGAATAGAAAGCCCTGCACTAATAATCAACACTATTATTTGTTCGTGAGTAAGTTGCCACCAGGCTCTATGTTTTACATCCAGTCTGATCCATTTATCAAAAATGGTTTGTTTTTCTTCAATACTCAGCATTTTTAAGCCTTTTTGCAAAATCTGTTGCAGTTCCGGCCAGTCTTTACGTACCGCGAATGCCCAGCGGTAATGGTAACCGGTTTTTCCAACGACTTTTAAGTTAGAAATCCCTTCCTTTTCTATATAGTGGGTAGAGGTTGCCTGGTCAGCAATCATTACATCAACTTGTCCAAAAGAAACCTTGCGTAGTGCAGTTTTAATATCGGGAGAGATATCTAATTTTATCTTGGGGTATTGTTTTTTGATATAATCATGGATTGCATACCCTGAAACAACAGTAACGACTCTGTTGCCCATATTCTCCATGCTTAATTGGTTTACTTCATCCCGCCGAGTAATGATGATGCCTGGTACATCAAACATTGGTGAGGTAAATAGCATGTATTCTTGTCTTTGAGTTGTTGGGCTGGCCGCGCCCCACATATCAATTTGATGATTTCGTGCTTGTTTAACCACTTTATCCCAATTGGCTAATTGTTTAATCTCAAAATGAATACCTAGTTTTTTTTCTATCAGGCTGACATAGTCGGCCGCTAGCCCTTTGTACTGATTGTTTTTATCAAAAAACTCTATGGGGGGGTAGTCGGGGTCAGGAGCAAGTCGAATAACAGGGTGAGCATCTAGCCATTGTTGTTCTTTATTGCTTAATAAAACTTTATTTTTATTGATTAGAATACTTCCTGCCGGAAGTTGCTCAGGTTTAAGTCCGAAGCGCTGTAATTGTAGCTGATCAAACATGAATCGATTTGAGCCACTTTTAACCACGGGGAGTTCAGTCCAGGGTTTACCCTCCAGGAAATCAGCAAGCTGATTTGCAACGGCTTGGCCTTGAGCATAACCACTGATTAACAAGCCACCCACAATGCCGTGGTTTAAATTAAAATCAAGCAAGCCATACACGGGTACTGGTGAGGCATTAGTTATTCTTTTCGTACTTTCAGCCGGCTTATAAAAAACTTTTTCACTATCTCTAAAATATACGCCTAATAACACAAGGCTATTGTCTGGCAAGGTGGATAGTTTTTTTTCAAGCTGTGGTAGCGGAATGTTTTCTGTATAGTGAATGTTAAGTTGCGACTGATAAGCTGATAATTGTTGCTTTATCGTATTTGTCCAGGCTATGCCCGTAGGCAGGAAGTCATTTACAACAAATAGTTCTTGAGTTTCAGGGTGTAGGGTGAGTGCTAAGGCGAGTGTTTTTTGTGCGTCAAAGTTTTCAGCAACCCCTGTTATATTTGGGTGGCCGACGAGTTGTTGGTCTTTAAAGGAGTTGACTCCACAAAAGAATATAGGCGGGTTTCCAAATAAGTCTTTATGTCGACGAATAAAGTCAAAAGCATTATTATCAGAAACGATGATTGCATCAAGCTTTTGCTGTTTATATTTTTGGCCTAAAAATCTGACTAGTTGTTGTTCATACAAGGGGGTATATGGGATACGCTTGGTATCCATATATTCTGAAAAGAGCTCTACGGTATGTTGCTGCTTGTTGAACACATCATAAATCCCTCGTTCTAAATCTTCAACCCAACTTAAGCCTGAATGATAGGAGTTAAGTATCATTACTGATTTATGTTGATCAGCAATAGAAATCCCTCCTGGCAGAACAGGCTGAATACATATTAACAATAAACTGGATAAGAAAATCCTGATTAGACCCATAGAATAATCATACTCTTTTTGTTGACTTAAAATTTAATCATTTACTGTATATTAATATAGTCACTTTTCAGAATGATTTTATGAAGAACCCTGCAATCTTTTTAACCACGGTTTTTTGGCTAAAGGATCTACATCAAATGCCAATGACTCTGGCTTATGTAATAAACCCGACTCACCTGATGCATTGGGGTTTAGTTGTCTTTTTTCAATAAAATCGACTAGCCGTCTGGTGTTGTAAATGATCAGTACCTGATTTCCAAAGCGGCTGTTATATATTTGATAGGCAACGTTGGTTTCAGAAAAATCTGGGTTTCTACTGATTAGGTCATCAATATTAGTTTTATTTTGCGAAGCCAGTTTTTTTAATACTGAATGGTCGTTTGTTTTAATGACTTCGGATAAGTGATTAGCCAAGGAACCCGATAACTGATGCTGATGCATTTTTTGAATATCAAATTCAGTCAGATGAAAACTTTCTGCCACTAAGTAATGTCGGTCTATTTCGCCATCATTAGCAAATAAAGAGATTTTTTCTAAATCCTGATGTTCAACTGCAGCAAGAAACTCTTGTGGCGCTCTAATGTGTTTATCGACAGTAACAACCCAGGGTAGTGCTCTTCCTGTTTGTTCGTAACGTGCTTTTACACTACAGATAACAGCAGACCTGACCAATTCATCTTCACGACCTTCGGGTTTAACAATAAAAGCATCGACAGCCGTAATTTGGGTTTGAAACCCTGAGGCTTTAAATTGTTCAACAATCTTGAAATAACGAGGGTAGTAGGGGATAGAAGTACCATCATATAGAATATTGATACGAGTCCTCTTGGCATGGTCAGCCACCATATGTCGTAATCTATTGGCAAAAGGCTCTACATAGACGTAATCATCACTATGATGGTTGGCAGCTGTCAGTACAGTATATAAATCACTGATTTTACGGAATTCATCTAATGAGGCGATAACAAAGTTATCACCACAATGGGCTTCAGCAATTTCTTCAACAGCAGTCTTTCCAGAGCCCGCGCCCCCCATACTCATAAACAATTGTGGATGAGTAGATGGTTTTTTGCCAGCGAAAATACTTTCTAAGGCATCATCCAGTTTTTTACTGATTTTACTGAGCCTGTTATAGGCAATTTCAACTGATCTTATCAGGCGTTCATCGCCTTTTGCGGCATTTAATAATTTAGATTTAAGTTCTTTATTATTAGCGAGGGTAAAAATGGCATATTTATCATCACTTTCGCATTGTTTAAGTAATTCTAATAGCTCTGTATGGCTAGGAGAGCGCAAACTGGTTAATACGTTAATATCCAGACAAAATAAAGGGGGCGTTTCATTGGCACTCATACTAATGCCGTCAATATCCGTTTTATCAGGGGCTCTTAACGATTCTGTACCCGCTAAATAACCGATGATATGTTCTGATGCATTAACCGGGTTATCAGCAAACTGTTTGCCTGCGACAAAGATATTATCTTTTATCGCTTCCAGAGGAACCAGTCCGCCATTAACCAGTACCAGGCAAACAACGCCTTGTTCTGTGGTGTGAGAAAGAAAGGGGACACCTTTTATAAAGACTTTGTTTTCAGGCCAAATGCCATAATCATTGGCTTTATTTTGTAAACTTTTACAACGAGTTGGGTCTAAAGCATGTTCAAAAGCAGTCGTTATTGATTCAATACTGCTATTAACATCATGTAATGCGACTGTGTCAGACGCTTCTAGTCGCCTGAAATCTATACCTTGCTCATAAACACTTTTGAACGCGGGTAATTTACCTAATGCGGTCAGGAAAAAATCTAAAGTGATTCGGTTGCCGTAGGAAAAAGGCCTGATTATGCGCATATTCCAGTAAAAATTAGCTATTCTTTCAGCAATATTACCCGTGTTAATAATAAAACCATTATTGTCAAAAATAGCGGTATCGTTATTGTAGTCAGCATCTAAAACAAGCTGTTCAATGGTCAAGCGAAATTGGATACGTTTTTTACCAACTGGCATGGTCCCTGGACGATGATCCGTTGTTGCCTGCTTTTTCCAGTCATGAAATATTTCACGATGTATACGTGAAAAAAGTTCGGTTAAATAGGTTACCCGTTTAGCTTGGTCGTGAGAAACAGTCGCTTCTGATTCTTTACGCAGCGTAGATAAAAGCTTAATGCATTGAGATATAGCAAGCGCAGTGCGTAATCTGGATAGGTGATCAAAATCAGCTGTGGATGATGGATTGTTATTATTCATTTAGGATTCAAGCTTTAAACACTGGGTCAGATACAATGCCATCAAGAAATTATAGGAACTGGGATTTTGGCCTAGTACGTAGTGATCTAGGCGAGGCTAAAGCCTCACTTCCTTGTTAACAAAATTGCTTAACTTAGTGACATTGTGGGGCAGACGGATAGTTTAAGGCGAAGTGGCTACTATACAATCTGCAAATAAGGCAGTGATTATACATGAGTCAGATGCCTGTATGGTGAGGAGCTTGATTTTCCTTAAAATGTTTGTTTCTTCACTCAGGTTTTAATATATGCGTAGAATTAAGCTGGTTTGTATCACTGACTTCAGCATCCAGTGCTTTTAATAGTCCATTTTCAATGGAATATATCCAGCCATGTACGGTGAGATCCATCCCCAATTTCCAGGCTTGTTGTACTATGGTTGTATGGCAGACGTTAGCAACTTGTTCTATAACGTTCTTTTCACATAGTAAATTAATTTTTTGCTGATGAGTCGGCTGAGCATCAATTTCTTCTTTATGCCAACGATAGACGTCTTTTATATGGGATAGCCAGTTATCGATTAAACCATGCTCATTCCCTTCAAAGGCAGCTTGTACACCACCGCAACCATAATGACCACAGACAATAATATGTTTTACATTCAGAACGTGAACAGCATATTGAATGACTGAAAGACAATTTAAATCAGTATGAACTACAACATTAGCGATATTTCGATGGACAAAAATTTCACCAGGATTTAGATCGATGACTTGATTAGCGGGTACCCGACTATCGGAGCAACCTATCCATAAGTATTCAGGTGACTGTTGCTTGGCCAATTGACTAAAAAATTTAGGGTCAAGCTCGGTCATTTTCTCAGCCCAAGCCTTATTTCTAGTAAATAATGAGTTTAATTTTCTACGTTGAGAATGATTCATAATCTAGTCGCTTATTAAAAATGGTCTTCAATGACGGTTTCTGCAAGTGATAACTGTCCTGCTCGAGGTGCTGCTTCTGAAGTCGCTTTACCAATAGCAATAAACATTGAGATCACATGGTCATCGGGTAAATTAATCAATTCAGCAACGGCAGGGAAATCGAAGCCATCCATAGGGCAGGAGTCATAACCCATGGCTTTTGCCGATAGCATTAAGGTTTGAGCGGCAATGCCACATGAACGCATCACTTCATCTCGTTGAACCTGATCTTTATCTCGATAATAACCATCAATGGCAGGTAAAATGAAATCCTGTACTTCTTTTGGAGCATCTTGCCAGTAACGACTGGGGGCTTTTTCCCATGCTTTTAAATCAGCACATAGAATAATCAGTAGAGAACTATCCGTCACTTGAGCTTGATCCCATGCGGCTTTGCGAATTTTTTTTCTTAATTCAGGGTCTTTGACTATAACAAAACGCCAGTGCTGGATGTTAAAAGCAGTAGGCGATAAAGTGGCTAATGAAAGGAGTTCGGTTAATTGCTCATCACTCATTTTATGATCAGGATCATAATATTTAATTGAACGACGTGATTTTATTGCTTCCAGTGTATCCATAGCTATGCTGTTCACTAAATTTCTTTAAGTTTTTTTGCTAAATTTTTGTGGATGAAGTTAGCAAATTCATCAGTGTTGTCGTAATCTTGTTTTTTGGAAAAGTTAACAATATTCATGACTAATTGTTTCGTTTCTGCAATTTCTTCATGTGATCGGCCACAGCCTCCACAATGAGTTCCATCTTCAGTGCATTGGCCTGAAACGCAAGGATTGAATTTCATGTTTGACTCCAGTTTTTGGGGTAAAAGATTATATTAGTAATTATTAATTTATAGCCTGTTTTGTTAACCCTGTCTATTTTTCAATAACTAAAGACAACAATAAGGTGAATAAATAGATTGAACGATGAGGTCGGAGAAGGAGGTGGAGAATGAAAATTAACCGTTTTTGAAGATTACATTGTAAACCTTAAAACCAAGGATAGATGCAGATAACAAAAGCGTAATAGAATTGGCAAAGATAATGGCGTTATCAGCTCTTTGTATGCCATATATTAACCACGTCAAAACCCCCGTGGTAAATAAAGTATACATGCTGAGAGAGAGTGATCGGGTGTCGCGTGTTTTTAAGGTTAATAGAGCTTGGGGTAAAAAAGAGGCGGTTGTTAAGAATGCAGCGCAGTAGCCGAGTATTTCAATTGAGCTCATGTATTTTTATATAGAAAGAAAGGTAGAAGTAGAGACGTTGCATGCAACGTCTCATACTCGATGAGGAAATTAATCCGCTACAATACCCGCGATATTATAACCGCCGTCAACGTAAGTGATTTCGCCCGTAATACCAGAAGCAAGATCCGAACATAAGAATGCAGCTGCATTACCTACTTGTTCAATCGTTACATTCTGTTTCATCGGTGCCGTATCAGCCGCTTTACTCAACATAGATCTGAAGTTATTAATGCCAGCAGAGGCCAATGTTCTAATTGGACCAGCAGAAACAGCGTTAACACGAGTGCCTTCAGCCCCTAGAGCAGCAGCCATATAACGTACATTAGCTTCTAAGCTAGCTTTAGCAACGCCCATTACGTTGTAGTTAGGGATTGCTCTTTCAGCACCTAAATAACTTAAAGTTAACAATGCGCCATTACGACCTTTCATCATACTTCTGCCGGCTTTTGCTAATGCAGTAAAACTGTATGAGCTAATATCATGCGATACAGCGAAATTTTCGCGTGTTGTTGCTTCTACATAGTCACCATCTAAAGCTTCACGTGGAGCAAAGGCAACAGAATGAACGATGCAATCCAGCCCGTCCCAGTGTTTACCTAGTTCAGAAAAAACATTGTTGATTTGATCATCACTAGAAACATCAAGTTCTACCGTGATATT
>ENA-OSET01001994-OSET01001994.1-sediment-metagenome-genome-assembly--contig:-NODE-1994-length-20356-cov-3.515262_pt1 | contig 20356 bp, 15 predicted proteins | sample MGYA00237882_ERZ534229 | MGnify/ENA primary metagenome ERZ534229 (study PRJEB26408, sample SAMN06266212) | sediment metagenome | isolation source: Hudson Canyon methane seep mesocosm | place... | reverse complement strand
CGAATCCATTCACATAAGTGCGTACTACGAAACAAACGACTTTGATGCCAGTGTGCCATATATCTTTTCCTGAATATGTTAGCTACCGTACTATCTCTAAATGAAGGATCTTCCTGAAAATTTAGTTTTACAATTGAAGAGAAGGTTGAACAAATATTTAGGCTTTAATGGAGGCTAACTTCGCATCTAAATCTAAGCCGGTATCGTAAATCTGCGTTGAATCTTGTTGGGCTTTATGTAGCAAGGATATCAAGTCACTTTCTTGTCCTTCACTCAAACCAAGTCTAATGAATGCTTCTTCAATATCTTCAAGTAAGTCGGAAAGGATCTGTTCATTTTTATAACTATTATTTTCGTGTTCAGACTTGATTTCATCTATCATTTGTTCGGCCCGAACCATCAATGCATCAAGTGCGTGCTTACGTTCATCCAGCTGAAGCTCATTGACTAATGAAATAGTTCTTGCCTCAATTGCTTCACCCATTACGCCCATATTGTCTTTAATTCGACCATATTTCTCTTCATCTTCAACAGGCATATTGTTAACGATAATAGACATATTGTCGTAATTCATCGCTGTTCGACGACCAAAGTCTATAAAACGGCCTTTGTCATGTAACATTTCAAACACGGCTTCTTCACGTTCACTGAGTTTGCCTGCATGTGAAAAATACAATAATGCTGTCCGAGTAATGATTCGTAAACTGATTGATAATCCATAGGCCTCGTACAAGTCCAAGGTTAACTGGGCGAGCTCTTCGTATGTTTTGGCTGAATAACTATCACGAATAAACTGAAGAATTTGACCAATTTCACTTGCAGAGGTCATTGCTGTCATCGCCATGTTCATGGCTTCATTTGAGCTGTCTTGCAAGGCTGCTTTAGATTGAAGGCTAGCCAAAACCAATTCGACTTTTATTTTAAGTTCATCTTCGTGAAAAGGTTTGGTTATATAGTCTTCACCACCAGCCCTATAACCAGCTATACGTTCTTCTTCATTAGCTAGGGCAGAAACAAAAATGACGGGAATGTCAGTGGTCTCGACGTTATCTTTAAGTTGTTCGCAGGTTAATAAACCATTGAGAATGGGCATGTTAACGTCGAGCAATATGAGATCAGGTTGTGATTCAATGGCCTTGTCTATGCAAACTTGACCATTTTCAGCAATGAGTAAAGCGTAATCTTCGCCCAGGAGTTCATTTAAGATCTCCAAGTTGAATGGCTCGTCATCAACTAATAAAAGTGTTGGTTTATTCTCTGTCATGGAGTTAACCCTCTTACATCGTGTAACGCACTTTAGACTGAAGTATGGATCAATATGAAAACAATGTCCATGAAACTGGGTAGCTTGTATGTACAACGATACCTGTCCTATACTCAGTACTGTAGCGAGTCAGCTTTATTTTTATTTCTATATAAATGTGATGCATGATGATGGCGAAGACAAAACCAATTACCCGTTTTTCTTCCACACATTTTTCTTTGTGTTGTGACCCCGTGTCTTTGTTGTTGCCATGACAAACAAAAATAGTACAGATCACGTCACCGATATCACCCCTGAAACGGTGGCCAAGTTAATGGCCGATCTTGAGGTATTAGAAGCCTTTAATGCCGATGCTACTCAAGCTGGTCATGAGTTGATTGCAGCCCAAACCCGTTTACATGCTCTATTACATAACGCTTCTGATGGTGTAATTACATTAAATCCAGATGGCAGCGCTCAGAGTTTTAACCTCGCAGCCCAGCAGATATTTGGCTATAGCGAGGGAGAAATCATTACTTCCAAAATCTCACATTTAATACCTTGCCCAGAGTGGGCCAAAGACAATGCTACTGATTATCTACGTAGCTTTATTTCGGATCGTGAATCCGATGAGATTCCCTTAGTGGGTGTGCACAAAGATGGACATGAAATTTTGTTACATGTTTCCTTATCGGAAGTTGTCAATGAAGAGGTTGAGCTGTTTGGTGATGACCTTTTCGATATTGATGATGCCGTTGCTGATAATTCGTTTGATGAGCCAATAGTCTGTTTTTTACGAGACGTTACGAGTAATAAACGTATTGAAATTGAGCTAGAACGTCATAAATCTGCTTTCGACAGGATGGCGGGCATTATTGTGAGAAATGCAGATTTTAGCTTGTATTCAGTAAACGGAAAAATGGCTGAATTTTTAAACATGTCTGTAGATGAGTTAATGGCTGATCCTGAACTGTTAAGTCCATTTTCTCATCCAGAAACACATTTCTCTGATGCAATGAAGTCTGAATTAATACATGATGGCTTTTGCCAAGGCGAAGTGTGTTTTCATAGCAAAGCGGGTGACTTAAAGTGGTTTAGTCAGTCGATTACAACATTGAAAGAAGACGATGCCATCAGTCAATATCACGTTATTTTGTTTGATATTACGGAACGAAAACAAAAAGAGTTGGAACTTAATGACCGGCAAACGGCATTAGATCTGACTACCAGCGTGTCAGTCACCGATGCAGACGGAAAAATCACTTATGTGAACGATAAGTTTTGTGCATTGACACAATATACTCGTGAAGAGTTAATAGGGCAGGATCACCGCATTTTGAATTCAGGGCATCATCCTGAATTGTTTTGGCAAGATATGTATAACGTGGCATCTCAAGGTAAGCCATGGCGCAATAAGATCTGTAATAAAGCCAAAGATGGTTCGATTTATTGGTTAGATACCACTGTGATAGGTTTTCATAGAGAACGCGGTGAGCTGGAACGTTATGTGGCAATTCGAACAGATATTACTACACAGAAAATTCTGGAACAGAACTTACAATATGTTGTGGACGAGCAAACTAAGGAGTTAAGAGCGGCTGCAGAAGTGGCCCATCAAGCTCGCGATGAGGCAGAAAAAGCAAATCATGCAAAATCTGATTTTCTTGCCAATATGTCTCATGAGTTACGAACACCTATGCATTCAATACTGAGTTTTTCTGATTTTGGTCTAAAACAAATTGTCAAAAAACCGCTTGAAGAAAAAGGCATAGAAAAAATAGAACGCTTCTTTAGTAATATTAATGAGAGTGGTAAACGCCTGCTAGGTTTATTAAATAATTTACTTGATTTAGCGAAGCTTGAATCAGGAAAAATGAGCTATGACTTTAAAAGACAAGATTTACGTTATACAACAGAAAAGATATTAATGGAATTTTCAACCAAAGCCGTTGAGAAAAGTGTGAATATAACCGTTCAAACACCTGAAGATAGTACTGTCGCCCAGTATGATAATGACAAGATTACCCAGGTCATTGCCAACTTGGTTTCAAATGCTATTAAATTCACAGAATCAGATTCTGAAGTGAAAATTCTTATAGAAAACACCGAAGTTGTAAAAGATGCTGGTACCGGAGAGAAAAAAGCGGTGGTGAAGTTCACCATCATCGATAAAGGTCCAGGTGTACCAGAAGAAGAATTAGAAGCGATTTTTGACCAGTTTATACAAAGTTCAAAAACTAAAACCGGGGCTGGTGGAACGGGTTTAGGCTTGGCTATTTGTAAAGAAATTATAGAAGCGCACAAAGGCTATATTTGGGCAGAAAATAGTCCAGAGGGTGGAGCCTTAGTCTCTTTTGTGATCAATAAATAATAATATAAATCATGAGTTTATTTAGATTGGAACGAGGAGTAAACTAGTACAGACATCATCTAAGGGAGGTTACCATGCGACTCTCCACCATCAGATATTTATGTTTGCTGCTCGTCTTTTTTTCCATCACGAACATGAGTTATGGTTATTGTGAAGGCGCAATGCATTATATCTATCCTCGATCACAGTCTGTAGATGATGCACGCCGTAGTGATGTTATATATCTAATGCATGAGGCATTAAAAAAAACAGAATATAAATACGGGCCATTTGTACTTATGCCTGTGGATGGAGCTATGAATTACAAAAGAGCCATTCAGATGATCCATGAAGAAGATCTAATTACCGTGGCATGGTTTGATACAACAAAACAACTAGAGCAAACCTTATTACCCGTTTTGATCCCGATACAAAAAGGTATTGTAGGCTATAGAGTGTTACTGATTCGCTCAGAAGATAAAGGTAAGTTTGTTGATATTGATACAGTTGACGAGCTGAGACAGTACAAAAATGGCTTGGTATCTGGTTGGATTAATGAAGGGGTCATGAAAGCTAATGAACTCCCCTACGTTACAGGGATTAACTATGAAGATTTATTTAAAATGTTGGATGTAGGGCGGTTTGATTATTTTTCTAGAGGTATAGTCGAAGCCTTTACGGAATTAGAGGATAGGGATGAAGCGTTTCCGAATCTAATGGTAGAGGAAAATATTCTGCTTCATTATGACAAACCTATGTATTTATTTACGTCGAAAGAACGCCCTGAGCTGAATAAGCGCTTACACGAAGGCTTAATGATGCTTATCGAAGATGGCTCATACGAAAAAATATTTTGTAAATTTCATGGTGATTCAATTAGAAAGACAAACATAAGTGAGAGAGTGAAAATTCAATTAAAGAATAATTTATTACTGTCTTCTGCACCAAAAAATAAGAAATTTTGGTTTTCTCCAGCTGAGAACGCTTGCAAGCCACACTAAGGTAGAGGTGAGAGTTACCCAGTGATTTCGAATAATGGATTCCAATAGCCTCATAACCCTTATCTTGCCAAAAACGTTGGCCGCTTTTACTTTTCAGATCTTAGGTAGCGTTTCGTCATCGCTTTATACAAAGAATTGAGCTTGATAGAAGGTCGCTAAACGCGAGGTGATGAACAGGTTTCGAATCTGGGGAAAATAATGATTAGATTTTCTTGGTGGGTGCTGAGGGGATCGAACCCCCGACCCTCGCCTTGTAAGGGCGATGCTCTCCCAGCTGAGCTAAGCACCCCAAGAAAGTCGGGCATATTACAGAATGTTTTCACTAATGCCAATAAAAAAATGATTTTCTTTAAAATTTGAAATAACAGACCTCTAGATCTGTGAGAAAACCACAGTCAAAGGGCTGTAGAAAAATCAGTGCTTGGAATGTTTATAGTGTTGAAAAGGGTGAGGGTAAGCTTCTAACTAAAACCAGAAAAAGTGGATTTTGCTTGATCAACGCTTGAAAAGAATAAAGTCTGTTTAATGTAAGCGTTAGTTGCCTGATTAACAAAGTTTACCGTTGGATTATTGGAGGAAAAACCAACATTATTGTTTGATGGGCTAGGTGAATATAAAGAGCCGGTATTTCCTTGATAAGCATTCACATACGATTGTGCCACGCGTCGTTGATATAAAGCTGAGGATAAGTCGCTAATTTGTTCTGTATCAATATCACCATTTTTAGCAGCGGCTAATAACAGAGGATTCACCGAAACGGAGTTGCCACCTGTAAGTTGTTCTAGAGCTTGTTTCTGTGCTCGTCTTTCTATACCAGAAACAAACTGTTCTCGAGATACTTCAGTAGATAAAGTCTTATTTGGTGTAGTGACAGATATTTCAGCGACATTCTTAGAACGGTCACCTTCAGAAGTGTTATCAGCACCGGGCTTTATTTCAATAACTACGCCTTGCGTAGTATTAGATGACAGGCTCGAAGAACCTTGTGAAAAGGTGTTAGGCAGGACAGAAGACGGTATTTGCATCGCTAACTCCATAAGATAGTTAGACAAAGAAACAAGAACGCTTAACAAAGTATATACCTTTAATTCACAATCATCACTTAACAACTAAAGCAGGCTCTTTCTTAGTTAATCAAAGTGCGTTAGTATCATTTCGACCAAATGAATGTACAAAGAGAGGGATATTTTGAGAAGTTTTTGTATTGGCAATACCAAACGGAAAATATTCGTAGCCTACCTTTCACTCTCAGTGACAGCCTGCATGACTGCGGGCCCTGACTTTGTTAAACCAGAAGCAGATGTCTCTCAGCAATGGTTATCTGAACAACAAGATCTCTCAACGAGCTCAGCCGAATTCAAAGAGTGGTGGAAAGTCTTTAATGACCCAGTCTTAAATGACTTAATAAATACGGCCTATCAACAAAATTTAGACTTGCAAGTTGCAGCCGTTAGAATTCTCGAAGCAAGAGCACAGTTAGGCATAGCGGTTGGAAACCAATATCCTCAAACACAAACATTGGGCGGCAGTATTACGCACAATGAACTTAGTGAAAACTCGCCTAATTTTAACTCTTTGGCAGATCCTACCTTTGGGTCGTATCAAGCAGGATTTGATGCGGCTTGGGAGTTGGATGTTTGGGGGAAATTCAAAAGGGGCATTGAATCAGCTGATGCAAGCTTGCTTGCAACCTTAGCCAATTACGACGACATTTTGGTGAGTTTGACGGCAGAAGTAGCTGCCGCCTATGTGCAGATCCGAACGTTTGAAGAACGTTTAATATTGGCCAGACAAAATGAGGCCATTCAACAACGCAGCTTTAATATTACTGAAGTACGATTTAAAAATGGTGCAACCACAGAACTTGATGTCACACAGGCAAAAGCCTTGCTGCACAATACTAAAGCCTTAATCTCATCGTTAGACGTTGGATTAAGACAGTCCAAAAATGGTCTCAGTATTCTATTAGGTATACCACCCAATGATCTTAAAGATGCATTAGGTGGAGAAGATGGGCTTATCCCAACTGCCCCAGCAGAAGTAGCTGTCGGTATGCCTGCTGAGATCCTTCGCAGAAGACCCGATGTTCGCAGAGCAGAATTACAAGCAGCTTCGCAGAGTGCTTTGATTGGTGTTGCTCAAGCTGAACTTTATCCAAGTTTTAGTTTATTTGGTTCGTTTGGACTAGCCTCTAGTAGTACGGGGTCTAGTGACTTTGGAGACTTAGTTCAAAGCGATAGCTTCACCTCAACGATTGGACCGAGTTTCAGTTGGCCTATCTTGAACTATGGTCGAATCAAAAATAATGTCCGTGTTCAAGATGCACGTTATCAACAAAGCATCATTAATTATAAAAACACGGTGCTCTTTGCAGTTCGTGAAGTGGAAGATGCCATGGTATCGTTTCTAAAAGCACGAGAACAAGCCGGTGATTTACAGACAAGCGTAGATGCATCAAACCGTTCCGTTGAAATATCACTTATTCAATATCGTGATGGTGTGACCAACTACACACGTGTGCTCAACTCACAAGAATTTTTAGTTCAGCAACAAGATAGTTTGACCGCGATACGGGGTGATGTTGCCCGAAGTTTAATTGCTATGTACAAAGCATTAGGCGGTGGCTGGGAATTACGTGAAGGCCAAACCTTATTACCAACAGAAATAAAAAATGAAATGGTAAATCGTACCGACTGGGGAACATTGTTAGAAGCTGAAACAAACGAAGAATAATATTGACCCAACAGTTCCTAAATTATTAGAAAAACAACAGAAGGAAAAAACAATGTTTGGAAAGTTCTGCAAGCAATCCAAATTTCTATTTTCACTTTTAGCCGTAGGTGTATTGATATCAGCGTGTGAAAAAGAAATACCTGTTGAAAAAGAAGTTATTCGACCAGTCAGAGCTTTGCAACTGTCTGATTCTGGACAGATAAAAGAACGTAGTTTTCCTGGTAAGGCAAAGGCTGTCAAAGAGGTCGAGCTTTCTTTTCGTGTCGCTGGACCACTCATTACCTTACCTGTAGACGTGGGAGATAAAGTCTTAACAGGCGATGTACTATCAAAAATTGATCCAAGAGACTTTGAAGTTGCATTAAATAATGCAAGAGGTCAATTGAGCAGAGCTCAAGCAAGTGCTGAACGAGCCCAATCAGAATTTGATCGTGAAATGCGGATATTAGATGAAGATCCTGGCGCTACAAGTCAGGTAGCTGTAGACAGGAAAAAAGCGGCACGTGATCAAGCAAGGGCTGATATGACCTCATTGAATGCGTCGGTAGCTGCAGCAAGAGACCAGTTGAAATATACAAAACTGTTAGCACCCTTCGACGGTGTGGTCGTAAATAAATATGTCGAAAATTTTGAGTCGGTTAAAGCTGGCCAGCAAATCATTCGAATGATAGATGATTCAAAAGTCGAAATGATCGTCAATATTCCTGAGAACCTAATTTCTTTAACCCCCAATGTTGCCATCGTTTACGTTCGCTTTGATTCATTCCCTGAACACACCTTAGAAGCAACGATTAAAGAAATATCATCAGAGGCTTCTGAAACAACAAGAACCTATCCGGTTACTTTAGAGATGGAACAACCTGATGATGTGAAGATATTGCCCGGGATGGCAGGTAAAACAGTTGGCGTTGAAGTCAAAGAAGGGGTGGAGCTCATAGACAAAGGTATTAACGTACCTGTATCTGCGGTGTATACGGCTGAAAATGCTGATGAATCTTTTGTTTGGGTGATTAATGAGACTAATAAAACAGTCAGTTCAAGGCAAGTCACCTTAGGAAAGTTAACCGACCATGGCATTTTAGTAGCAGAAGGTCTGGAAGTAGGGGATTGGATTGCAACAGCAGGGGTGAATTACCTGCGAGAAGGGCAAACAGTAAGAATCTTGCAGTCTAAATAAGGAATCAACAATGAGCCTGACACGAGCTGCAATAGAAAATAGAACAGTTACCTACTTTACCGCCTTTCTTGTCCTAGTGGCCGGAATAGCAGGCTTTTTAAGTTTGGGACAATTAGAAGATCCTGACTTCACCATTAAAACAGCTGTCATCTCGACACAATATCCTGGTGCTGATCCGAAAGAAGTCGAACTTGAAGTCACGGATAAGATCGAACTTGCTCTGCAAGAAATGAAGCAGGTCAAAAACCTACGATCATTATCTAAGGCTGGCTTATCGATCATATTTGTTGATATTGAATCTAGTTTTACCTCATCTGAAATCCCACAAATCTGGGATGAGTTACGTCGAAAAATTCGTAACGTAGAAGGAGCTTTGCCTCCTGGCGTACAGCGTCCGGTTATTTCTGATGACTTTGGTGATGTGTATGGACACTTATTGGCCGTTACCGGTGATGGTTTTAGTTACGCCGAAATGGAGACGTATGCCAAGGAGTTGAAAAAAGAACTCAGTCTGGTTGAAGGTGTTGCACGAGTTGATATCTGGGGCGCACAGAAAAAAATTGCCTATTTAGATATTGCGCAGACGCAGCTAAGTCAATTAGGTATTACCGACGCTACCATTGAAGCTACATTACAGCAGCAAAATCTGGTCGTTGATGCTGGACGTTTAGATATACAAAATAAACGTTTACGCATTGCTCCAACAGGGGCGTTTGAATCCGTCGAAGATATTGCTGATTTACCGATTAATCCATCACTTTTAGATACGGTCTCAGCCCAGAGCATAAAGGGAAGCAAGTCAGAAATTATTCGTATTAAAGATATTGGTGCGGTAAGGATGGGCTATCAAGAGCCTGCGGTTAAACAAATGCGCGTTAATGGCCAAGCCGGAATAACTCTAGCGGTAACCAATGTACCAGGCGTCAATATCGTGGATATGGGCAAGGCTGTCTCAAAACGTTTAGATGAATTAAATGAAAACTTACCTATTGGCATCGAAGTTCACCGAATTCATTGGCAAGCCGATGTGGTGGATGAAGCAATAAGTAACTTTTTAATCAGCTTTTTGGAAGCCGTTGTTATTGTATTGATTGTTTTGACGATCGGTATGGGCTGGCGCTTATCGGTGATTATTGGAATAGCACTTATTGGCACCATATTAGGCAGTTTTTTGTTGATGGCTGTGATAGGCATTGATTTGCAGCGCATGTCTTTAGGAGCGTTGATTATAGCTTTGGGCATGATGGTAGATAATGCGATTGTGGTGGCAGACGGCATTTCTGTTCGTATGCAAAAAGGGATGGATAAAGTCGAGGCAGCAGTAGAAGCTGCAACCTTGCCTTCTATGCCATTGCTTGGTGCTACAGTTATTGCTGTGATGGCTTTTTACCCGATTTATTCATCGACGGAAGATGCCGGTGAATATTGTGCGACCTTATTCAGTGTAGTGGCTATCTCCCTACTAGTGAGCTGGGTTATATCCGTGACGCTTACACCGCTTCAGTGTGTTGATATGCTCAAGATTGATGCATCACAAGATCAAAATGCAGATCCTTATGCTGGAGGATTTTTCAAATCTTTTCGAAATATATTAGAAAAAGCGATTCGACTGCGTTGGTTAACAATGGCAGCCATGGTCTTTTTATTGGTGGTTTCTGTTATTGGATTTGGACAAGTTAAACAATTGTTCTTCCCTGATTCAGCGATGACTAAATTTATGGTTGATTATTGGGCACCTGAAGGCACCAGAGTTCAGACAGTGTCTGATAATTTAAAACTGCTTGAAGATAAATTGTTAACAGATGACAGAATTGAGAATGTTTCATCCTATATAGGTGCCGGGCCTCCTCGATTCTATTTACCGGTTGAATCTGAACAACCGAATAGTTCTTATGCACAAGTCATCGTCAATGTTAAAGATTATCGTGAAATCGATGGCATTATTGCCGAGCTAAATCCCTGGTTGTTAGATACCTATCCTAATGTTCAGGCACCGATCCGGAAATTCGGGGTAGGTCCAAGTACTACTTGGAAGTTTGAAGTCAGAATTAGTGGGCCGAATAATGCCGATCCGGATGTATTACGCAGTTTGGCAAGTGAAGTGATTGATGTGCTTGATGCTGAACCTTTAGCGGGTATGTATCAGACGGATTGGCGAGATCGTGTGCAAACCGTCGTGCCTGAATATAATCAGGAGCAAGGACGCTGGGCAGGTATCTGGCGTGAAGATATTGCCAATGCGACCAAGCGAGCATTTGATGGCCGCGTTGTGGGTTTGTATCGTGAAGATGATGACATGATTCCAATCGTGCTTAGACAAGTAGAAGAAGAACGCAAAAACATTGGATCATTGGATGTATTACAAATACAACCTAAAGGTGCAACCTATACGGTTCCTTTATCTCAAGTTACTGATGGTGTTTATACCGAGTGGGTCGATCCCATCGTTCGTCGGCGTGATAGACGAAGAACGATCATCGTACAGGCCAACCCTATAGCTGGTTATTCATTGCCACAGTTACGCGCAGCAGTCGTAGAAAAAGTTGATGTGATTAAACTGCCACCTGGCTATGATTTGGAATGGGGCGGGGAGTATGAAAGTTCAAAAGATTCTCAGGCATCTTTAATTCCAGGTGTTATTCCTGCAGTAGCCATCATTGCACTAATTATTGTTGCCTTATTTAACTCATTACGCCCGCCAGCTATTATCGCACTGACGATTCCATTTGCTGTAATCGGCATCACATCAGGTTTGTTGATCACGGGGGCACCATTTGGTTTTGTGGCACTGCTCGCAGCCATGAGTCTTGCTGGCATGATGATAAAAAATGCCATTGTGCTGCTTGATGAACTGAACTTGAACTTGGCTAAAGGACATGAAGTTTATGATGCTATTATTGAAGCAGCCTTGTCACGTGTTCGACCTGTTGTATTAGCTGCAGCTACAACGGTATTGGGCGTTATCCCCTTATTACAAGATGTCTTTTGGTTAGGTTTGGCCGTAGTAATCATGGCCGGCTTATCATTTGGCACCATATTAACGATGATTGTCGTACCGGTTCTATATGCCATTTTATACCGTGTGAAATCACCACAAAAAGCGTCATAAATGCTGGGATATGTAAAGAACTATAACTTCTTTGTATTGTTGGCTGGGATCCTTGTCTTTCTTTTGCTGACACCTGCTTTGCAAATCTATAAATCAGAGTCAATTAGGGTTTTGCTTCTGTGGTCTTTGAGCCTGACTTTATTGATTCAGGTCTGGAGCTTGATAGAAGACAAAAAGCTTTTTCGCGTAGGCATGGTACTCACGGTGTTTTCATTTGCCTTGACAGCGCTAGGCCAGATTTATCCTTGGTTGGGTCTAAAACTACTGTCGTTGCTAATATTCTTAATTTTCTTCTGTCTCGCCTTAGTGATTGCAGCGAGAGAAGTATTCTCGAGATCATCCATAACTTTAAATACTTTTGCTGGTGCCTTAAGTCTTTATTTTTTGTTAGGCATGATTTGGACATTGGCATATATCTTTGTCTATCAATTGCAACCATTGTCGTTTAAAGGCTTAGATGAATCGGTGATTAATAATGAAATTGAGTTTATCTATTTCAGCTACATCACCCTGACGTCTTTAGGTTATGGCGATATTACCGCTTTAACGCCAATAGCAAGAACACTGGCCTATATTGAAGTGATTATTGGGCAGTTTTATATGGCTGTTTTAGTTGGAGCATTGGTCGGAAAATACATCTCTAACCATAAATAAGTGCTAAAAGCTGATACCTGTTGAGCTGATGATGGGTAGGTTGGCAAAAAACTTGATAACTAATGCGTTTACGATATCAATAAAAAATGCGCCTACCAGAGGAATGACCAAAAATGCCTTAGGTGAAGCTCCATACTTTGTTGTTATCGCATTCATATTAGCAATACCGACTGGGGTGGCTCCCAAGCCTAGCCCTGCAAAGCCAGAAGCAATTACACTGGCATCATAGTCTTTACCCATAACCCGAAATACGATGTAGATGGTGAATACGGTCATTATTAAAACCTGAGCAATCAGGATCAACAAGATAGGGCCAGCTGCTTGTGACAATACCCACAACTGCATACTCATCAAACTCATACTGAGGAATATTTGTAGACTGATTTCAGCTGCACGGTCGATGGTTTGTTCAGATAATTTAATTTTGAAAAAATCGGCACTATTAGTTAACGCAATACCGATCATCATTGCAGTAAGAAACCCCGGTAAAGTAACCCCGTTAGAGAATAATAAACGGTTTACTAAATCACCGATTTCCATACAGATGGCAAGTAATAAGATAGTGGCTAATATGCCACTAATATGAACGGGCTTAACGAGCAAACTACTGGCGTTGTTTTCGTCTGAACTAGCAGAACTTGGCTTATCTGCTTGTAATTTATGTTTACGAATTAAATGTTCTGCAATAGGACCACCTATGATGCCGCCAGCAATCAAGCCAAAGGTTGCAAAGGCAATGCCTATTTCTTTGGCCCTTAACAGTCCCGCTTGTTCAACAACATCACCCCACGCGATCGCTGTGCCATACCCACCAGCAAATGAAATACTGCCACCAAATAAACCATAAGCGGGGTTGGCCCCAATGAGTTTCACCAACAAAACGCCAGTTAGATCTTGTAGTACAAGAAAAACAGTAGCTACAGCGAGCAAAAGACCTAAGGCTTTGCCTCCTGCTTTGAGTAAAGTGAATTTGGCAGATAATCCAATTGTAGTGAAAAATACCAATAACATCAGATCGCGAATACGCATATCGAAGTTTATTTGTATATCGAAGCTCGTATATAAAACCGTTATGAAGATACTACATATAAGTCCGCCGGTAACAGCTGAAGGGATATTGTTTCGATTTAGAAAATGGATCTGCTTGGTAATAAACTCGCCCAAAAACCAGACGACGATAGCGATAATTAAAACGTCTACTCCAGCAATCTCATATATGCTCATCTAACGCCTCACTTCAGTTGGTTTATTGTACGTACCCAACGGCAAACATAATGTTGAGTCAACTAATGAACTATTTATGACTATCCTACGTATCTAATAGAACGAAGAATATCGCTTAGTTGGCATCCTGTTCTGATGGACTGATAGCTTCTGTCGTTGTCGCCCAGGCATCTTCTGAGACTTCTTTCGTTTTGTCCCAAGCATTAGCACTACCTTCTTTAGTTGCTTGCCAAGCATTATCTGATACTTCTTTAGTTTTTTCCCAATTTTTAGCGCTATCTTCTTGTACTTGATTGGCTATTTCACCAGACACTTCCTGTGTTTTGTCCCAAGCAGATGAGCTAGAATCCTTTGTTTTATCCCAAGCTTCTCCTGAAGAAGACTTTGTCTTTTCCCATACCTCGGAACTCGTTTCTGTTGTTTTATCCCAAGCATCAGCACTACCTTCTTTAGTTGTTTGCCAAGCACTATCAGAGACTTCTTTAGCTTTTTCCCAATTTTTAGAACTATCTTCTTGCACTTGATTGGCTATTTCACCAGACACATCTTGTGTTTTATCCCATGCGTCCTTACTACCGTCTTTGGTGGAGTTCCAGGCATCATCAAAGAATTGCACAGTCTTATCCCAAAAGCTTGGCTCAGTAGGTTGTTGCTCGCCATCAGCAAAAGCGACGGAAATAAAACAAGAAGTCAGAAGAGTAATGACAGTGAGTTTTTTAAAAATAGAGTTAGGCTTAAGATAGTTCATTTGTATTTTCTCATCTAAAAAGTGAAGTTTCTTCGACAGCCGAATTGTAGCAGATAGGATATATAGATTGTCCCGACCTTGTTATTACTTCATTATGTCTACTCTTCGACAGAACTGCTGAAGAGCTCTAAAAAGTTCTGGAGCTCTCGAGGCAGGCCATTTCTTGATTAAGAGCTAAGGAAGGACATAGTGCTATCTGATCTGCGAATATTCGTCATATGTAGTCTTTTCCTACTAAGCGGTTGTGCAAGTCTTGAAATAGACGATAGCCGCAAGCCGAGTTACGCCTTTTCGAACGACGAATCTACACAACTGGCTAGACAACTTAAAACTGTCACAGAAAAGCAGTCGACTAACCTATCGGGCTTTATAGTTTTAGATACAGGGAAAGAGGCATTGCTAAAACGCTTAGTCGTTGTCACTGCTGCCGAAAAAGCGATAGATCTCCAGTACTACATTTGGAATAGCGATCACTCAGGTCGACTCCTTGCTCAACAATTGCTTCTTGCTGCTGACAGGGGCGTTCATGTTCGTTTATTACTCGATGACTTTAATATTGGTGATCGAGATGATGTACTTAACCTATTCTCTGCCCACCCCAATATTGAACTTCGTGTCTATAACCCAATTGCATCGCGTTCAGGATTTGGAAAAATTCTTGGCCTGTTGGGCGATTTTGGTCGCTTAAACCAGCGTATGCACAATAAATCAATTGTTGTAGATGCTAGCGTGGCAATAGTGGGTGGCAGAAATATTGGTGACGAATATTTTGATTTACATCGAGAAATGAATTTTCGAGACCGAGATGTGATTGCTGTTGGCAATATAGTCAAAGACGTTTCAAAGAGCTTTGATGCTTACTGGAATAATGATCGTGCTTTTTCGCTGACAGCATTGGATAAAGCAATACCTACGGAGCAGGAAATAGATGATTTCCGCACTCAACTAAATCAGCAAGTTGTTGGCGATCAAGAATATATAGAACAGGCATATGAAACCATTCGAGTTTTAGGAGGAAGCATCGACGAATGGAAAAGCAACCTGGTGTGGGCTGATGCAGAATTGATCTTTGATATTCCTCTCTCCATAGATGAACAAGATGGTGACCAAGTCAAACGTGTTGCTAACAAATTAGCTGACCTAGCTCGGCAGGTCGAGGATGAACTTATTATAGAGTCGGCCTATTTGATACCTGGTGATAAGGGTGTGGCTTTGCTGGGGAAACTAGGTCAAAAAGGTGTGCGGGTAAGTGCTTTAACAAATTCTCTTGCTTCAAATGATTTGACCACGAATCATTCAGGTTATGCTAGACGACGACAGGCAATGTTGGAGAATCTCGTTGATTTATATGAGCTAAGACCTGATGCTGCAGTTTGCCAAGATTTAGTAGAAAGTATACATAAATGTGATGAGGATACATTATTTGGTTTACATGCTAAATCGATGGTTTTTGATCGAAAAATTGTATTTATAGGATCGTTCAATGTTAATCAACGATCGGTCTTTTTAAATAGTGAAACTGCGATGATTATCCATAGTCCTGAATTTGCTGAACAAATTGCTACCGATATTGAGAACAGTTTTAATGGCGAGAATAGTTGGCAACTTGAATTAACAACTGATGGCGAATTGGAATGGTTAGAGAACACTAATAGTGAAGTAAAACGTTATAGGCATGAGCCTAAAACTGGGTTTTGGCGTCGTTTTACATCTGGATTCTATTCCTTGTTCCCAATAGAAAAATATTTGTGATATTGTCGAGCTAACTTGATTCGCAAACCGAGTTATTGATTAAGGAAGAAAAATAATGAAAAAGATCATTGTGGTTTCCCTTAGCGTTCTATTATGTTCACATGTATATGCAGCTCAATTTGTTTTTCCAGAAAATGGGCAAACAGCCGAACAACAAAATCAAGACGAATATTACTGTCATAGTTGGGCTACTAAACAAACGGGCTATGATCCAACGGCTATAGCGCAGCAAGCAGCACCACCTAAACAACAGGCTAAAGCCCAAACAGGATCAGGTCTGCGAGGCGGATTGAGGGGAGCAGGGCGAGGTTGGATCATTGGTGAGGTTATCGATGGTGATAGTGGTAAAGCAGCGGCTATTGGTGGTCTTATTGGCGGTGTTCGGGGGCGTAATGATAGTAAAGCTGAACAAGCGGAGCAGAGCCAGCAAATCAGCCATGCTCAAAATTCGAAACAAGCAGACTATTTTCGTGCACGAGCTGCCTGCCTAGAAGCTAAAGGTTATAGCGTTAAATAAATACGACATATAGATAAGGAAAGAAAGATGAAATTATTGAAATCAGCAATTATTCTTATATTTTCAAGTATGGGCTTACTTGCCTTCCAGTTTGCAGTAGCTGATGACCATGCCCCTCACAGTGCGTTTATTGATGGCAAGCTTGAACTTTCGCCGGTTCCTGATAAAAAAGGTGCATACAGATATATCAAACCTGATTTAGATCTAAAAAAATACACCAAGATCATTATTGAGCCCGTTGAAGTTTGGTTGCATCCAGACTCTGAATATAAGGGCATTGAGCCTGACACCGTGAAAGCTATGGCTGATAGCTTTGCCCAAATCTTGGTTAATGAATTAGAGCCAGAATATGGTGCAGTAGGGCAAGTCGGTGACGATACGCTTGTCGTTAGACTGGCGATTATGGGCTTAAAAACGAAGAAGAAAAAGCGTGGGTTATTAGGCTATATTCCTGTTGCTTTGGTTGTTAGTGCTTTGAACACAGATGCATTGGAACGAGTGTCTCTTATTGATGCAGGTATAGAAGCAGAGATATTAGATTCCGTAACAGGTGAACGTTTAGCTGTGCTAGTTGATACTGGGATTAGAACGCCCGAGGCTGAGAAGGGTGGGAAAAAATTATCATGGAAAGATATAGAAATGAGTTTACGTTTTTACGCGAAACGCTTTAAAGCTCAATTGGATGCCGATAAATAAGAGAACTAGAGACTCATTATCATGTTGAAAGTACGCATATCGATAGTGTTAATACTGTTATCGATGATAGCTTCCTACGAAGCTTTAGCAACGGAGCAAGCAATCGAAAGACCAAAAATTGGTTTGGCCTTAAGCGGTGGTGGTGCCCGTGGTGCGGCTCATGTGGGTGTGTTTAAAGTTTTAGAAGAGTTACAAATTCCTGTCGATTACATAGCCGGAACCAGTATGGGCGCGGTGGTAGGCGGTTTATATGCATCTGGGATGAGTAGTGATGAAATTGCACACCAGCTAGATACTATCGATTGGGAAAGCGTTTTTATCGACAAGCCCGATCGGCCCGATCGATCACAACGCCGTAAAGACGATGACAAGTTATATCTGGTTAAAGGTAAAATTGGTGTTAAAAACTCGGAGATTAGACTTCCCAAAGCGGCCGTTCAAGGTCAAAAGTTTGATCTAATTTTAAAGGCGTTAACCTTACCTGCTGCCCAAGTTAATGACTTTGATGAATTACCTATTCCTTTCCGGGCGGTAGCTATGGATATTGCTACGGGTGAAGAGGTGGTTATTGCCGGTGGAGATTTAGCTATCTCGATGCATGCCAGCATGGCAATCCCTGCAGCCTTTGCACCTATCGAACTAGATGGAAAACTCTTAGTGGACGGTGGTGCGGCAAATAATCTACCGATATCTGTTGTTAAAGCGATGGGGGCTGATATTGTTATTGCTGTTGATATCAGTACACCATTGTTAACAAAAGAAGATTTAGATCAACCGTTAGCGGTCATCGATCAACTCACCGGATTATTGACACGCCGAAATGTCGAAATGCAGCTGAAGCTGCTTAATGATAGAGATGTACTCATTCTTCCTGACTTAGACGCCATTGGCACTATGGACTTTCATGAAGTCATCAATGCAGTGGATATTGGTCATCAAGCTGCAGTGGAGCAGAAAGCGAAGTTATTAAGTTTGTCCGTTGATAAGCGTGTTTATGCAACGTATTTAACACAACACCGTGATCTTGAATGGTCGCAGCCTATTGTTGGTTTTTTGCGGATAGAAAATGATTCGAAATTGAGTGAACAAGTTCTACTACAACATTTGAATATTCAAGTTGGGCAACCTTTGGATATAGCCAGCATTGAAAAAGGCATTGCTACAGTCTACGGCTTAGATATTTTTGAAAGTGTGCGTTATGACCTAGTGAGTGAGGATGGAAAAACTGGCGTTTTAGTGAATGTTAAACAGAAAAGTTGGGGAACGGATTCCCTTCAAGCAGGCTTAGAACTTTCCAGTGATTTTAGTGGGGAATCATCGTTTAATATTGGCTTGGCCTATACGAAACAACCACTTAATTCGCTTAATGGAGAATGGCGTACTGCACTACAGCTGGGTGAAGAGCCGGCCGTTGTGACAGAGCTATACCAGCCTCTTGATGTTGCTGCACGCTACTTTACACATGCTGCATTATCTTGGGACAACAGAGATATACGATTGTATGGCGATGTGTCAGGGCGAGCCGATGCTGAATATGAAATCCAACGTTGGGGGTTACGATTAGCGGTAGGTCGCAATTTTGGTAACTGGGGTGAAATTCGTATTGGTGTTCGTCGTTTTACCGGTAATGCAGATCTTGGTGTTGGTGCGCCATCATTTAGAAGTTTTGATTTTGACGATGGCAATGTCTTTGTCAGCGCCAGTGTTGACACCTTGGACAGTTTAAATTTTCCTAGAGAAGGTTATTTCCACAATATCGAACTGACGAGTGCAAAAGATGCTCTGGGTGCCGACAGCGAATATGACAAGCTCGAGATTCAACTTTCTGGCGCTAAAAGCTGGAATGATGATTCATTGATATTCTCATTTCGCTATGGTTCGACCCTTAGTGGCGATTCATCTATCCATAACCGCTATCGTTTAGGTGGTTTTATGCAGTTATCGGGCTTTAACGAAAACGAGTTATCAGGCCAGCACTATGGATTGTTATCGTTAGCATATCAACGCCGTGTCTATCGCAGTCAAATTATTCCTGTCTATGCTGGTGTTTCTGCACAATTTGGTAATACCTGGGAAGATAAAGATGACATTGGTTTTGGCACTGACGATCTATTAAGTGGTGGTACATTGTTTTTAGGAACAGATACACCTATCGGACCACTCTATTTAGGCTACGGTAAAGCGGAAGGACGAGATGATGGCGCTGCATACCTATATTTAGGACAGCCATTTTTTTAGTGTAGAGGTTAAATAATTTAGTGGACTGGGGGAAAGATGGCTACGTTAAAAACGATACTGTTATTCACAATGATAAGTTGGATGACAGTTTCATCAGCTGTAGAAATGGAATCGACCTCCTTAGATAAGTTATCAACCGTGACCATGTGTGTAGATCCAGATTGGCTGCCTTATGAAAGTCTAGACGCAGAAGGGAACCACATAGGCTTGGTTGCTGAATATATAGTAGTCTTAAAGAATAAAATAGGTATTGCAATACAGGTTGTTAAAACCAAAAACTGGCAAGAGAGTCAGCAGTATTATCGAGAAAATAAATGTGACATCGTGTCTGCTCTCAATGCAACAAAGGAACGTGCTAACTACTTAGCGTTTACCGAACCATATTTAAGTTCTCCAGTAGTGCTCGTGTTAAATGAAAATAATCAATCAGATACTTTTCTGTCAGATCTCAGTGGAAAATCAGTAAGCATGGTTCCGGGTTATGTTTATGAGTCTAAGCTTCGTATAGATTATCCGGATATAAAAATAGTTCATGTTGCTAATATGGAGATAGCCTTGCAGCAAGTATCTTCAGGTGAAGTTACGGCAACACTAGCCCCTTTGTTTCTAAGCTTTGCATTAACGCAAAGAATGTCCTTAGATGATTTGAAAATTATGGGACAAACTGCATACAAAGATGAGCTTAGAATCGGGATTCAGAAAGATAATTTACCGCTGGCCATTTTATTGGATAAAGCCGTTAGTAGTTTAACGTCAGAAGATCACAGGAATGTTAGAAAGTCGTGGGCGGCTAAACAGTGAGATGGTAACGATGTAAGTGAGGGACTTCAGGCTTTAAAGATGGTTACACTAGTTTGCTGCTATTTCAAAAAAGTGGCAGTTGATAATTAATGATAAAGCGTAGGTCCTTGATG
>ENA-OSET01001993-OSET01001993.1-sediment-metagenome-genome-assembly--contig:-NODE-1993-length-20363-cov-6.428769_pt1 | contig 20363 bp, 16 predicted proteins | sample MGYA00237882_ERZ534229 | MGnify/ENA primary metagenome ERZ534229 (study PRJEB26408, sample SAMN06266212) | sediment metagenome | isolation source: Hudson Canyon methane seep mesocosm | place... | reverse complement strand
ATAATAATGTGTTTAATAGTGCATTACAAAACCTCACTATCTCTAAAACCGTATCAAATCGACTAAAACATTACAATCATATTGAATCTACACCTCTATATCACCCTCCCGCTTTTGCAGAGTCTTTATTAAGCAATGCCGAGAGCAATACACTGGGTGACTTTATTTTTGCCCCGAGTCGTTTTGAGCCCTTAAAACGCCAACATCTATTGCTCGATGCCCTTAAACTTACTAAACATCCGGTAAAAGCTGTTTTATGTGGACAAGGTAGCCAGGAAAATCACTTACGGCAGCTTACATCTTTGTATAAACTACAAGATCGTGTCATTATTCATAATCAACTCTCGCAAACAGAATTAATTAGTCATTATAAAAATGCATTGGCTGTTTTCTTTGCGCCTTATGATGAAGATTATGGCTATGTTACGCTAGAGGCAATGTTAGCAAAAAAAGCCGTGCTAACCTGTTGTGATTCGGGTGGAACTAATGAATTTGTGGCCCATGACCATACCGGATTTATTGAGCCGCCCGATCCTCGGCTTATCGCCGAGCGACTGGATCAATTATATCTGGATAGACAAGTGGCTCGCACCATGGGGCTTAATGGAGCCCAGCATTACCAGTCATTTCAAATGAGCTGGAACAATGTTATTGACCATTTGTTGGGTTAGGGAGATGGAAACATTCTTTTGGAAGGAGGAGGGATTGTATCTCCTGTTGCACATGGATTTAGGGGTTCGCATGGGCAGTTTCTCAACCTTCTAAGCAGCTCTTCTCTGCGCTCTCTGTGGTTAAAGTCTTTTTTCTTCTCGGCGCCTTCTTTTCCTAATTTTCCAACGCCTGCTCAAAAGGCCTTCCCGAAATCAAATATAAATACGTCGCATCCCCTAATGCATGCTTAGGGGCAATTTTCTCCTGCTCAATCGTCGAAGCCAACCAAGCCCCCTTGAGGTGCTGGTAATCAACCGCAACTGTCTCATTGGATAAATTACGTATCTCCACTGCGGTAACATACACCCCGCCTTTACGCCAGCTTGCGACAGGTGTTGCCGTAAGCCGTAAGTCATATAAGGCATTAACTTGTTGCTGAGCTGAAGGAATTGATACATTAAAAACGCCAGCAACAGTGCCTCGCTCAGCAGCCGGCAAGCGCACCGATTTAGCCGCATACTCTGTTAATTGCATATAAGCTGCCTGTTTTTCGCTTGTCTGAGCAGGAGCAGGGGCAGTAACTTTAGGCGTTTTAGCACCCAGCCCTTTTTCATGAAAATCATCAAACTTATCCTGCCCAGGGTATATTTTATAATCAGGCTGTAACTCATAGCCCTTATCTAAATGTTCACTATTTTTATAAATATCCAAATGATTCAGGCTATCTGCACTAGGGTGAATGCTATTCGCCTCTAGCCAAAGCTGATTCACATCAATATCATTATCCTTATTATTCATCACATAAGGACGAATCAAAATAACCATTTCCACACGACTACGCACTCTACGTGTATCTCTAAAGAAAAAACCCAGATAAGGGATATCCCCCATTATTGGCACTTTTTTCTCTACATCCTCAGTCCGTTCAGTAATCAAGCCCCCCACTGCAATCATCTGTGTATTCTGGGCAATAATATCTCCGGCAAATGTCTGTGTTTGAACGGTATCCACTGTGTAATCAGTAATTTCTCCAACTCGGTTCGTCGCCGGAATACTTCCACAACCTTCACAAACAGTGGAGTCTTCAACTAATATACGAATATCCACAGTACCATCTGCATTAATATTCGGTGTTAATAATAAGGTTTTACCTATAGGGCGTATTTCTGTATCAGGCGCCTGAATACACACACCTTGTGATAGACCACCACCAATCACCCCCGGCTGCGTTGTCACATCCGGACATGTAACACTTATACCCGTGGTAATCGGTCTTTCTTCTCCAATAAATATTCGACTAACCTCTTGGTTAGTTGTTGTCAGCATAGGGGTAGCTAAAGCCGTCACCCGTCCTTCATTCTCTAATAGCGTCAAACGCGCATCAAAATTCTTACTGACAACAGCAGCGACCATAGCAGGGTCACCTAAGCCAGCCCGCACCAAGTCAGCAACATTCCCAACCTGGTCCGGAAGATTATCACCACTCGATCTAGTAACCTGTACATCACCCGACTTAAAATTAAATTCAAAGCTGGACTCAAAACCATCCCCCAAGGCAATTTGCAAGACTTTCACTTCCAGCATTAAGGTCGCCATATTAATATTCAATTTATTGAATAAATGTTGAATTTCCTGCATGGCATCTTTATCGCGCGTACGCACTAAGACCCGGTTTTGGCGGCTGATTAAGGTGACATAAATAGGCGAAACATGCTCAATCAACTCGTTCATTGCCCTTGTAGAACCTATATGCGAGCCAGTCAACATCGCGTCAGTCTCATTTTTCGGCAACCGAGTGACAGCATCGAATGCCTGACCTCGACCCAAAAACATAGTGTTGTTTTGTCCAATTCCATTTTGGCCATTACTGTTTCCATTTCGGCTATTGTTATTGTTTCTGCCGTTGTTATTGTTATTGCCGTTATTATTTCTGCTGCTGTTATTGTTATTGCCTTCCCCTCCCGAACTACTAATTCCAAAGCCATTAGAGTTAGCATTATCACTTTGGTTATAGGTATTACTGGCAATAACATCAAAGCGATCCAGGCGATCATACAAATCATTAAGGATTTCGCTTTCATCAGCCCCCTGACTTAACATCACCCGTTCAAAGCCAAATAAATCCTGAATCATATAGCCGAAATCTAAGGATGTACGCTGATGCTTAAAGGTAAATATTTCGGTACGCTCATTACGATAATCCACATTCCCTAGGCGAAATTCTCTGACGGTATAGACTCGAATCACTTTAGACTTCTTATCTTGCTCGTACCAGAGATTATAAGTTTTCGCCATAGCCTCCAATACCTCCATCGGCTCGATATTACGCAAAAACATAGTCATCTGAATTTCCGCAGCGGCCTGAGAGGAAATAATATTCAAATCGGACTGTTTGGATAAAATACGTAAGGCATCGCCCACAGCAATATTCTGGAAATCTAATTCTGAAATTTTATGACTTACTTTTTTAGCCGACCATACCGAACTAGAAACAGCTAAGCACAAAACTAATAACACACAACGCAAACGGGACATAGACCACATAGCTTAATTAAAAATTAAAATTTTATTAAAAGGCATAACCAACAAACGGACACTATGTTCGCTGATTTCCTGGACATGAAAAGTAACTAATTGATTATTAATCACCCGTGTTATTTGATCACCCTCTACAAAATGGTGATATTTACCATTTGCCTTAAAAACCACCGTCGAAGGCTTATTCTCGCTATAAACCCGTGCCACAATCTCAATATTTGGCAACCCAAACTCTTCCGCATGAGCGGGAGTTGAACCACCTTGCTGCACAGGCGCATTATTACCTGGCAAACGACGTAAAGCCTGTCTAAAATTACCACTCATCGCTGTAGGGTCACGTAAAACCTCGACTGCTTTATTCAGGTTATCGGTCGTCAGACCACTACCTTTGCTGTAAACCATATTGCCTGGTGCGCGCTCCTGCTCATGCTCCGCAAAAACCAGCGTACAAAAACCCAATAACAAAAAAACCAACCACCTCATGAAGGGCTCCCGCCTGCCGCTGAAAACATTGCTACCAAAAAGGCCGCATAAACAAAACCAATAATTCCACCAACAAATACAGTCATAATCGGTGCAATCATCCCTGTTAACTTCGCAATGGCTTGCTCTAACAACTCTTCATGATAATCTGCCATCTCAGCTAAAATATCGTCCAAGGTTCCAGAACTTTCTCCAACTCGAATCATCTGTAATACCAAATCCATATAACGCGATTTCTCCACCAAAGGTTCCGCCAAAGAAGATCCCTGCAAAACCCGACTATGCGCAAAGGCCACATGACTCGCCATAAATTTATTGCCGTGCAACTGCTCCATCGTAGTTAAAGCATCAACGATCAATACGCCACTACTTAATAGCAGGCCCATCGCTCGACAAAAAAGCACCGTCCCCGATAAGCGCAAAACATGACCAATCAAAGGAACCCGTAAAGAGAAACGATCAACCCACCAGCGTGATGGTGGCCAATTATACAAAACCGCAAAAACCACCACAAATACCACTGCCGAAATGGCCATAAAGGCTACATTCTCAACAAACCAATCCGAGACATCAATCAATGCCTGAGTAATTGGCGGCATCGGTTTACCAAAAATCAACAACAATTTCTTAATCTCAGGCACAATACTAGTCAGCATAAAGACCACTAAACCTATGGCAAATAACAAAGTAAAAGCTGGATATTTCAAGGCCGAAGTAATTTGTTTTTTCAAGCGCCTCGTCGAAGCCATTTCCTTCGCCGCTTGATCCATAACACGGCTCAAATGCCCCGTTTGTTCGCCCACCGCGACCAACTGCACCGTTAAATTCGCAAATACGCCTTGCTCTATTAATGCATCCTTTAAAGCCCCACCCTGCTGAATACGCTCTGCAATCCGCACCCAAACTTTACGTGTACCAATACGCGCATGTTTACGAGTTAACTCCACCGCATCCAACAAACTCACGCCACTACGCAGCATTACCGCAATCTGGTGAAAAGCATTTTCAATATCTAGTGAAGTTATCGATCTATAATCTAATGGGTTTAAACTATACGACTTCTCATCAGACTTTTGTTTCAGCTCATTGATCTGCAAGACCAGCAAACCTTCACCACGCAAAGTCATAATCGCCGCATCACGCGAAGAGCTATCCACCACATCACTCGTCTGCTGCCCACCACGATCCCGTGCGGTATAGCTAAATATTGTCATAAAACCTCAACCTTGATGCTGTAAATACTAAAAATATAAAATCAAAAGCTATTAACCACAGAGGACACACTTAAAACACTAAATTCAAAAGCCATTAACCACAGAGAGCACAGAGTACACAGAGAAAAAGATAAAAGATTAAATCCTTCATAATACTAGGTAATATTTAAATCACTTCACCACACAAAAACAAAAAACATTAAAGCCTTCCTTTTCTCCTGAGACCTCTATGTCTTCTACCCTTAATTCTTTCTTGCCTTAGCTTTTAAACCCTAAAAAGCTCTTGACCTTGTCTTTTCCTCTGTATTCTCTGTGCCCTCTGTGGTTAACATGCTTTTCCCTCTTTCAAACAACACTGTCATACTCAGACTTTAAAGCGCCTAATACCATCCACGAGTTTTTTAACATTAAAGTTAATAAGCAACCCTGTACTCACTCTAGCTAACTTCATATAAGTCAATAATTGCGCTTCATGCACCATTTAACTTATCAACTGCTTTTAATTCTAAAATCAATTTATCTTCTACCAACATATCGAGCCGATAAGCACAATCTAAATTAATTCCTTTATAGTTAACAAGCACAGGCACTTGGACTTTAAAATTAACCTCAGCCAAAGAAAGTTCGTATGCTAAACAGCGCTCATAAGTCGATTCCAATAATCCAGGACCAAGATTACGATGAACTTCAATAGCACAACCAATAACCCTTCCTGTCAAAGCATCTTGTTCCATATTAACGCCTCCAATCGTAGCTTCTCATTATCCACTGGTATTTGAGTCATAAAGAATCCGCCATTCCTGCATGCTATCAGCAAGAACCTTTATGCTCCCTCTATAAAAAACAAAAAAGCTAAAGAATCTAACCACAGAGAGCACAGAGGACACAGAGAAAACATTAAAACTATAAAACCTGCCTTCTCTCCTCAGACCTATATACCCTCTACCCTTAACTCTTTCTTGCCTTAGCTTTAAACCCTAAAAAGCTCTTGACCTTATCTTTTCCTCTGTGTCCTCTGTGGTTAACAGTCTTTTTAATCCTTCCTATTCACCACCTAAAACAACAATAAGGAATACAAACTTAATAGTATCCGAAAGTTTACGCTCTAATGTAGCCTGTATGGAGTTTACGGAATACAGGAAGCACAGTGCATTCAACTTCCCGTATTCCGCAAGCTTCATACGAGCCTTCCTTTTCTCCTGAGACCTCTATGTCTTCTACCCTTAATTCTTTCTTACCTTAGCTTTTAAACCCTAAAAAGCTCTTGACCTTGTCTTTTCCTCTGTGTTCTCTGTGCCCTCTGTGGTTAACAATCTTTTACCCTTTGATAAAGCAAACCCACTACCACGATGAAGCAATCTGCAACACTTCCGAATACGACGTATCCCCCGCCAATAACTTATCCACACCATCATCCAGCAAAGTACCAATGCCATCTGCCTTCATCATACCCAACAACTCTGATTCACTGACACCATCCGCGACCGCCTTAGCCCACTCGGTACGTAGCTCCAACAACTCGTACAAGCCAATTCGTCCCTTATAACCACGATTAGCACAATACACACAGCCCACTGGCTCATAAATCAACGCACCAACCAAATCCAACCGACCAACAGCTACCGCCTCCATTTCCAACATCGGCCGAGAAATACGACAATGCGCGCACAATCGACGCAATAAACGCTGCGCAATAATCACCCGCAAAGCCGCCGCGACTAAATAAGGAGCCACACCCATATCAATCAAACGAGTAATTGTCGCAATCGCAGAGTTAGTATGCAGCGTACTCAACACCATATGCCCAGTTAAAGCCGCTTTAATCGCAATATCCGCCGTTTCTTTATCTCGAATCTCACCGACCATCACCACATCCGGATCGTGCCGTAAAATACTGCGCAAAGCTGAATTAAAATTTATCTTATCCGAATTAGAATCCACCTCACATTGCGCTGCGCCAGCAATCTCATACTCAATCGGATCTTCTACAGTCATAATATTAACTGCACGCTCACGCAACAATTTAGTCATCGCCGCATATAAAGTAGTCGTCTTACCACTTCCTGTAGGACCAGTTAACACCATCATGCCCTGAATACGATTTAAAAACTGCTCAATCATATATTGATGCTGCGCAATAAAACCCAGTTTTGCTAAGGTCAACGTATCATTTTGTGCACCCAACAAACGCATGGTAATCCGCTCACCATATTTAGTCGGCAAGGTTGCTGCTCGAATATCCACACGCAAACTTCCACCCGCAAAATTATGCGTAAAACGACCATCTTGCGGCGCACGCTTTTCTGCAATATCTAAGCCCGAAATAACCTTTAAACGACTCGCCAATTCAACATAAATATCTGCCTTAATCTCCTGAAAAACCTCCAGCTGGCCATCCACACGAAAGCGAATCCGTGCGCCTTTTTGATGCGGATCAACATGAATATCCGAAGCCTGACGAACAAATGCTGAATAAAGCAAATCTTCAGCTAAATCAACCGCTTGGTTGCTTTTATCTTCTTCCTTCGGCTTTTTTGCACCCGGCAAAGCAACAGGCTTACTGGTTTCATTACCATAAACCTCTTTCAAAACCTTATCTAAAGCCTTAGCATCCACCGGCCAAGTACAAATAGGTGACTTCAGCATACGCCCGACACTGTTTAACACCGTGACATTTTTAATATCAGCACAAGCAACATGCACCACGCCATTCATATCCAAAAACGGCAAAATCTTACGCCGCACAGCAATCCCCGCAGGAATTCTTAAAGCACAAGCGGGGTCAATTCTAACAGCGGAAATATCTAATTGATGCGTCTCTGGCGTTAAACCCGCATGATCCAAATACTGCACACCAAAACGCACCTCACCTCGGCTAGTATCCACCCAACGAACAACCGCTTTACGCGTAAATTGCTTATGCCCAGTATTAATCGTTAAAGTCAGCTCAACATCTTTATCAATCGGCATAACCGCATTCGGCATCATCAAGCCCGCGCCACTCGCAGAACTATCTTCCACCTCACTGCTGAGAGAAATCACACCTTCGGTAAATAAAGTCGCATCCCAGCCAGCCACAGCCGTACGCTCATTATTCCGCTGATTATCATCCTTAGAAGGACTCTTCCAACTTGCTAAAGAAAAACTTGATTCACTCATAATAAAAAATTAACAATAACTGTAGATGGGTAGAATGCAGCAGCTATCTTTTTAGGTGCGCAGTGAAACCGATCGATACCATACAAATGATGGGGTTCGCAAACGAATGCTCTACCCATCCTACAAAGCCATCACATCCACAAAACCAACTCCCAATCCAACACACCCGCTTGCGCATTGTCTGGCACTGACATCGTAAACAACACCGGAATAGCTGCCAATTTTACCGCATTAATCTCCTCTAAAGCCGAATGCATATCCGAAAAACGACCATGTAACCACAAATGCTGCACATTAAAGGTATTACCCGCTTTAATCGACTCCTGTAATAATCCTTTTACTTCACGCAAAGAAGGCGGTAATTTTTTACTATTAAAAGGCTCACTGAGCTCTTTCGCTACCCGTAAATTATGCTTAGCTAGAATATTCGCCAAGGTCGTCGTAGCTTCCGTCGCACCCCCACCACCCGCCAAATACCCAACCATGCCTTTAATTTCTTTTACATATTCAGCCTGCTCTGCTTTTAAAGTAGTCAGTTGCTGCCGCCCCTGCGCTTGCTGCTTATACATCCCAGGCAAAGAAGCAGAGGAAATACCTCGACGCATCAAAGCCGTATAATCTTCCTTCGCCTTAGCCGCCTGCTCACCCATGATATTACTTATAAAAATAAAATAAATAATGGTAATAAACAAAGCCGGCAATGCTCGTTTTAAAATCTGTTCTCGTTTTTCTTCTGCTGTCATCACCTAAAACTCACCATCCAATATTTTAAAATTTTAAAAAATCTAACGATAGAGAAAATATTTAAGACCAAAAAAATAAAGAATCTAACCACAGAGAGCACAGAGGACACAGAGAAAAACATTAAAGCCATAAAACCTTCAATCCCACCTTGATCTCTGTGGTTAGATCCTTTTTATCACCCTTAAAGGCTCTTGACCCTATCTTTTCCTCTGTGCTCTCTGTACCCTCTGTGGTTAATTTCTTTTTATCTTAAGCTGTAACCCCTAAAAGCTTTTGACCTTGTCTTTTCCTCTGTGCTCTCTGTGTCCTCTGTGGTTAATTTCTTTTTTATCTTTCCCTGCCTCTTCAACACGCATCACTTAGTCTTAACAAATCCCGCCAAACCCTCATCCACTAGCACCAAACTAAACTCCCACGGGCCACCCTCAGAAAATGCCAACAAATCGGTCTTAGTCGGCACATTTACACGCCACCCCAAGTCCGCAAAATCAGCCTGCACATTACTTGCCAGCTGATTAATCAACTGCGACTGCAATGACACCCCTTTAATAACAATATGCAATTTCGTATCGACACCAATCGACTCAATAATCAAATCCTCAGGCGTATGCTTCGACAAACCACTCAGCAAATCCATTGGCCTACGCTGTAACGCCGACATAGCCGTCGGAATAACCGTGACATTATTACGTAATAACTTAAGCTTCTCTTGTATTTTAGCCGTTTCATCACGCGACTTATTTACTCCAGCACGTGCCGCCTTAATATCCTTCTCAGCCGCCGTTAACTGCGTAACCTGGTACTCGTAATCATTCCGTAAATACAAATTCCAAGTAAAATGTCCCACACACAAAGCCAATGCTAAACTCCCCCCGCCTAGCATATACACCAAATCCATATTGATCTTACGCCGTACATTCAACAACGGCACCGCAGGATCATTAGTATTAACTAAATAATCTGCCCAAAGTCCCATCCAGAAAATTAATGCACCATCCAAAGTCAAATGGTAGCTCTCATTAGTCTCTGGTAAATATTCAATCTTATTATTAATAATCGATTCAGACTTCTCCACATCACCAGTATCAACAATCCAGTGATCCAACTCATCCTGCCAATTCTTATTTTGCTCAGGCAGTAAAACACTCATGGAAAAACCCGTTTCCGGATTTTTAGTCAAGGCAAAAAAAGTATTCGACCAAGCCTCGATACGCAACCAACTGCTAGCATCATCTCCAGAAACCAAAAATGGCAATCCTCCTGGATGACTTATTCCACCTAATTTACAACGCGCTTTTTTTAATACCTCACCAACCTTAGTAAACGTTTCTTTGGCAATTAAATTAACCCAATAAGAGCTCATCTCATCCACTTCAGAGACAAAAGTATAAGCTAATTGACTATGGGCAACAGACTGTCCGGTTAAACTCTCATACTCGAATAATAAAGCTTGCTCTAGGATCGCATCCTCAACCCCAGAAACCTGAACCGACGGCAAATTCAAAACATAAGTCGATAAGCGCGCATATAAAACCCACAACTTCTTACCTAAAATGGGAGAATTTTCAATAATATGTTCAAGCGCTGAAGGAATACCGTTAGACGTGTCACAACGAACATCAATCACCTCGACCTCACCCTGAATCACTCCACGGCGGTCGGTATTGATACGAAAAGTTTTCGCCTCAGTGATATATAACAAAGTATGCGCAGGACGCGCAGATAGAAAAGGTAACTTCATAAACAACTTATTATAATTATTATTGTAGGACGAACTTTAATCCGGTTATATTAAAACATTAAGACCTATTAAAGTCTTTAACCACAGAGAGTACTGAGAAAATATCGCTTACTCGTTCCCATGCTCTGTGTAGGAATGCATGCACAGACGCTCTGCGTCAACACCCCAATCGGTACGCAGAGCGTACCCCTATGGGTTACCACGCGGAGCGTGGGAACCAGTGAAACATTAAGACCTATTACTCGTTCCCACGCCCGAATTCTTCTCATTCCCACGCTCTGCGTCAACATCCCAATAGGTACGCAGAGCGTACCCCTATGGGTTACCACGCGGAGCGTTGGAACCAGTGAAACATTAAGACCTATTACTCGTTCCCACGCCCGAATTCTTCTCGTTCCCACGCTCTGCGTGGGAATGCATACACAGACGCTCTGCGTCACGCCAACACAAAGCTACCATGCCGTACACACATCAATCAACCCCTCATGCCCAGCATAATTTCGTGCACTTGAATACCGCCAATGCTCTGGCTGATCTACATACCCACGTTTTACAGGATTGAAATGTATATAATCCACTTTTTGTCTCAAAATTAGCTCATTTTGTATTAACTGCGCATGAGAGCCTTCCTCCCACACCTGATAATCTCTATCTACCTTATGCGATTTTTTATAAAACCCCAACTGCTCAATTAACTTATCTTGCTTTTCTGCCTTTAAATAATCAATTAATCGCCGCGCAGTATACGACTTAAACCGAGCCACATCTTTATTTAACTGATCTGACTGTGCAACCCAATGCAAATGGTTTTCTAAAATCACATAGGCAAATATCTTTACATCACACTCTTGCTGTAAATACATAAATGAATCCAACACAATTTGCACCGATGCAGGACGTGTAAATAAAGGAATCCAATGCACAATCGTATTGGTCAAAAAATGAGGACTACCAACTTCAGTAATTTTATAACGACTACGTCCCATTGCTCATCCTCTTAATCACATTCGTTCCCACGCTCCGCGTGGGAACCAGTTAAACCTCTACTCCTCCAAGCGCTTCTGATAGACCGCCAAAATCTCCTCAATTGGCAACTCCACATCCGCTACATGCCAGCCAAACAATCCATCACGCTCTAATAACAAAGAAGACTGCCAGCCCTGTTCAGGATTAACAAAAGAAACCTGCACTTGCGTAGGTGAACGCCATATCAAATCACCTTCTAACAACCAACAGCCCGTCAAACTCTTTTCCGGCAAGGTCGGAAAACTCGCCAATTCACCACATAAAAAATGCGTAAAACCTGCAGTCCCTGCTAACTTCACACTCAATTCATCAACCAGCTCTAAAGCGCCATAATAACTATTCATCGCATCACTACGATTGCCCGCATTCCAGTCCGCAACATATTTCATTTGTAACAAGCCTTGCATCAGGCTTTTACTCGTCTCTTGCGCACCAATAGCCTCTGTTAGTTTCTGCCACTCTGCTTCATTTTTACTTTCCAATGTCGCTTGTAAATCATCCACCAACACCGCAGGCTGACGCATAAACCCATAAATACCGACTAAAAGCACTAGCACCAACAGCTGATAAGGCCAAGAAAATTGTTTTAACACCTTTACTCCCTAAATAATTGAAAGACTATTGGTACGCAGAGTGTACCCCTATGGATTACCACGCGGAGCATGGGAAACCAATTAAACAAGAAAGAAATTAACCACAGAGAAAAGCATTAAAACCTAAAGGCTTTTCTCTCTCGTTCCCACGCTCTGCGTGGGAATACATACACAGACGCTCTGCGTCACTCTCCAATCGGTACGCAGAGCGTACCCCTATGGATTACCACGCGGAGCGTGGGAACCAGTTAATCACACAAAAAAAAACACAAGAGCCAAGCAAAATCCTTTTGCTTAACGCCTGTGTTTATTAAAATCCCTCTAAACCTTTTAAACCTACAACATCCTGTCCCACAAAAACGCATTTTTCTCGTTCCTACGCTCTGCGTGGGAATGCATACACAGACGCTCTGCGTCACCCCACAGAGACAGTACGCAGAGCGTACCCCTATGGATTACCACGCGGAGCGTGGGAACCAGTCATGCATACAACGTAGGAACCAACTCATACTCTCGTTCCTACGCTCTGCGTGGGAACGCATACACAGACGCTCTGCGTCACGCCACAGAGACAGTACGCAGAGCGTACCCCTATGGATTACCACGCGGAGCGTGGGAACCAGTTAACTTTATCTTTTCCTCTGTGTTCTCTGTGGTTACAATCTTTTATCTTTTAAGATCTTTGCCTATAGCATTAAGCTCTACCACAAAGCCTAATGCTATAAACAAAAGCGGCGATCCATCACCGCTGTGTTTATTCCTTTTTTAAAATCCTTATTAAGGCTAATCTAAGCCTGAATCCTTGTTTTCTTCCGTAAAAGATGGAGTATCTTGCGATACATCCACCTCGGGGGTTAATCATTTGTAGCTCGCATGGAACGTATTAACTCAAAGAGTCATGGAGTGAAATACGGGAACTCAGTATATCGAACTCCCGTATTCCGCAAGCTCCATACGGGCTACTTACTAGCTACTAGTTAGCAGCAATATTTTGCCAAGTGTGCGCTAAGCTATGGCTAGTACCCCATAAGTGACCTGACATAGCCGCCATTGACATCGCTGAACCAATAAATTTTGCAGCTTCAACATTAGCACTGCAATCAACAGCAGGAACAGAAGCAACCCCACCTGGTGTACTAGTTGTACCAGTCGCACCGACTTTATCAACTTGAAAAACAGCTACAAAACGGTTGTAACGATTAGCAGGACCCATTGCACCTTGCTGTGCAAAATGAACTGGCGCAGTACTCATAGTTGAACCAATTAAGTCCGACTTATCACCAATACCAAATGCAACATAGTCATAACATGCTGAATCAAAAGTATTAACATCACGCTCAAAAGCTGCTGCTAAATGCTGTTCAACTGACAAAGTTTCTGGAAAGGTGCCACCAGGACCTGCACCTGCAGTTATATTTGTTACCGCTGCAAGCGGAGTCGTCCCTGCTATAGTTTCTGATGCATTTGACCCTGTCGCTCTAAATGTTGCATTATCTGTAGCATTATCCATTTCAACAACATCAGTAATACCAGCCATCGCTAAAGACATTGTACGTTGCATCCCAGCATTCGCTACCACATAAAACCCTGTCGTCATCATTTTGGTATACATTGCACCACCAGTATCTACTAATGACTCCATATTACTAGGAAAGCCGAGTTTCTCAGCTTGGTAACGCTGAATATTAGCATCTAGTGCCGCTGAGTTAAATGAACCTGTACTATCATGAGTTTTAGAAACAAAGCCTGATACATAAGGAATCATCAGGCCAGCCAAACCGATAAGTACTAATAGTACAACGGTCAATTCAATTAAAGTCATACCCGTTTGACGGGCTTTATTAGTATAGTATTTCACGAAGGGTTTCTCCCAGTTTCGTTATAGTTAATGTTTTTAAATGCACATCAACGAGTCGCAGCTTTCGGCTTTCTAAGAACCTACGGCTGCGGGGGGGAAGCCCTTCCCCCATGTTCGACTATTCCTATTTTCAGCGTCCCGCGTCTTTCATCCATAAATCGAACAAACTTGTAGATACAGAACCTATAGCGAGATGCGTGCCAAGGTTGATTTTTTAATTATTTAAGCAGGTTAAAACTTACTTAAATACTTGTTTTTACAGTGTGTTTATTTTTCATACACCCCACGCACTTAGCCCTACCCTAGTTCGCCACTGATGACAGCGAATAGGTGATATGCCACACTACCTCAGTCATATCCCCTATTTTATGTGAACTACCTCACACTTTCCTCGCTCCCACAGTCTCTCTGCGTGGAAATACATGCACAGACGCTCTCTATCACACACAACAAACAGTACGGAGCGCGCGGGAGAACCAGTCAAACGTAGGAACCAGCTCATACTCTCGTTCCCACGCTCTGCGTGGGAACGCATACACAGACGCTCTGCGTCACACACCATACAAACAGCACACAGAGCACACAGGAAAAAGATAAACAAAATCAACATCTTACCCCACCATAATCCAACCTTCTCCCTCTGGAGAATACTTTTAGATTTATGTAGATACTTATGACTCAATCCCCAAACCATGCAACACAAAATGACCACGCTTATAATGCCTCATGCGTGTGGCCAACTGTTTAAGTTGCTTATCCAGCAATTCACCCTGCACTTTTGTTATTGTGCCTGCTTCTAAAATTTGCTTAACCTTCAACAAATATACCATTCCGAATTCTAAATCAGTAAAATATGCCTTACCCAACCCCGCAAATAACAAACGATGCGCTTCAACATCTTGCCCTAGACTCGCTAGAAGCTCAGTCAACCTATACCGTGTCACTAGATCATACGGGTCGTGCACTAAGACTTGCTGATAAATCTCGATTACTTGCTGTTTTTGCTCGGGTGTTTGCGCCCAAGCTTCTAATATTTCCGCTTTATTTTTATAGTTAAGAGAATGCAGTGGATTTTTAAGCAAAGCACTGTCCACCTTTGTCAGTGCATAATTCATTAATTTTTGATGCTCTTCCGCGGTCATTCCGGCTGACCCTTCTTGCATAGCCAAATCGATCACTGCTGCTGCCATTAGGGCATCGTATTTCGCCATATAAGGCAACCATTTTTGAGCACTCTCAATATACGCGAAACGCCTACCGGGGTGTGGCTCATGACCTGCTAATTCAGCCTGCAGAAAGCCCATATATAAGCCCCCCAACCAAAGACTCAAAACCAACCCCGTTACACTAACAACGACAAAATACAATGGCTTAGCAAAACACTGAGGATTTCCATCAACTAGCACTTTATCCTGTAATGCCTTACTTAGATAACCAACAAACAGCCCTAGCACTATAACGATGGCTGACTGAGAGAGATTAAACGTTAAAAAGCTATGCAACAAAATACCTAATGCACCTCCCGCTAATGCTAAATACTCTAAATTTTTCACCCGCATCGCCCGCCAAAATAAACGCGCTACACTGGCAACAAATAATAGCAACAACAGTAAACCTATCGGCCCTAATCCTAATAATGCTTCTAAATAATCGTTATGCGCCATTTGCCCTGCTTCAAGCCATAATGGATTACGGTATTGCGGATACAACCAATGATACATCCCTGTGCCCCAACCTAAAAAAGGGCGATCCAGATACATCTGCCAGCCTGCAGCCCAAAGCGCATGCCGACCCGAACCTAACTGCTCGACACTTAAGCCACCCGCCGTTCCAGAACTAACCGATTGCACCATACGCTGCCCCAACCCGCCACCCTGCAATAATTCAGCAACGGCAAAGCCAAGCAGCAGATAAACCACCAACTGAGCAATTACCCAATAAGCTTTGGCCTGACTACGCTGCACCCAGAATAACGGCAGTAAACCCACCAATAAAACTAATAAACCACCCCGGCTCTGCGTCACGCCTATTGCTATTGCACAATACAGAATAACTAGACCCAATGCATGTTGCTGTAGTTTAGAGGGCACCTGTAGAAACAAGGCGCAAGTAGGCAATATTAGCAAAGCAATAAACGCGGCATTACTGTTCCAATTAAGCAAAAAACCACTAGGCCGACCAATATGTAAAACCTGACTTTGATATAAAGTATAGCTCGTCACCACTAGCGCCAAAGGCAATAAAAGCCATTTAAAATTGCGCCACTGCTCTGAACTCGCCTGATACCCTAGGTATAGCGCAAATACACCAGTCAACTGAGTTAGCCAAGCTAATAAGCTATCACTTGGTACTGCCGACCAAAATAAACTAATAACTGACCAGAGCATAAAAAGCCCATAACTAATTAATGCATATTGCCGCGAAAGCTGCAAAGGCTGCGGGTAGTGAGTTATTAAATGCACCGTGGTCAGCATTAACAAAACAAACAGAGCCAGCATATTCCAGCGATAACTGTAATCATGACCTTGAAAGTTTAATGCGGAAAAAACAGCAAGTATAACGAGTGTAGCGACAATCAATGGCTGCACTCTGAACTGAATAGTTGATTTCATCTGTTAAATCGTTAAGCAAAATAAGGAATAAACATGCAATTTTCATTCCGAATGGTTTAATGCGGCCTTCAGAGCAGTAGTTCAATTAAAAATAGGTCATATCACACACCAAGCAATCTCCACCTTTACCTTAGTTATTTTTCGTATGACACTTTGCGCCCTCACGAATTGCAAAACGTGTAGTGGGAGGGACTCCTTACCCTCACTCTCCGCTTAGAAATATTCATAAAAGATGACCAACACATTGGGGCGCAGCACTTTAGGGTACTTATAAAATGCAGGCTAAAGACCTGCGCTCCGAATAAAACCTTTTCTTTTCCTCTGCGTTCTATGTGGATATAATCCTTACACCTCGTTCCCACGCTCTGCGTGGGAATGCATACACAGACGCTCTGCGTCACACCACAAACAGTACGCAGAGCGTACCCCTATGGATTACCACGCGGAGCGTGGGAACCATTAACCTTTTCTTTTCCTCTGTGTTCTCTGTGCTCTCTGTGCTCTCTGTGGTTACAGTCTTTTAAACTCTTTTTCTATAGAGTCCCCCCATATTCCGCAAGCTTTATACGAGCTTGCTCTCTACGCCCGCTATGGTTAAAATCTTTTATCTATTAAGCACGCCCTTTACTGGAGCTAATGATGCAAACTGCCGAAGCCTATACAATGACTGCCGATGATTATTTGGCATGGGAAGAGTTACAGGAGGAGAAGCATGAATTTGTCCTAGGCGAAACTTTCGCTATGGGCGGCGCTAGGCGTGAGCATGTAATTGCTTCGCTCAATATTGCTGCCTCGCTAAAACAACACTTACGCGGTACGCCTTGCCGTGCTTATATTTCGGATATGAAATTGCAGGTCGAGCAAATGGATGCGTATTATTATCCTGATGTGATGGTTTCTTGTGATAAAAATGACCAGCGTGCGGAACAGTTCCTAACTCAGCCGAGTTTAATTATTGAGGTACTATCTGATTCGACTGAGGCTTATGATCGCGGTGATAAATTTGCCGCTTATCGACAGATTGCCAGCTTGAAAGAGTATGTTTTGATTGATATTAAAAGTCGCCGTGTCGAGTGCTTTCGACGTACGATGGATAACGATTGGTTATTTCATGATTACAGCAACGAGCCTGTTTGCCGTTTGAGCAGTGTTGAAGTAGACATGCCATTAGCCGATATTTTTGAAGATATTGATTAGCATCACTCCGCTGCGCTCTGTTTCCCTGATCTTCAGTGGTAGATGACATGCTGATTGAAGTGATCAGCCCGCGCATTAAAGAAATAGAAGAAAAATTCAGCCGTGGTGACGGCCTAAATCAAGAAGACATTAATACTTTATTGCTCAAGTCGCAATATAACCCTACTTGATACGTATAACTTTCAGCCTCCTCTTGTAGCCCGTTATGGAGCTTGCGGAATACGGGGATTTCAGAGCAGCCATTCCCCGCATTCCGTAACAACATTCGGGCTACAATGGTAACTCATTTAATTTAAAAATATTTTTCAAGGTAGCTGAGGCTTGTGGGTAATCAGGTAACCCTATTAATCATTTAGATGAGAAACTCGATGAAGTGACTGCTGATGTGGCGAGCTTAAAGGGGGAGTTTCATGATTTAAAAGGCGAATTTAAATTACTTGAATCCAACGTAAGCTCACGCTTTAATTATGACTGTTTTAAAATTAGCGGATATGTTTGTTAAATAACCAAATCTTCTTTCCCCCTACTGCCATTAAATTAATAAATTATTATTTAAAATAATATATCGTGGAAGGGGCTTTTAGCCGCGATTTCATACGCAAATACTAGCTACGCGCCTTAAAAGACCAATAATAAGCCTGCTGGCTTAATTTTTTACGCAACCACAAAGGTAAAATCGAACCATAAAAGCCGATACGATACCCTAACCATTTCATCAATGATTGAATGATTGCATAAGGAATTAATAGCGGCTGTTCCCGCCATACTTTTTTTAATAAACCCGCCACAAAACCAACACCCCGAGATTCGGCCTGTCCAACTAACTGTTGAATAATAGGATTCTCAGCGCGCACGTAGCCGGTATCAAAATAACGCTGAAACTCTTGCCATAAGCTATAGCTGTGAGAGTGGTTAACAACTGCATCAGCAGCATAAGCAATTTTGTAGCCTTTTTGCAATAAATCAGCAACAGCAAAATAATCTTCGTTAGTTAAAACCGATCTAAAGCCTCCGATTTCATCTAATGTGGCGTTTTTATAAGCGGCACAACTATTGGAACAAAAAAATGTATAAACACCGTATTGATCGACATCTTCAATACCTCGGATTTGTTCTCGATCTGCATAGTTATATTCACGCGGGAATGATTCAAAAAGTCCCGCTCCTTCATGTGCAATCTGTCGTCCATAGCTTACAACTACATCATCCCGCTCAGTTAAAGGCTTAACTAAGTTAGCGATTAAATTAGCACTGACAGGAATCGCATCTTGAGTTAAATACACTACAATATCAGTCGCCAACTGTTTCCGTGCATATTCACGTGTAGCTCCGTGATTAAATTCTGATTGCGGAATAATGATGACTTTAGCATTATGTCCTTTAGCGATAGACATCGTTTGATCATTTGATGATGAATCAATGATTAAAGCAGTGAACCCAAGGGGTGAGTTTTTGAGGATACTTAAGATATTGCCGAGTGTTGCTTGGGCATTTCTTGTGGGAATGATCAGACCAATTGATGCGTTATTCATGATATATTTAAAACTTAGCGGAAATTTATTTGATTGATAACGCGGCATCTAACAGCCAGTATTTACAAAACCTAGAACGTAAGTAAGTGAGCATAAAAGATTTAACATTTTTACCGCAGAGGACACAGAGAGCACAGAGTTTTTTTTCATGAAACCTCTGCCCTCTGTGGTTATTTGGATAATTTATTGATTTCTTTTTGTTAAAATAATTTTGAGCGACTACTTAGATTAAAGAAACCTCGGGAGGCACTTCTAGTGCCCTGTCTTATTTTGATAACCCTCATACTCTAAAAAATCTTTCATAACCTTCCACGCAAGTTCATGGGTGAACTCAAAGCGCTGATTAATCCCTTCTTTGGTAATGGCCTCAGCATGATTACCATAAGAACCTACTGCTTACTTGAGTTGCAAAAAAGCTTTTTCAAAATTAGCAAAGCGCTGTTTCCAGCGAATATCCTGTTCCATGCTCCTACTCCGTGGCGTTTACAACTTCAATAGCAATAACAGCCCGAGCGAAATCCTTAAAATCATCTAAATGTTGCGTAGCAATGGCATAAACAATCGCCCAATTAATCGCGTCATAATTATGTACCGCCAAATTACGAAAACCAACTGCCTTTTTCATACGTTCAGCAAGCTTGGCATCAATAAAACCTGCATGATTCATCACTGCAAATACTTCGCCCATTGTCGTTGGCGGTGGGTAATTAGTACAGGCAATTAAATGACTACCTATATCAATACTCAACTGCACCGCGCGAGTTAAATTTAGGGATACAATATCTTGAGCATCATAATCCGTAGATAAAACCTCGATACTTTCAGGACACTTATCACTGACACGCTGTAAAGCGCGACGCAATGATTCCAGTTTTTGCTCAATTAACTCCCTATCCACGCATCCCTCCTTTCTTTTAAAATTCTACGTTGATAAGGCGTAAAGTCAGCTTCTGCATATACATGCTGAGCGATCAATTCCCCATAAGCGGTATCGCTACCGATAATCCGCCGGCCT